>Ga0326761_1000330_pt1 | contig 11241 bp, 7 predicted proteins | sample GCREP_P_FD_207739 | JGI IMG/M metagenome (GOLD analysis project Ga0326761, IMG submission 207739) | Hot spring water microbial communities from Geyser Creek Basin, Yellowstone National Park, WY, United States - GCR.EP_P | ecosystem: Environmental > Aquatic > Thermal springs > Unclassified... | reverse complement strand
GGAGCGCCGGGGATGAAAAGGCCGTGGCCGTATACGGAGTCAACGCAGGGTTCTACGTCAAGACGGGGCGATATGAGGTTTTATACCAGCCAGAGAAAATTTTCCACGTCTCAGCGGCGTTAGCCGCGGTAGCCATTTTGCTTCTGACGTATCATATGCGAAAGACTTAAATAGAGATTTCTTCTCTCAGTCATGAACTCCCCAAAAACTAAACTACTAATACCGTTGCTACTAGCAACGCTTGTGTTTGCGGTCACCCCCGTGCCCTTGGCGGTCCCAGGGGACAGACCCACCAACTACGTAGGTTGCTACCCCAACGCCTGCGTCGGCCAGCTCCACCCAACACACTGGCCCTTCGGCGGGACTCCCCCCACCGCGCTGGTGGCCAGCGGCTCCCCAGCCTACGGCGACTACTACAACACCACCCTCTTCTTCCAGTACCTAGACCTAACGCCCATCAAAGGTCTCTTCCCGCGCAATGCCTCCAACGCCATCCGCATCGGCTTTACTCAATTCGGCGAATTCGTCGCCATGCTCAGCAACGGGACAGCCGGCGGAATATCCATGGCGTTCTACAACCGGCCAGACATGTTTGCAAGATACGAGATGTGGGCCACCAACAACATACCGTACATCCCACCCTCGGACTGGCTAAACGGCTGGACACTGTCCGGCAACCTGTCGGCGCCTGGAGGCAATAGGTTCGTCATGTTCCACATGTACGCCGTCTACAGCAACAGAACACACGCCGGCGGCGGCAGAGGACTTGTGCTCTACTACAACGCCACGGGCACACCCACAAAATGGCCCGACGCGTCGAAGTGGCGCTGGTTCCCCATCCAGACCACGCCGCTTGAGGTGATCTACGACAGCCCCAGGCTCCTCATAGCCCGCGGCTCCTCCTACTTCGTAGGCGACCTAGGCGACATGACTGGCGACAGCTATTACAGCGGCTACAGTCTCACAGCCTACGTCAACTACACCCTGGTGTTCCCCAAGGCCTTCCCATACGCCATAATCTACTACAACTACACCATCGACGTCTACGTGGCCACTAAGCTAGGCGCCGGCGTCAGATTCCAAGACGCCTCCTTCACCATACGCTTCGAGCTCGACCAGCTCAACGCCCGCGACACAGCCGCCACCCTCAGAGTCACGGTCTTCAACCTGACATTTGGCGGCGAGACCGGCCACCTGCTACACGCCACTCCCAAGCCGCTTCCAGGATCCCCCTACAACAACGTCACCTTCTTCGCCCTAGTCTGGCCTCAGGTGACCGAGATAAACGTCTCGGCAATAGACTACATACCTGTCTACACGCTAAATAACTACAAGATACTCCTACCCACAGGTTCGCGGCTAGACGACGTACAAGACCTCATACCCTTCGTCATATTCCAACAAAAAGAAAAACTCAACATGGTGAAGGGAATCGGCGAACACGCCACCTACAAAGGCGGTAGGATGTTCGTCTACGGCCTAACCAAAAACAGCGCAGACTGGGCCGCAGATACTCCTCCAACGTATGATGAATTCATATATCGGTTGATACGCTACACACTGTTTGAAATAAACTGGGCCACTTTGCCGAATCATTTGTTTAAGGTTGTTCCATCTAGAGGCCACATAGCTGATGTATTAGGGTCTGGATTCTTCGGGGGTATACCGGTGCTGGATGTCGCTCCGTTGGCTTACGGCACGGTTGACCCGTTGTCTATGGCCGGCTTCGTCAACTTGCCGAACTACGGCGGCGTCCCCGCCACCTTGGCCCGGATGACTGCAAGCTCGCCGTGGTTTGTAGACGCCTACTCACGCCCCGGCTTGTTGCCGTATCTGCTGATAAACAGGACATTCTACAGAACAATCTATGGAACCTGGGCTAGGGTTGCCGGTGGCAGGCTGATCACCGTGGCTGGGCCGGCTCCCAACCTTATGACTAGGTATGCCCAGGATATGGCTTGGTGGTCTACGTTCGTATCTGCCTACGCGGGCGACTTCTTCAACCCTGCCGGTACGTACAGGGTGTCTGCTCCGCGCGCTGGCCGGCCTATATTAACTGCGTGGAACGGACTGTTCCAGCCTGTGGTCACCACTACGTGGCCACCTGCGCCGAACCAGACCGGCTACGGGATAATATCTATATCGGTCGATCCAAACGGCACCAAGATAATACAGTTCTGGGGCGCGAACGCCCAAGACACCTACTGGCTAATATGGGCAGCCTACTTTGGCGAGTTGGGGCCTGTCGTCTTCGCAAGTCCAGGCACTTATTTGGTGCAGATCTATTATGGTAACGTGATGTTGCCTAGGGCGCCTGGGCCGCCTAACTTTGACCCTTACGGCTTCCCGTCGCCTCGGGCGTTTAAGGTATACTTCACTGCTCCGTATCAGTACTACACGGCGTTGAACTAAACTGGTTTTTTCTATATTATTTTTCCTATTGCTGTGGCGTAGGCTTGTATTGTTTTTTGTATTATTACTGCGGGGATTGCCCATTTCCATTTTCTGGTGGCCCATGCCGCGTATTCTTTTTTTAGGTAGGTGGGGCGGATTGGCGTGATGTGGGCTGGGTTGGGGTTTTTTTTGAGGTATTTGGTTATGTTGCGTCCGTAGTATATGCTTTTTGTTATTAGCTCCCGCCAGGTGGCTGGTTCGTCGAGGTGTATTTCGAAGTTTTTTCTTGTGTGGGCTGTCTTTGCGCCTGTGGCGGCTATTCTGGCGTGTAGGTCGTAGTCTTCGTTGGCGTAGAGCTGTGGGTCGTAGCCGCCTGCTTTCCAGAAGGTCTGGCGGGTCATGCATCGGGTTGCTTCGTAGGTTCCGCTTCTGTAGTAGGACATTCTTTCGTAGTAGCGTATCTTTGCGACGGTTCCTTTGAGTGGGTTGCTGATGTTGAGGACTATGACGGCGTCTGCCCCCGAGTGTATGAGGTCTACGCATTCTTGGACGACGCCGGGGGTTAGGTAGAAGTCGGCGTCGACGAAGTAGAGTATGTCCCCGCGGGCGAGGAGGGCTCCTGCGTTGCGTTGGAGGGAGCGGTTGGGCCGCGTGGTTACGACGCGCGCGCCGTGGCTCCTCGCTATCTCTGTCGTATTGTCGCTGGAGCGGCCGTCCACCACTATGACCTCGATGTGGGGGTATGTCTGTCTTTTTATTGACCGGAGGGTCAGCGGTAGCGTCTTCGCCGCGTTTCTGGCAGGTATCACGATGGATACCAACACAGTGGCAGAGACATGCCGCCTTATAAGCGTGTTGCTATGTTAAACAACTTCATCTTAAGGTTTTGCACAACAGAAAGGAACATGGCACGTTTCGGCGAAACCTCCGACGTATGAAACTGGTGGCCACGCCCGAATCGTTTTTGAGGTAGGGTTTTGGGCTTCTGGCGATGGCAGTTTTGGCGGTTTTGGTGGCTGTTGATATTTGGCTAGCGTCGGCGTCGTGTGGATCTCTGCCTTCTGCGCCGGAGTCTCGACAAACAACCTCTACGGCTGTGGAGGTGACGTGGCTTGGTCGCGTATTTTGATGACTTCGTCAACGTGACCGGGTGCAGGTGGTTCCTTGAGTTTGGAAACGGTGCGTTAGGCTTGTGAAACGCGGCGTTTAAGTTGTGGGGTCGCCTTGCCGTGTATGTGGTGGGCGTGTGTGAGAGGAAGTGTTTAGGCGTGGTGGTCGATTACTAGGGCGTCGCTTCTGGCGGCGGCTTGGCTGGTTTTTGTGCTTAGAGGCTTGATAGGATTTTTTCCATTTTTTCTGTGGATTTGTCCCAGTCGAATTGGTTGGCGTATTGGCGGGCGGCTTCGGCTAGGTTCTTCTTGAGCTGGTCGTTTTTTAGGATATGGGCTAGGGCCGTTGCGGCGGCTTTTACGTCGTGGTGTGGGATTAGGAGTCCGGTTTTTCTGTGGATTATGGCGTCTCTGACGCCGGGGACGTCGTAGGCTACGCAGGGGGTTTGGCAGGCCGCGGCCTCTAGTATGCCTAGGCCGAAGCCCTCTACGTCTGAGGTGTAGAGACATGCCCAGGCCTGCTGGAGTAGCTTGACCTTTGTGTGGGTGGGTGTTCGTCCTGTGAACTCGATGAAGGGGGCGGTTTGGGCGGTTAGTTTTTTGGTTTTTTCGAGGAGGGGCCCTCCGCCGACCATGACGAAGCGGGCCTCGGGCACTTCCTTCTTTACTTGGGCGAATATCTTTACGGCGTCTTGTGGGTTTTTGTAGGGGACGAAGCGATTTATCCAGACTACTAGCGGGGTTGGAGATTTGGGGCCTGGCTTGTAGGTTTTATGGTCGACGGCGTTTGGCACCATGTGAACTTGTCTCGCCCCCAGTCTCATCAGCATGTCCCTAGTGGAGGGCGATACCGTGATTATCGTCTTGTACAGCTGCGGCGTTATTCCCTCCGCGGCCATCCCCGCGAGGGCGGCAGGTAGCGGCGTGGTTTTGAGGAGGACTGGGCCGTTTATGTGGTGTATTATCGCCGCCGTTTTTCTGGCGAAGAGGGGACTCATGAAGGGGAACACGTGCGCCACGTTGTCCACAACGACGTCGTGGTCTCTGCCGTGTCTCTTGACGTAAAGAGGGGCGTAGATGTGGAGCGTGGCGAACCCGCCCCTCCTTATCACCGCGACGCCGTCTATATCCTCCTGCGGAGGCGCGCCGGGCGGCCTCTCAGCGAGTACCGTAACCTCATGGCCCCGCTTTGCCAGTCTTTTCGCTATTTGGAAGAGGTACTCCTCCGCGCCGCCGGCGAGCGGGTGTCGGGGGTCTCTGTGGTTGATGAAAAGTATCTTCATCGTGCCGCCATGCGGCGAGGTTTTTAAAGATCTACACAGGAGGCGTCGAAAGGAGGGATGGCAGATTTGTAGTTTGTAGGGCAAGCTGTGTGTACGTTTTTAATGGCCGCCTGGGGATCTGCCGGTGTGCATGGTAACGTTGTAGATGCGGGGGCTATGTAGCTGGGTACGGCCCAGCCGTCGCGGCATGTTTGTTGAGCGTAGGCTTCCATGAGGCATATTACGAGAAGTTGGAGCTTCTTCAGCTCCTTTTCTTCCGGTTTTTGCGCCGCGGTGTCTCTGTCGAAAGGTGGTTGCCTGTGTATCTGGGGAATGTGTTTGGCGATGTTTACGGCGGCGCATTTGGCGGCGGCCTTTTGGAGAGTTTTCGCTTCTAGGCCGCGGCGGCTTTTAGGAGATTCATGCTGTTCCTGTGGCGTGATAGGTCTTGTTCTCAATCGGGACGGTTATGAGAGTGGGGACTACGGCAGATTTGACTTCGCCTTAACTATGTCCGTCTATGACAACCAGACCTCCAAGTATATGGTCCCCGTCCCCCACTGCATCGTTTCAGCGGAGCACTAAGGCCCGCCTATCAGCGAGGCGAGCTGCCGTGGTCACCGCGGCGCCGAGCCGCCTCGTAGCGCCTATCGTGCCGCGCCGGTCCAAGCCATATGTCAGCACACTGCCGCCGAGGAGGACGACGTGGTCTGGGGCTTGCAGGGTTTATAAACTCAGAGGTTTTTGCGCATGACGTGCTTCGTCTGTTCTAATCTCTGGCCCTACACCTTTGGGGGTGCTGAGCGGAGGTACTACGAGTTTGCGGCTGAGCTTCTGAGGAGGGGTTATGAGGTGCGGTACGTCACGTACAGCTGGGGCCCCTCCGAGGTTCCACTGGCGCCGGTGGGCCCCCCGCCGCGGCTTTACGACGAGGTGGGGAGGAGGCGGCTCTGGCCTGCGCTTCAATTCGCCTTGGCCGTTAGGCGTGTCGTAAAGAAGGCGGGGTGCCGGGTGGTTGACGCCTCGGTGCCGTATACCGAGGTGTTCCTCATGCCGCGGGAGAGGACTGTTCTCACCCTTCATGAGTTCTGGGGGCGCAGGTGGAGTGAGTACTTCGGACCCCTCGTCGGCGGGGCCGTGAGGTGGGCTGAGAGGAGGATGGTTCTGCGGCCGCGGGCTGTCGTCGTGCCGTCTATGCTCACCGCCGAGAGGGTGAGGCGGGTTAGGGAGGATGTCTACGTAATTCCCTTCGGCCTCAAGCTGGAGGACTACCTGAAGTACCGGGGGGCGGGGAAGGAGTTCGACGTCGTTATCGTGAGCCGGCTGGTGCCGTATAAGGGGGTTAGGGAGGCCCTTGCGGCGTTGCGTCTCGTGGAGCGTAGGCTGAGGGTGGCCGTGGTGGGCGACGGCCCCCTGTTGGACGAGGTGAGGCGGGAGGCCGATAGGGGCCGCCACACCTTTCGTCTCTACCCCTCCGCGTCTGAGGAGGAGAAGCGGCGGATTGTGGCGGGTAGCGTCTACTACCTCAACATGTCGCCTGCGGAGGGCTTCAGCATAGCCACGCTTGAGGCGGTTGCGCTTGGGGCCTACCCCGTAGTGCTGAGGAGCGAGGACAGCGCCGCGGTGGAGCTGGTGGAGGCGCTGGGCTACGGCGCCGCGGTGGCCACGCCGGAGGAGGCCGCCGCTGTCATCTCCACAGACCACATCCCCGAGCCCCCCGTCGCGCCGCTTTGGCAATACCACATCGCCAAAGTGGTTGACCAATACGAACAGCTAATCAAAGGCATACACCCATGACAAATCACGCCAAATAAAACGCCTCAAGTATACACAGTCCGACTTAGGCTATCGAATCTAATGCCTTCGGCGCCTACTTCTCCCACGTAGGATTCGCCCCTCGATGCAACGGCGTCTGTCAGGCTCTATGTAGATGCTATACCGCCCGTAAACATGTAGTATCCGCAGAGCCTTTGATGTGGGGTTTACGGCTGTGGCCGACATGAGGGCGTTTGTGTAACAAATAGAAAGTCAACGGCGGCGTTGGTCTCTCTAATTTACTAAAGAAAAGTATTTAAGGTGAATTTCTTCACTTTTTTATGAAGTTCAGGTTTTTGGTGTTGGCGGTGGTGGTGGCGTTAGTGGTCGCAGCTGTCTTGCTCGTGTCTGCGCCGCGTGAATCCACGCCACACACGCAACAACCTCCGCAGAACAACTCTCCACCCACCACACAACAAACCAACACGGCTCTCCAGCAACCCGTAGAGGTGACGTGGCGAGGCTACATATATGCTAGAGTGGTTGATTTTGTTAACATGACGGGGGGCTACACCGAATGGTTTTTTGGCTTTGGCAACGGTACAAAGGTTAGGCTTGATTTTACAAATGCCACGTTTAGGTTGCGGGATCACTTCGCCATATATGTGGGCAACCCGGACAGGCCTGTCTACGTGAGGGGTGTTTGGAACGGCACTATTCTGAAGGCGTTGGAGATCTATGACTAAGGCGTTGTTTGTATTGCTTGGGTTGGGGTGGCTGGTTTTTGCGCTTAGCGGCTACGTGGTGGGGTATGTGGTAGACTACGTGAATGGGTCCTCCGCGACGTATTTCTTCCTCATGCTGGACAACGGCTCGTTGATTCCGCTTGTGGAGCCTCCGCCTGCCCATCTGGTAGGGACGGGGGAGAGGGTGGAGGCGGAGCTTGTCTACACCGAAGAGGGGGTGAAGGCTAGAGTTTTGGCGCCGCGGGAGCCTACGCTGACGCCCGCGCTGACAGTCCCGCGCCAGCCGGTGTCTGGTCCTCTATTGGTGACGTTGGTGGCGGCTAAGTTTGCTGACGTGTCTGCTGAGCCTTACAACATGTCTTACATACACGACCTGGTGTTCGGGCCGTTTCCCTCCATGCGCCACTTCTGGGAGTCAGTCTCAGGCGGCGCAGTAGTTATCCGGCCCTACTACATCCACTGGGGCTGGATTTCTCTGCCGAGGACTAAGGCCGACTATTGCAACACCGGCAACGACTTCTCTCAGATAGCTGTAGATGTGATCAATATATTATACAGTAGAGGGGTCAGGCTACCCTCATATTCATACTTAATTATTGTCCTTAACGATGTGCTACCGTGCAACTCGGCCGCTGGACGTGGCACTATCCGCTTCTGGAGCTTCAACACGCCATATGGCACAATCTGGCTGGCCGTGTCGCAGATCTACCACTACAACGACTTCTTGAAGAATGAACCAGATGTGCAGGTTTTTGCCCACGAGTTCGGCCACAACCTGGGACTGCGTCACTCGGGCGCGCCGACTGCCGGCGGCGATGATCCGCCTGCATATGACAACTACTGGGATGTAATGGGCGGCTTTAGGTTGTGGCAAGATCTCAACTCTTGGCTTGGCGTGACGTACTATGGCCTGCCGAGCGGGCTGGCTCTGCCGCATCTCTACTATTTGGGGTGGGGCTCCTTTGTCGGCTCTGGCGTGGGGGCTTGGCTCCTGGGGCCGCGGAGCGGCGTTTATATTCCGGCTTCAGACGGCGTCTACACGGTTGAGTATAAATGTGCGGGCGCCTACGAGCAGTATTTAGTTTGGTGCGGCGTTGTGGTGCATAAGGTGCTCAATATACCCGACGCCAGCGGGCGGTGGGTATATTTCCAGTATATCTTCAATGTGACCTCTCCCCCAAGCCGCACCTCTAACGTGAACTTCCTTGACGTGGGCCAGTCGGCGTGGGTTGCCGGGATGCGGGTTTCTGTGCCTTGGCGTAACTCGGCGCATGCCAGAGTCGTCGTTGGCCTGCCTACGCTGGCCGACGTGGTGGGCGCCAACGCCACCTTTGTAGTTGGCTCCAGAGCCGCCGCCATAGACTCCGTCGCCGCGGTATATGCAAGAACCGCCTTCTCGCCTACGGCGACATATACCCTGCCGGCAGGCCGCTTATTATTTAACCCGATCTTTGCGTATCTAGACAGCGAGCAGTGGCTGGCTCAGATGAGGTATTGGTACAACCGCTCCCTTGGTCAGTGGCAGATATTTGCGGTGCAGTATCCGGGGGTTGTGGTTTCTGTGGGCGGGCCGCTTGCAAATTCTCTCACAAGGGCGCTTAATCCGCCCGACCGGCTGGGCGCTGGGGGGCTTCCGTTTTATTTCGACACGGCGGCTGGAGGGATAAGAGATGCTAGGACTGGCCAAGTGTGGCGTAGTAGGGCGGCTGTGGTGGCGGTGGTGCCTAACGGGTCGCGGGTGTATGTCTTGGTGTGGGGCCTCGGCGGGGAGGACACGAGGAGGGCCGCCAGGTGGCTGGCTGAGTGTGCGCCGCCTAGGGCCTACGCCGTGGTGATAAACACGACTGACTTCCGTGTGTTGGCTTCGTGGCCCTCCGGCTTCGAGGGGGCCTCCGTCTGCCCCGGCGCCGTCTACACGGCGGCGGCCGTGGTGGGGGCCAACGCGGCGTCTATAGACGCGGTGGGCGCGGCGATGGCAACAGGCGGCTTAGGGCTTCTAGACTCCGAGGTGGTGTTTGACAGCCTTCCGCCGTATGTCTTCTCGGTGGGCGGCCCCCTGGCCAACAGCTTTACGCGGCTGTACAACCCGCCGGATAGGCCGGGCTTCGGCGGGCTTCCCTTCTACTACAGCACAAGCCGGGGCGGCATAGTAGACGGGCGGACCGGCGCGTTGCTCTGCACCTCCAACTGCTTCGTGGTGGCTAAGCTCGTCGACCGCGGCAGGGCCGTGGTGCTGGCGTGGGGCATAGGAGGCCACGACACCAGAGCAGCCGCCGCCTACCTCTACCACCACGGCAGAACCCTCCTGGATACGCGGAGCAACACAGCCAAGGTGGTACGCTGGAGCTACCTATCACGAGACGGCTATAGATACGGGCTAAACTTCACAACCCTAGCCACCTGGCCATAGCCCCAAACCCACTCTTTTTTCTTATTACCCCCCGAGATTTTCACACGGAACAGCTGGAACCTCCGTAAATGCCGCCACTGTGACCCTCGTAGAGATCCTAAAATAAGGGGCTCAGGAAGCCTGCCCAAGTCGCCTGCCGATACGCTAGCCGATTCGGCTACGACGATCGGCGGAGAGAATAGAAAATATGGTTGATCTTGGTGGCTTCCCGCCTGCGTAGGATGTATAGGTTGTCGTGGAAGACGGGGCCGATGTGGGAGTTTGGTAGGGGTTTGCGGTGGGGTAGATGTGGTGGCCTTTTCGCCTTTCCTAGAATTCCGTGGTCTTCGGCTTTTAGGGCGACGCAGGCTCTTTTGACGTCTTGGGTGGGTGGCGCGCGTTTGTCTACGCCGTGTTGACTTAGGCTGGTTATCATGGAGACGTGGCTGGGGAGTGTCCAGGCGGCAGGGGATATGGCCTTGGCGGCAGTCTAGTCTTGTTTTTTGGCTGTGGCGTACCTCTCGGCGGGGTTTAGGCTTTTTGGTTTCGACGCAGGTGGGGGTTGCGCTGGGGGCTTTTCCGGGGGCGTGGGTTGCGGCGTTTGGCGCGGGTGGTGCGGCTGGGGGTTTTGGGGGTTTTGCTTCTTGCCGCGGCTACGCCGTGACCTGCGGTAGGCTTTACGGCGGCGTCTGACGGTGGAGGCGGCCGGCGTTTTTCTCTCCGTCGTGGGCGTTGCGGAGGTCGGTCTGCGGGTTTTCTCCTCGGCGCCTGTGGTGGCCGCCGTCTCGGCGGCGTTGTGGTGTAGAGATTGGAGGCTGGCGTTTCCTGCCGCGGCGCTCCTTGCCTTGTTTCTCGCGGTGTTGGCGGCCGGGTAGCTCTCTGCGGGGGGCGGGTTGCGCGGCGCGTTTGCCGGGGTGGCTGGCGGCTTGGGGCGCGGAGGCCTTGGGGGCTGGCTGTGTGTGGCGGCGTTGCCGTCTACGTGTTGTGTGGTTTGGGCCGCGGTTTCTTGTCTGCGCCGCGGCTACTTGAGGCCGTACGCGGCGGATGCTTGCTGGGTTGCTGGGGCTTTTCGGGGTAGTGTGCGGCGGGGGCCTTAAGTTTTTTAAAATGGGTCTAGGTTACACTGTGGATGTTGAGGTTTTGAAGAGGGCTTTGAGGGAGCTTGTGGAGAGGGAGCCCGTATTCTTTAGAGACCTCTTTCTAGAGGCGCTGAGGGCCGACGGCCGCGTTGCCGAGACGTTGCTGGACCTCCTCACGAAACACCCAGAGGCTAGGCTGAGGCTGGCGCAGGCTATTGCCGGATCCATCGCCGTGCCGCTTAACGTAGCAACGAAGGACGACATCAAAGCCGCCGTAGAAGAGCTGAAGAGATGGTCTGAGGAGAAGTTCGCAACCAAGGAAGATCTCAAGCAATTCGCCACCAAGCAAGACCTAGAGACTGCAGTGGAACAACTGAAGAAATGGGCCGAGGAGAAGTTTGTAACGAAGGAATACTTCGACGCCGTCATAAAGCGGCTGGAGGACAGGATGGCGACTAAGGAGCAGATCGAGTCTATAACCATCAGCGTGGAGGACAGCGGCCGCGA
>Ga0326761_1000329_pt1 | contig 11255 bp, 8 predicted proteins | sample GCREP_P_FD_207739 | JGI IMG/M metagenome (GOLD analysis project Ga0326761, IMG submission 207739) | Hot spring water microbial communities from Geyser Creek Basin, Yellowstone National Park, WY, United States - GCR.EP_P | ecosystem: Environmental > Aquatic > Thermal springs > Unclassified... | reverse complement strand
CTACATCAATCTTTATAATAATGATAGAATCATCTTTAATATTCAAGCTCTCAACAACAGAGTCTATACTCGTGACCTCGACAACAATATTAAAAAGCTTCAACTCGTTTCTCAGATATTTCGTAAAAGAACTTTCAGAAGGACTGTAAGATAAAGTAAATATAGCACTACCTTGTACAGAGCCGGCAGCTTTATCTATAACAACAACTTTATCATTAATATCATGAAGATCTATGTTATATCTCAGAAGAATTAAATTAAGTGGATTAGGCTCGAAAGCAATCGCTCTCCAACCATGCTTAGCCGCAAGAAGAGTGTAGAACCCTACATAAGATCCTACATCGATAAAAACACCGTGTCTCAACACCCTCAACAAACACTTAAGCAACTTTACTATTTTTCCTCTCCTCTATACCTCCAAGCATAAGCATAATACCTTGAAGCATGTACCAGTATCGCTCCACCACTATGGTTGAAAACTATAAACACATCCCAGGATCTAAACTCGCAATATTTATGCACTAGAATTCCTCTAACGGAGCAAGTAATGATCTTCCTCACCGGCCTTACTAATAGAAGAGACTTCAAGTAATACATTAAGCCTTCAAAAAAGTGTTCCCTATATCCGCCCTTTATAACTGATCATCCCGCTAAAGAATATAATCAGTTTCCTTACCTTTAATTAGACGCTTAATTATATTCAATAAACCTATAAACCTAAAATAGATAGTAAATAGTAGCAATGAACTAAAGTCTTTACCGATGCTCTTAGCGATATTATGAAACCTTAACAACAAACCTTGTTCTAGTGCCTTCCACTCAGATGTGCTAAGTTTACTTCTTTCAAGTTTAGCGAACGCAAGCAATGTTATGATATCCCTTAAATAATCATATGTCCATCTTAAACTATCAGTACTTCCTGTAGCTGATCTATGCCCTACATGGAGCCTATAGAACACGTAGGAGTCTGATATAAATACTGGTGTACATTCCTTAAATGCTAATAAAGCAATAAGCCAATCTTCACGAACGAAAGGAATTATACTCTTCGGTAACTTATCTATACTATTTAGTAGTTCTCTTACACATTCATTCCGAATGCATATAGAACTAGTCCCTATGTAATTGATCTTTAATATGCTATGAATGTTAATAGGATTTTTTGGGATTTTCGAAGTTCTTATGATACGTCTAGTTACATCATCTATGAAATAAATTTTTGTAAAGCCAAATCCCTTAGGATAATCCCTCAATATAAAAATAGTCTTCCTTATATGATCCTTAGGGTAGAGATCATCATAATCTAATAGGAAAAGGTATGCGCCCTGTGCTCTCTTCAAGCAATAAATCAGTGCTTCAGGAGCTGACATATGTTCATGCTCTATTACGTGGATAAGCTCAGGATATTTTAAAGAAAATTCCTTCAGAATGGAGTATGTATTATCATGGGATTTTCTATCGTAACATACTAGTATCTCGCCCGCTACTTCTTCTTTCAGTGCATATAAATTTTCAAGTACAGATTGAAGGGCTTCACCTATGTATTTTTCAGAATTGTAAGCCCGAATTATTATATTTAAAGAAGACATCGATCATCCCCATACATCTCTTAGATTTTTCCCTTAGATTTTTTCAATCACTCCTTAATTAATTAAGAGCCAACTAAAGAGATATTGCAATACAAATATTTATAAGTACAAGGACATCACAACTAAATTGAATTCTTCCAAAACACTTCATAGGTTTACTATAATCCTCTATTTTGTACATACATAGAGAGTTGCGGACATACCAAAGAACTTCAAGTTTATGGACCTTGAATCAGATTTGACCATCATATTGATTTAGAGGGTTCATCTAGAACCAAAGAGCTCATATGTAACGATTGCTTCTACTTATCACAATATTAGAAATGGGAGACCATTAATGACATAATGTAGACATCGAGATCTTTGGAAGAAAGGTGTTGCGCAAAAAACAATATCATGCGACACTCAAGAAGAACAATCATTATAATTCAACGCTATATTTATCATTAATAAACTAAATTCATTATACGATTTCATATACTTATACTTATATGTTATGTTATTACGATTTTCTCTTACTTATGAGACCTGCTAGTAATGCCAGAGAGCCTATAGTTAGCTGGAATGGGTAAATTAATAAACCGTAAAAAGCTATAACATTTTTGAATCTCATGTAATCTCTTAAAACCTTTGTAAAAAGTCCGGCAATCGCTAAGAGTATAGTAAATACGGTGGGAAGAAATCCTCTTAAAATGAACAAAAATATTAGTATGAACAGAAAAACAATTGGTGCGAAATAAAGTGCAGTAGTTTGAGGATAATATTTAAGTATACCGTGCTTTCTAGCTGCTTGTGCATGACCTTTGACAGGTCTCCATAGATACCTTATGAATGAACGCCAGCTCTTCCACTCACCACTTTGATGGAATACTATAGCTGAAGGATCGTACAGAATCCTATACTTTTTGCTGACACGATAGGCAAACTCTGTATCATCGACATCGCAAAGACCCTCATCGAAAAACCCGACTTCTTCAAATACCTTCCTTCTAAATGCCATATTAGTACCACGTCCAAAAATACCTTTATCAGGAGAAACGCGTGAAAACTCTAAATCTCTCTTAAACTTACAAAATCTTTTCAACAAACTATCAGTCCCTTCATCTGATACTATCATACGTCCGAAAACACCACCCACATCCTCTGATTTAAAGTTTTTAACTAAATTTTCGATCCATCTCGAATGTGCATACTCGTTTCCACCAGTAAATGCTATAATATCGCCTGTTGAGTTCTTCACACCAATATTTCGAGCATGCGCAAAACCTAAACCAGGTTCTATGACAAGCTTTAAGTTTTTATACCTCGAGTACTTGCTCATTATAAGCTCAGGGGTTCCATCAGTAGAGTTTCCATCTACAACTATGATCTCTATATGAGGATATGTCTGAGCTAGAAGCGAATCTAGACATTTCTCAATATGCCTTATCTCATTCCTCTCAATAACAACTATGCTAACACGGATATTCTTAGCACCCTCCAAGGGCTCTCTCCTCAACGTACTGTTTACGAGATTTTTAGGCCTTTGAGCTATATCTCTCTAGAACAATTAATATTTTTGTTAATTTGTATCTTGCTGATACTTAATGTAAAGATATTATATTTTTCCATTTAGATAAGGTAATAGTGTATCCGTAGTATCTTTCTACAAATCTCCTAGCATTTAAGCTAACCTCTTTAAGCCTCTCTCTCGGCATGTTTAATATCCGTATTATGCGGTTTGCTATATTTATAGGTTCTAGAGAGCCGTGTATGTAATAGCCTGTAACATTATCTTTGATCACATCTGGTATTCCTCCTACAGGTGTTGTTAAAACTATACATCCGCAAGCAAGAGCTTCTAATATTGTATTGGGAAGACCATCAGCTTTGGTTGGAAATACAAAGATGCGTATCTTACTTAGATAGCGTGGAAGGTCTTTGCGGCTAACATGTCTTATGTGTATAATTCTGTCTCTGAGTACATGATCGCCATACACTATTTTACGAATTTCAGGCTCAAGAACCCCAGATCCTATAAGTAAAAATCTTACGTTTGGGTTTGATTGCGCGACAATTCTAAAAGCCTCTATTAACTCTATAGAGGCTCTACGAGGTTCAAGGGCTCCGACATAACCTATGACTTCATTGCGTTTCTCGAATGGTACACATTCGTTGAAAAATTCCGGATCAGCATATAAAGCTCCATAATCTATTATTCTGCCAACAATTAATTGTTTAAATATTTTAATGCCCGGAACATATCTCTTCATGCTCTTAGTTTCCACTATTATATACTGCGCTAATAAAACAGCCAATAGCTCTGTTAGGTATGTGCGAACTGTTCTGAGAACAAGCCTGAGCGTTCTGGGCCTCACATTCATTATATATGAGAATCCTCCAGCAAAAACATACGTTCGTTTACTGAATAACCGAGCTAATAATATGGCTGGAATATTTATCGTACCCATGATTATAGTGTTTTCAGGTTTATTGCTTCTGAATGCAATGAATAGTCTTAAAAGTTGTATTAAATGCAATATCCACTCCTTTAACCAAGAGAGTAAAGAATATTTATACTGAGTTATCACGGGTTCTTTTGAGTCCAAGATGATTAGATTAATGCTAGGTAGCAACTTTTTTGTTAAATCTAGAAATGCCTCATACGTGATCCTCGATATTGCTACAGTAACTTTTCCTGAAGTGTGTACAAGTATATTAGAGATTTTCAATATATGTGCTACCCTAGTTATATTGATATTTCCCTCGAATATCACTAAGGTACGTCTGCTCACTTGATTAGCACCTCAAACCTTAATAGATTTTAAGGTTTTTTAAGGTTTTCACGAGAAGATGTATATACCTCCTCTAATAGTCTTACGGCTAACCTCTCATAACTAAATTCTCTTTCAACTTTCTTTCTAGCGTTTCTTCCTATCTCTATACGAACTTCAGGGTGCTCGAGTAAGAATAAAATCTTTGATGCTAATTCTTTTTCATTACCTCTTGGAACTAAGAATCCGTCTATACCGTCACTTATTATTTCAGGTATCCCGCCTACATTAAATGCCACAACAGGTTTAGAACATGCCATAGCCTCTATTATCACAAGACCAAATGGCTCGTTCCAAAGCGATGGTACCACAACGACATCGGCAATAGAGTAAACACTAATTAGATCATAAGTGGACAATTGGCCTAAATATGAGACGGAGCTCTCTAAATTTAGCAACTTTATTAACCGTTGTATGTAAGAGAAGTAGAAATTTTTTTCAGTTAAGAAATCTCCTTTAGGACCTACTATTAATAACTTTGCCATGGGAAATCTTGATAAAACCAAGGGCATCGCTTTAATCAACTTATGAAGCCCTTTCTGAGGAATTATTCTTCCCACATAGAGGAGTACGGGTCCGTCTTTGATACCCAGCTTTTCTCGTATATTCTTAGCCTTTTCCTCATTAATTTTAAAGAATTTTATGTCAACAGCGTTATACGTTACCTTAACCTTTTCTGGTAGAACATCGAATTTCCGTACAATTTGTTGCTTTATATAGTTGCTTACTGCACATATAATATCATAGTTTGAAAAAATGATCTTATCAAAGATGTTTCCTGAATATTCGCCGTGAACTGTTAGAACAAACAATGCTTTGCTTCTAGATAGTCTTTTCCATATCAAAGCAGCTAGAGCAGTAGAAGGATAATGTGCGTGAACGACGTCTATAGAACCGTATATTTCTTCAATTTGTGAAAGGATATTACCTAACTTCGTAATTAAATACGGTACGTTCTTATAGATAGTAGCTCTCGGAATCCTAAGAATGTTGATATTCGGTTGTCTATACATATGAACATAAAGATTCTTGTTAATTATTACAGTCCGTTCGTTTTTACCTATAGTTATTACATGGACCTCTGTACCAATTCTCGATAAGAATCTTGAGAGATTCCATACATATGTCTCAATAGCGCCCCCATATTTAGGCGGAGTAGATAAGACGTCAGAGCTTATCTGTATTACTCTCATACAACATCACAACACAAGATCGATTATCTCGTACCTACTCCTTTTCTAAAAACAAAAAATTCTTAATTTGATAATATAATATTCTTCTCTTTAATATTAACTTTGCTATTATTTGCTATATTTGAATTTTAAATAATATCTTTATTTTATAAAAAATTGTAGCAATACTCCTTGCAGATCTATTAATACATGCCAACAACGCTAGAATAATAGATTTATGTAAATATCTTGGGGATGATACAAAATCTCTGAATAAGTCTAAGAAGATAATAATAGCAAAACTTATAGATACATAGAAAATAATTGAATATAATAAGTTTGATTGTGACATTAATACTAATGGTAGAAGAATAGTGATGAGTAAGATTAAGGGTATAAAAAGAGATGATAAGATAAAGCGCGCCCTTGTTAATAAAGGCAAAGATCTCAAAAATTTATACCATGTCAAAGGATTAGGTTCTTTAAAATATAGTGCAAGCCATCTAAGATATGTGAACAAAGTTATTCCTTTGCTATCTCTTATGTTGCCCGTGACCTTAGCTAGATGAAGATCCGCCTTTATTTTTAAATGCCGAGCCGTTATATTACCTAATTGAATACATTTATATCCAGCTCTCCAGATGCGAGCGGCAAACTCCGTATCTTCGTCTACCGAGAATGGAGGTCCCATAGACTCATCATAAAGTCCAGCTTTTTCTATAACCTCACGTCTAATCATAGCCGCGGCCGTACAAGCTACAATCTTTCTGATCTTTCCAATATTAAGCTCAAATCGCCACCGTGAGACAAAATCTGTTGCATCCTCCTCTAGTAAAGCGCTACAGCATCCAACCTTAGGATTACTGTTTAGAAAAGAAATCATCTTGCTTATGGCATCAGGTGAGAGCATCACGTCGCTATCGAGTATCATAATGTATTCACCCCTCGCAAGTTTTATACCGTCATTTCTGGCTTTTGAGACGCCATAGTTTCTATCGTGAACAATCAACTTGAAATCATAGAATTTATTACCGTGCTCTTCCATAAACCTCTTTACTTTGTTCACCGTCCCATCTATAGAATGGCCGTCAATCACTATAACCTCGATAAGCTTTAGTGGATAATCTTGCTGAAGTAGAGAATTCAAGACGTCATCTATTGTTGCTTCACTATTATACGTTGAAATAGTTATTGTGACAAGAGGTCTTCTCGTGCCTCCCCTCATATATTGCTCCTCCCTAGGCAAGATTTCACTTGGATCACCTTTGTATCTCATTCGAAATCTTTACTAAGGTCTCCTCCTAAAGTTTCACCTATAGCCCTTACCAAGTCATGATCCATCTCCATCCACTAAAAACTATACTCTCATTAACAATCTCTTCATAGTCAATATACCCAGCGTATTTAACGAAAAGTCTTCCCCCAGAAAAGTCCCAGTAGGATCTTGCATTTATGATTCCTGATATTAGAAACCTCTCGGTTAACAGGACATTTATGTGATGATAAGGGTGACCATAATACAATATGTCTGGGGTGAAATAGAGATTTAACATGGCTCCTTCCCTGCCATAGAATACATTGATAACATATTCTGGATCAACATAATGTACTAAGTAGCTACTTAAAATGAAGTTTTCTATTCTAGGCCATCTTCCGCCGGTAAAGACATTATATTGCTCAATCATAGCACTGGGAGACAAAATACTGGCTAAACACATAATGCCAAGCATTATTACAAGCATATTTTTCCACTTAGAATATGAAGAGTTCTTAGTAATGTTACTGAGGTAAACGATGCTTTGAAAAGAGCTCAATACAATTCCTGGCACAGCTAGGTATCTGGAAAAAGAAGATACTATATTTGTAATGGCACCTGCTACTATAAGGAGTAAGCTAGCACCCATCACGAATACGGCAATCTTGTCTCCTTTTCTTTTCATCACTAGTTTTATTAATTCTATGAGGAATATGGCGCCAATAAATCCTATAAAACCTGCAAAAGAGAAAAGTGTTGACTTAGGTGGTGGATTTGGGCTTCCCTCATAGGTCATTACATCTATTGGTTGCTCGATGAAAAGCAACGTTATTAAACCTTTAAGAAGGATGTCGATTAGTGTTTTAGCTCCTAAAGACACTCCTGTAAACACTAGCTTAGTGAGAAATAAGATCAAGCTGATTATGGCAGAGGAGTATATGGCGCTGTTAATCCTTATTTTAACGGGGTTATAAGTTGATATCGCTAGAGATACGGCTAGCAGGTAAGCAGGTATCATAATAGCCATGGGATGAGCTAATATAGCGGAAGCGGTGAAGATTGTAAGGCTAATCAGTGTGGCGTAGTCCGTTCTAGCATTCATATAAATATTTTTAGAGACAAGCATTATAGTGAATGCGCTGAGCGCTAGAGAAAAGTTTGTGGGAGGAGTCGACATGCCTATTAAAAGGGCATAAGGATGGATGGACATTAACAAAATTGCAATGCTCCATCCTTTAATAGAATCGCTGAACAAGCTCTTCGCAAACCCAAGCATATAAATCACTACAGAAAATGATAGAGCACTATACATTAAGGTTGTAATAACGGCGTCGTAAGGATTGTTTATTCCTAGGACACGTAATAAGAAGACCTTAACTACAGCATCTACAGGAGCAAGGTCATACCACCCAGCATGACGCGAGAAAACCCAACGACCCTCATAATAAATCTGTAAGGTATCTACAGTAGTCTCAGCTGCTTCAACACCATTTAATAAAACTTTACTTGAGAAAAAGAGCGCGTACAAAAATGTTGAAGCCATAAAGAGAAGAGTAAGTAAGAAGTGTCTTGACCTCTTTAGCATAGTAGGAGTCAAGATGACCGTGAAGACTAAGGTGCATACGTAGAGCGCGAGACCCAAAATCACTACTGTATCTACTTTGTACCAATATACACTAGAACTCACTCCAGTAATCATTAGCAGGACTGCCCATAAATACATAGCTGAAACAATAAAAGCACCACGCCTATATGTGAAAGTATTTTGCTTTATGTAATTAAAGTATTCATGTCTAATCTTACGTAAAATCGATAATGTTAAAAAGAATACTACAGCAGCAGATACTACTAACATTGCTATATTCGGTATTCCACCTAATCCTAAGATTCTGTCCATAAGTCTAAACATGTCTTCAACATGCATCGTTCAACAACTCTGACAAGCTATAAATTCCATAAAATATGGCATTTGAGTAAATAATTTTCCGTGCATGTTATGCAACTCCTTCTGATCAAGAGTATCTTCATAACCTATACCTGTTTACACATTCATTTACAAAGCTTGCCTAGACATAGCCGTAATGTTTCTTTTCCATGTTTTCATTGATGCCCCTCTATTATGACTCAGTCACAAAGGTTTTATACTGCTTCTTGCTTCTTTGAATCTAATGCTTGCTGAAAGTTTTGGACATGAAGAATCTCAATTATGCTACCAGGATTTGTTCTAGGAAAATTGCTATGTTATATTCCTAACATCTATTCCCTTACGAAGAGAAAGTTTTTACCATGACGAGACTTCAACTTAAAACCTAATCGTTTTAATGTGCGTATAGCTGGTAGGTCTTCGCCTAGCAATTCTATGAATAGAATCTTTGTTTTCTTCAACGAACTTATCATCCCAGGCAAAGCCTTCAATACGTACCCCTCAATATCGATCTTTAGCAGATGAATCTCATCAATACCCAAACGTTCTAACATTATGTTATCGAGGGTGTCAGCACTCACATCAATACCAATGAGCTTCTCCGCTTCGCCTGAAGCAGGTTGAAGTCTTGCTGTTCCAGCACCTATACACTTGCCTCGTATGGGAACAAACATTTTACTTTCCTTTCTCCTTTCGGCTAAAGCTTTATTGACTAGGATTACCTTAGCTTTGCGTTTATGAGCATTTAATGCGACATTTATTTGAAGGGCTTTGAAGTTTATTGGCAAGGGCTCTATGGCTACAACGAGGTCTGCTGTATTCATTGCTCTAGCCGTGTATGTCCCTATGTAGGCACCTACATCAACTACAATACCTTTTACAAAAGGTTTAAACCAGTTTTCAAGCTCATAAACTTCTTCACAACATACGGCATAAAGATCAGAGGTTCTCGGTCTTATGTAGAATAAGAAGTTGTCCCACGACTTCACGATCATGCCATGTTTCAAGTAGCAATCAAAGGTATTATCAGATCCTCGTAATCTATCTTGAACATATGAGATAATTGCTTGAAGCAAGTTATAGTATCCCTCAAACTTTAAAGGACTAACATTAAATAAATATCGAGCTATTTTATTGATATAATTTAACATGTCCCGTGAATCAATAGATGTAAACATGTTGTTTATATCAGCTTAATCTTAATATCTTTGTAATAAACCTGTCTTATACTATATCTAAGAATTCATTTCCTTTATTATATTCTCTGTTGCGACTTCTACAGCATATCTAGAATTCATTCTAAGGCTGAATCCTAATCTCTTTATTTTGTCTATTTTTAACGCTACCCTCTTTACATCTCCTGGCCATCCTACCCCGTGTAGTATCGGTTTATAGATCTTTTTAACATCTTTTAATTTCATGGTCTTTAGTATCTCGTCTGCAACTTCATCCACGGTTATCCAGTCCTCATTGCCTATGTTATAAATTTCGTAGTCTGCATCTGTTTTTCTCCACGCGATCATTGTTGCTTCTATTGCATCATCTATATATATGTAGCTTCTTATTTGTCTTCCGTCTCCAAGGATCTCTAGTTCTCTAGGGTTTTTAATCAACTTATTGATCAGATCCCATATCACTCCGTGTCTAAGTCTTGGTCCGACAACATTTGCATATCTAAGTAACACAGCCTTAATCTTGTATAATTTAGAGTAGGCGTGTATAAGTGTCTCACATGATGCTTTGCTTGCCCCATATACTGAGACAGGTTTTATAGGAGCATTCTCATCAACAGGTATCTCATCAGGCTCTCCATATACTGAGCTTGATGATGCAAAAACAATCTCTCTAACATTTCTCTTTCTCATAGCCTCCAAAAGATTAAATGTTGCAACAATATTCTCATTAAAATGTGTCTCAGGATCTATACTGCTTACTCTAACCTCAGGATTAGCCGCAAAATGAAAAACCATATCAACATTCTCCACAGATCTTAACGCTATCTGAGGATCTTTTAAATCACCGATCAAAAGCTCTATAGCGTTTGAATCAATATGTCTCCTAAGATTCTCAGTTCTGCCACTACTCAAGTTATCAACTACTCTAACCTTATAGCCCTCGTCAACAAGTCTATCAACAAGATGACTACCTATGAAGCCTGCTCCACCTGTGACCAGCATCTTCATATTTGATCACTATAGAGCTTTTTTATATATTCTTGAGCAACTTCACTCCATGTAGGAACCAAGCTTTTATCCTCTTCAGAAGCTTTTCTTAAGAAGCTATATATCTCATCAGCCAGCGTATCAAGGTCTCTCCTCAGATCAATTATAAGAGTACGTCTTCTATCTCTGAAATTAAGTCCCCAAGGTCCAGCAACAATAGTTGGGACGCCGATAGCATTAGCCTCATTAACACTCTGTGGATAAGACTCTTTCTCAGATAACAATCCGAAAAACACTGAGTGAGAAAGATATTTTATATATTCTTCGAAAGGTCTGAAAT
>Ga0326761_1000328_pt1 | contig 11280 bp, 6 predicted proteins | sample GCREP_P_FD_207739 | JGI IMG/M metagenome (GOLD analysis project Ga0326761, IMG submission 207739) | Hot spring water microbial communities from Geyser Creek Basin, Yellowstone National Park, WY, United States - GCR.EP_P | ecosystem: Environmental > Aquatic > Thermal springs > Unclassified... | reverse complement strand
GGCGACCTGTTCAAGCCGCTGGACCTCTCGTGGGGCGAGCTGGTGGAGCTGGCGGAGAGGCCGGAGGCGGTGCTGGAGAGGTTCAGGAGGGAGATCGAGGAGCTGGCCGGCCCCGTGAGGAGCCTCAAGCTGCGGAAAGCGGTGGTGGCGGGGAGCGGCGAGGCGGTAGTCGAGTACGTGGCGGAGCTCGCTGGCGGGATGGCGAGCGGGGAGGCTTCGGTGAAGATCATATACGCGGAGAACCCGGCGAGGGCGCTGAGGGAGTTCTACGGGCGGGAGCGCGAGGCGGCCTAAAGGGCGATCATTTGTAGGAGCGCATCTAGTCTATAAAAGTGCTCAGCGCGCGCTGCGTTAAGGCCTTTATAAGCCTCGGCGTTTGACATATTGTGAGTGGGGATAGCGAAGTAGTTGTTGAGCTCCCGAGCGGCTCGTGGCGCTCGCTTAAAGCGCAGATCTCCGGTCGGCTGGGCGAGCTTTTCGCGCTCGCGTGGTTGGCGCGGCGGAGAGTGCCGGAGGGCGAGATCTGGGGCTTGAGGAGGGGTGTGGGGCCCGTCAGCCGCGAGCTCTCCCTGTGGAGCCCCTCGGAGGAGCCCGGCTCCTGGAGGAAGTTCAGCTTCCCCGTCCTCCGGCTGCTCGACGCGATGTCACCGCCGAGTGCCTCTTCGTTCTTCGGGCTGCCCCACAGCTTCTGGGAGGAGCTAAAGCATCTGCTCTCCGCCTGGGTTCCGAGGAAGGAGGAGCTGGACGAAGTCGCACAGCTCATTTTCGCGCTCTCAGAGAGGCGCGAGTGGCCTTGGCCCCTCTCGAGGGAGACGCTGGCGCGGAAACTGGAGCTGCTACATCCGGGCGTCGGGGCGGAGGAGGCTCTCGCCTCGGAGATCGCCGAGGCGGTGCGCATAGCCGCTGGTTACGCTGCGCAGTACATTGTCGTGACCCCCTCCTCCGAGTTCAAAATTCTGAGCCTACTCCCCGCGCTTTCCGGCGACTTTGTCCTGCTCAAGTGGAAAGCGCTGCGCAGGCTGGCGAGAGTGGATCGGCGGGAGCTGGAGGAGAAAGCCCGCGCGGAGGCGCCTAGGGTCGCCATCACCGCGCGGGTACCGAAGCGCGGCAAAGCGTCTTGGGTGATCGAGGTGGAACCCCGCGAGGCTGAGCAACTGGTCGCCAGCGAGCTGAGAGTGATGCTGGGCGGCGCGGTCGGGCTCGGCTGGGCGGGGGGCAGGCTCTGCGTTTACGGGCAAATCGATAGGGCGGTGCTGGAGGAGGCGCTGGAGCGGGTACGCGGCAAGGTGCAGGCTGAAGTGGAGCGCCAATGCTTCCGCCAACTCCTCGATTCGGAGCTGCGGAGCTACTGGAAATCGTTCGGCTTCACCCCTCTTAGGAGCGTCGAGGTCTGGGAAGGCGAGCTGAAAGGGGTTGAAGTGGTCGAAGTGAAGGCGGGACAAACGAGGTTCAGCGAGTGGCAAGAGCGCGCGCTCCGAAGGCTGCGGGAGGGGGTCGAAAAGGTGCGCGAAACCCTAGGCAAGCCGGTCGAGGTCTCGTTCAGGGTCCTCAGGGTGGAGATGGAGGGCTTTGAGGTGCCGAAGCGGGCTCGCGTGAGCTCAGAGACCGCGCTCTAGCACGCGCTCTTCAAGAAAAACCTTCCCCGAGTGCTCCTCCCACTCAACCGAAACTCAGAGTTCGTAAATCACCCTCTCAAAAGACGGTCCAAATTTTGAAATGATAGCGGTGATCGTTAGCGAGGATCCTGCGCGAGGAAGGCAAGGCGAAAGCGCCAAGCGAGCTCTACGGGCGGGAGCGCGAGGCAGCGTAGACAACAGTGAATGGACGCGGGATGCTCCGTCGAGCGCGTACGCAGTGAACGCTGCATACGCGAACCGAGTTCTAGAAGCGCGCGGAAAGCAACGTAAATAAGCGAGTTCTAAGCTTTCGAATTCGTGCCTCTCTGGAAGGGCGGCGTCATCGCGTGGGGGCTGAAGCACGAGAAGATCTTGGTAAGGGTTTACACGTACGCGATCCTCGCCTGGCTCGCGATCCTCGTCCTCGCGTCGCTCGCGGCTCCGACACCGGAACCCGCGGCGAAGCTCTCGGCGATGCTTTTCGCAATCTTACTGCTTTGGGGGCCGACGCTGATCCCGCTCTACCTGATGAAGAGGAGGGAGCGGGGGAAGCCGCCTAGCATGCCCGACCCCTACCTGTCCAGCGCGCTGGAGAAGCTGAAGGCGATCGAGCGCTACCTGAAGGGGGAGGTGTCGGTCACGTGGAGCCCCGTCGTCGCGCTCGCCCACGACGCGCTGCTAACCTACATGCAGAGGATGCTCGTCGAGCTGAAGGGGCCCGACGGCGTGAAAATGATCGAGCAGATGAGGAGGGAGAAGAAGCTGTACCTCGAGGTGCTCGCCAGGCAGCTGGCGGAAATGGGCGCGATAAGCGGCGAGGAGCTCAAATCCATCGAGATCCTACGCCACCTGAGGAACAGGGTCGTCCACGAGGACTACCACCCGACCAAGGAGCAGGCGCTCTGGGCTTACGAGTTCGTTAAGAGTTTCATCGAGCAGCGGCAAAGAGGGAAGGCTTCGCCTTAAGCCGACCACGCCAGAGCACGCTTGCCGTGCGTCAGCGCGCGCGAGAATAGGTTCCCCCGTCGCTCAGTAATTTCCCCTCAGACGTGCTCCTTTAATGATATTAAATCAAATACTCTAAGTTATGCTGCATGGCATATTCCTTTTGAATTTCGAAAGATTTCTTCCAAGGACTGCGCAACACGTTCAGTACTCTACGAGCCAGCGGGCTTTTTCTCAACTCTAGAAGAAGCTTCAAGTAAGCTTCGCGATCTCCCAAGGAAGCGAGCTTTTGGAGCTCGCCCAAGATTTTTGAAACCTCATTGAGCGCGTCTTTGACGCTCGCTCGCTCGACAGCAAGCGCTAGCAGAGGCGGGGCGACGAGCTTGTAGACGCCGCCCTCTCGCTTAAAGAGATCGCGCACCTCTTTGCTCAAACTACCAAGTGTGAGCTCCTCCACCGCTGAGTAAGCGCCCCGCCTCCTAAACTTCGAAATTTTATCATTTACAGATCGAACGAACGCGTCGACCTTCTCAGCGCTGCTCTCAATCGCGTAGCAGTACTCGTACACCTTTTGCGGTGTGCGAACAGCAAGATACAGGGGCTCTCCGTGTATAGCCATGGCCTCCACTTCCGGAAGGAACGGAATCTCCTGCAACGCGAGGAAGTACCCCCGCCTCTGAGGCTTCAACACGGGTAACCCTTCTTCAAACACGAACATCCCCAAAAGATGGGCTATCCTCGTTCCCCTGGGGTACTCTTTGAACCTCTCGTCAAAATCTTCATGTATAGGAACGAACACTTTTAAGGAGGTTTCACCTATTTCACCCGAGGAACTCTTATACGTAAGCGCTTTACCGTAAACTAAGAAGCCGCTAAACCGGTTTCCCAGAACCGGGAACCTCTCCTTGCATTCAACTTTCTCTTTCTCCAAAATCGCCGTCAGGGAGCAAGGCGAGAGATACACCTTCCTTTGCCCTCCCTCCGAAAGCTCATGCGCTATGAACGAAAGCGGGGATGGAAAAATCGAACCATCTTTCGAAAGCGGTCGAATCAAGGCTAAGAACAGCGGTATAAGCATTTGGAGGAGCGAAGCGTCAACGTTCGACAGCCTACCCATGGTGATGAACGAGCCCTCCAACTCCAACTTGCCTTTCTCTCTCTTTCTTTGAAATCTTTCCAGGAGAAGCGATGAATATTCGCTAACTTTCCCGATCTCTCCAGAGAACCTGACAGCCCTGATGGATAGAAGCTCGGGGAACGCGAGGATGAAATGGTCATACTGAGTAACGTACTCTCTTACGCTGAAGCGCTCTATCCTCAAGGCGAAATGCTTCAACAGCAAGGGGGAGAGCAAGGGGAAGCCTAGAATAATCTGCAACCCTAACACTGGTGTCTGCGGCGACACGTACCGCTCGTACTCCGCATCTAACGCTCTCACGCAATTTAAGAGATCGGAAACCTCAGCCTCCCCCGTAACGCTCAACGGCACCCCCCTCCAGCTCCCGCCTCACGATGCTCTCAGCCTCCCCCCGTTCCAGCTGCTCGAGGACGAACTCGTTGATGGAGGATAGTTTGCTCAGGTTCTGAGAGGTTCTAACGCGAACCCTCCCATCGATGATGTAGAACTTGTCGTGCCTCGGAGCCTTCATAACGTAAACTTCTATACCGTGCTTCTTGAGCTGTTCTCCGAACTTCTCGGCAAACTTCCTGCGTGTTACAAGAGTGACCTTCACGCCTTTTTGAGCGAGATCCGTAAGTATTTTTACTCCTTCTTCATCTAAGTACGGCGAGAAAGCGAAGAAGCTCTCTTTAGCTTGGTAGAAGATAGCCGAACCCAGCACGTTGCCCCTGCCTTTGATTGGCTCTCTCCCTGTAAGCACCTTCAAAATCCACGCTGCTAGGTTGCGTGACAACACGATGTTTTGGATGAGCGGCGCCGTGCAGCCGTGGTCCAGCATCACGCAGGCTGGGCAACCATCGATACATACGCTAATGCCAGAGGCCACCACAGCATCCGTTAGCCGCTCCCTAAGCTCTCTCACGTTATTTAGCTGAAGCTTTTTAGCGATGTCGATATCCTGTCCACTAATAACGATATGGTTAAGAAATATAGCGGTATCCAATACTATACCATTGTTAACCAAGCTTAAATACCTATTTTTCAGCTCTTCTGCTATTTTTGTTACTGTGGGATCTGTTATAATCTTCATCTTCATCACATAACTTTGTATATCTTTTTCATGTTTTTCTAGGGATTTCGTAATGCTATTAACAAACTCTTCTAGCATCCTATCGATGGAACCAAACTTCATCTCTGCATGTTTCGCTATGTTTAAAGAACCCCAAGCGCTATTCTCAGCCACTGATACTAGCAGGGCATCTCTCTTTTTGTCAATATTATATACGTAAAGGAGATTTTCCGGCTCTATCTCTAGCGAGTTAGAAATGAATGAATGGAAAAGATGAGCTAAAGTATGTCCAAAAATTTCAATTGCAAAGTTAACTACTTCATCTTGATTATAACTTTTTTGTAACTTTTGTTCAAAGTTCTTAATTATTTTATCATCTTTCATCTGGAAGAAAGAAAAAGTATCAAGACCTTTTCTAGTCATTATATATACAAAAAATTTAGAAAGTAGAAGTTTATCTAAACTAACATTATTATTACACATTACGGTAACTTCTGGTTTACCTGAAATTTTTTCATCTAGTAGGGATTCTATTATAGCTTTTATAAGGGAAAGAGGAATTTCGAAACATATCGCATTAGTTTTAGGTAAATCTTTTTTAAGGTTTTTCTTAAAGTGTACTTCGACGACAGGTCCTTCAGGAGTTACAGATGGCATGTACCACTGTGCGCGTCTGTAAAGTTCATGCATTCGAACGCCCGAGACGGCAAAAGGTGTTATGAATAGCAGAGATCGCCCGTATTTTAGGTCGGCAGCAGACGTTAAGGCAAGTTCTCTCTCTGGAACAACATACACTTTGGGAAACAACCTTCTACTCCAACTCCACTTATTGCACCTACCTTGGCTCTTCCTACCTACTGGACACGCGCTCATGAATGGGCAGTCAAGATCGTAAGGGTCTGTTGACATGCTCAGACCTAGTATGCAGTACCAGCTATAGCCTAGATTAGACACGCTGTATGCTCTCTCGGTTCCCTTTACTTTTTGTACGCGTCTTTTGTATCTATCCTGAATATTTTCAATTAATTGTCTGATAGAAGCTCCGTATTTTTGAACATAATTGTTTAGCTCTCTCGAACCATATTTTATGAATACTTTGCGAGAACCGGCTTGTATTCTAATTATTATTTCGCCGTTTTGGACATCCTTTAGTACATCGAGAGGTTTAATGGAAATAAGTTTTCCTGAATATTCGTCAATTTTTACGCTTTCATTAACTTTGCGTTGAATATCTTTAGGATGTATAAAAATTATGTTAGTAGATTCCAAAAACCAAATGAACCTACCTATTATACCATCAGCTTCTATTTGAATCGGCTCGAATGGAGGATAGCGAGCAAGAAGCTGATCTATTGTAAGGCGAGTTGGTTCTTCTTCGTGAAGGTAAGGTGTTGCTATACTCACCTCTTCCGTGTAAGGTTCTCCAGCTACACTCCTCAGCCCTGAGACTTTTTCTACGATCTCGTGAGCCCATATTTCCCCTCCCAATTCTGATGAACGCACCAGGTCGAGAATCTCGGGCGAAACCATCAAAACCTTTTTTCTTTCCAAATCAATTATCAAGTTGTACGATTTCTCCTCTAATTCTTCAAAATTCATTCTTAGATCTTTAACTCTTTTTTCTAATTTTCTTAAATTCTCGCCTTTTCTTCCTCCAAAGATTTTTGTTTTTTCTCTTAGCAATCTTCTTAGGTTATAGCATTCCTGTTCTTTATCTTCCGAAAATTTTCTAATCTTCTCCAGATATTCGATAAATTCTCTCCTTACTTTTTCAGATTCAAATATATCATCAACTTTATTAATGTAATCTTTAATTGCTATATCAATTTCCTCACATGTTTTACTTATTTCATCAATAAATTTAGGACCAACAAGTTGTTGAACATTTTCTGGAAATTCCTTTAATTCATCGATGATCGATAAAATTTTGTTTACTAAATTTTCTATCTCGTACAATGTGTATCTTATATCCTCTACGTGAATGGTTTCTTCTCGCTTGTAACTCACTTTAAGTATCTCATTTAATCTATTTTTTAACTCTTCTTTTAAACTTTTTAATTCAATCATGAGATTTCACCTATAATATCTTTTATAAATGATTGCAAAGTTTCTGGGTCTCTTATGGGTCCTTTGCTAGCTCCGCTTGCGTAGGTATTTTCACCTTTCTTAGCTAGTTTAGCTATACTTTCAATTAATATACCTCGTTTGATCACTTGCGGGTTATCCTTCGTGATGAACAATTTGTACCCGCTGATGCTCATCGTTGCTAGCGCTTTCATGAAACTCTCTTCGTAGGTTTTGAGCATCTCTGTAGGCAATGCTCGAGCAAGAATGATCCCTAAGACTGTTCTCATCGTTTTATCGCTTCTGCCGCCCCTGCCTATTCTTTGAACGAGCGAGATCGGGTTATCTAGCCCGGAGTTAAGCACGAAACCGACTCCGTCGTAGTCTACCCCTAGTTCTAAGGAGGACGTCGAAAGCGCGACGAGACCTTCCCCGCTACGCAACCGTGCAGCTGCCCTCTCCCTACTTTCTCTGGGAACTTCACTGTGAATTTCGACTACAAGGTCTTTCAACTCGTCGAAAAGCTTTCCCCTTAGTGCCCGCTCTCGGATTTGGTTAACCAAATTGTTAGGCAAGTAGTGCCAATAGCAGTAAGGATCCAGCGAATCGAGGCTGTCTGCCAAGTGGTCTTTTGGCTCTCCTAACCTTAAGTTTTCAATATAGCCGCTTTTCACACGTCTAAGCTCCCTTATATTGTTTACGAAAAGTATTGATTGAGGCTGCGGGAGTTTGCACAACTTGTAAGCATAGCTTAAGAAAGCCATGAGAACGCTCCACAACTGGCAATACGTGTTCCACGAGTAGCGGGGGTTCATCATAAAGTGTGCCAGGATGACCAACCTCTCTCCTTTTATCTGAAGCCTCCCTCCAGCTACTTCATAGTTAAAATCGAAAATCTCGCAATTACTATCTCCAGAAAGTTTTACGATGAAATCACGAGGGTCTGGTATGGTGGCGGAGGAGAAGACCAACTTTACGTTTTTCTGATCGCTAATTCCCCTTAAGACATCGAGCAATGTAGCAAGAATGCCGCCGGACACGCCCGTATACTCGTGCGCTTCGTCGAACACTGCTAGCGCGACGTCGCTTAGCGTTCTCGCGCCGACGTCCTCCACCGCGCTGTCGAGTAGCCTCGTTTCGAGAGCCCACGGGTTCATCGCGATTATATCAGCGTGGGCGACCGTTTTCCGTACGGTTTTGATGAAGTCGAATTTTTTATCGCAACTTTTGCAAATCACGCTATCCATGCTATCATACGCAAGCTGTCCCTTGCAGTGGGGGCATGCTACCCCCCTGAACGGCTCTCCTCTCTCGACGAGCCTCAGGTCGCGCTGTCGGCGACTTGCAGCTATACCGACTGGGGTATCTCCGTCTCTAATGCCGAATGTTAATCGGTATTTATTTCCAAGGGAATCGTTAGCTATACTTAGCAACTCTATTACCCTGTACGCCTGGTCGATCGTCAGAGCTTTTCTCGGGTACACCAGCAGAACTTTCTTTCTTTTATCGTTCTCCAAAAGGCGCCACTTCATTACCATCGCTAACGAATAGAAGAGGTAGATTTCCGTTTTTCCGCTCCCCGTGGGGGCCACGATAGCGTACGTGCTCTTGTCCGAGGATAGCATCTCGCGGAGAACGTAAGCCTGGAAGCCGTCTAGCCCCGTGCCCCGCCGCGACAAGTACTCTTTCAAAATGTCTGTATAAATGTTTGCCAGCTCGCGGTTGTTATCGAAGAAGAGCAGGATCGCGCTCTGCAGCTTGCTCCACGATGGATTGTTGCCGCCCGGGATTATTGCCCGGTCTTCTTTCACGGGCACCTTTAGCCTGGTGATCGCGAACTTGTAGGAGAGGATGTAGGGAGGATTCCCGTGCATGGTCGTTATCTGAGAGCTCCTCACGAGGATGTCCATGTGCAAGCTTCTTAGAGGCTGGTAATCGGCTTTACCGAGCGGAAGCTGCACCAGGAAGCCTTTACCGATCAATGATTTGATGATGCTATCTGGGTTGTTGAAACCTTTGTTTTTCAGAAAATCTTTCAATTCTTCGTAGGTGACAAGGTATTTCACATTATTTATCGAGTACCATTCTCCCTCGTTGATATTTCCGGAAATTCCGGCGATTCGAGGGGCCTCCAGCTCGGTTATTATCGAATGGTAAGCTCTGATCTCGTCCTCTGACATCCTCGGCTGCTAAACAGCGGTAAGCGATATATATTAGTTTCGGAGCTAAGACTCCTTTGTGGCGCGATGAGTGCTGCGCTGCTCGATGCGGTTCCCGCCCACTTAGTTAATGAGGCTGTGTTGCGCACGGGGAGGGAGAAGGCGAGGAGGGTTCCGATTCACATGGTTCACAGGTGGTGGTCGAGAAGGTTTGCATCCATCTACCGGCTAATCCTCGCCTCTTACCTCCTCGAGAGGGAAGAGGAGATACTGGAGGCGCTGGATCGGCCCGCTGCTATGCGGGGAAGGGCTCGGGGCAGGGTCTTCTTCGAGCCTTTCGCGGGGGGAGGCACCGGGTTGGCCGAGGCGGCTCTAGCCGGGTTCGACGTTTATGGCTTGGACGTGAACCCTGTGGCCGTCGTAGCGGCTAAGGCTAGCCTTCTCATCGCGGCGCGAGGTTTGCCGGGAGGGTTCAGGGAGCTTTCTAAGCGTGTGCTTTCCACCGCTAAAGAGAAGGTTGGTTTCCTTTGGGAGTTTGACGGCAAGCTCGTAACTTACATCCTGGTAACTAGGGGCCGAGCCCCCACGTGGGTGTCGAGCTTAAGGGGGAGGAAGGTTGCACTTTGCCCGCGCTGCTTTTCGCTGTTCGAAGTTTCGGCTAGCTCCGCAGCGGCTGTTTGCCCGTTCTGCGGCAGCGAAGTAGAGCTCACGAGCAAGCCTACGGTCGCTGTGCCCTCTAGCGCGCCCGAAGTCGCTCCCGGCTGGAGGGCTTTCGCCGTAGAGCTGAGATGGCAGGAGAACGGGAGGTGGGTGAGGGGGTACCAGAGCGTAACGCGTTCGGTCTCCCTGGCAGCGTGGTTGAGCGACGCCGCGCGAGCCGCGCGCGAGCTCTCGAGGGGGTTGGACGAACTTCTCGGAGAGGTGGGTGAAGTGCATGAATCCTTTAGATTGAGGGGGGCCGGCATTCGGAAAGCCTCTGAGGTTTTCGCTCCGCACCAGCTGGCCACCTTCCTCGCTTACGCGGAAGCCGCCAGGAGCTTGGCGGGGGGCGACGACGAGAGGCTTCTCCTGCTCGCTGCAGCCAGCGAGGCGGCTAAGTGCTGCTGCCTGCTTGCGAAGTGGTACCCTCCTCTCGGCGAGTGCACGCCGGCTAGCGGGGTTAAAGCCCTCTGGGTACCGGAGTTCACTGCAATTACGAACCCTGTCGCCTCTGACGGCCTCCGACCCCTCGCGAGGGGGACTCTAGCGTCAGCGCTGAGGGCTCAATTGAAGGCGATGTCCTACGTTGAGCGGGCGGGAGGTCCTAGCGGCGTTTCCAGCGCCGTTCTCGTGGGGGACGCCTTGGAAGCCCCTTTCCCGCGGCGCGCGAACCTCGTAGTGCTCGATCCGCCGTACGGTAAAGTCAAAAGTTACGCTTCGCTTGGCCTCCCGCACTTTTACTCTCTTAAAGCGGTCGGGGGGCTCGCCGGCTTGGAGCAGTCCCAAAGTTTAGAGCTTATCGAGAAGAAAGAGTTATCTCCAGAGAAAGATGGGTTCCAAGAGAAGTGGAATTTCATTATCCTGAGAATCTCGGGCATCGTCGACGAGGGCTCTCGCGTCGTCTTGATGTTTAACGCTCTTTCAAGGGAGCACTGGGCAGCGATTCTGGAACCTCTCAGGATCAACGGTTTCCAGCCTACAGCAGTGTACTGGGTGATGGGCGAGGCTCCAAGGGGCATTACCGCCTCGAAGCTACGAGGGATGCACCTCATAGTTTTCAGGAAGGGAGAAGCTCAGAGCGGGCTCCACGTTGTCCAAACCGAACCATTAAACTTAGCAGTTAAATATTTTAATTTAGATGAAAAAATCGAAAGAAGAGCATGTAAAACTCTCTTAGCAGCTTTGAAGGAGATCTTCGCACTTTAATTTAGGCTTGCTCAAGCGGACTCTAACAGTCTCTTCAGCTTCTCCGCTTGCTCCGGCTTCAGCTTCTGCGGCCCGGGCAGCACGGGCACTCCCGCTTCCACCAGCTTCTCCCTCGGCACGAGCTTCCAGGCTCTGGGGTCCTCGGGGCGCTCGAGGACGCCGGGCGCCGCTCTCCTCACTTCGAGGTAGAAGGCGAGCCAGCCCTCGCCCTGCGGCCAGTACCTCCCGCTCAGCTCCGCCCTGCCCCTCGCGACGCCGTAGAGCGCGAGGCCCCCCTCGACCCCCGCGCCCCTCGTCGCGTAGACGAACACCTCGCTCCCTTCAAGCCGCTGCAGGACCCACTCGAACCTCCCGTTCACGCCCCACACCATCCAGCTCTCCGGCTTCCCCCTCAGCAGCCCG
>Ga0326761_1000327_pt1 | contig 11301 bp, 16 predicted proteins | sample GCREP_P_FD_207739 | JGI IMG/M metagenome (GOLD analysis project Ga0326761, IMG submission 207739) | Hot spring water microbial communities from Geyser Creek Basin, Yellowstone National Park, WY, United States - GCR.EP_P | ecosystem: Environmental > Aquatic > Thermal springs > Unclassified... | reverse complement strand
CATCCATAGACCAAGCGTAAATAAGCTTTTCTGACCTCCCCAAACGGGAAGCCAATGGATACGGGCTTTTCTTCCGGAGGAACTCCCGGAAGACCCAGTTAAAGCTTGAGTGCCTCATGGTTTTACCTCCTTTATGGGATTTTGTTTTTTGCTACCTTTTTTGCTGGACGTAGGCTTGGCGCCCTTGTTTTCTACACGCTTAGTTCTTAAATATTCCTCGTAAACTTGCGGGAGGTCAGGAATATGCAAAAACTCTGCTATTCTCTGGACAAGAGGTCGGGAGATTTTTCTGCCACTAAGCACCGCGAACAAATATACATGGTTAACCCCGAGGATAATAGCAAGCTTGCTAAGGCTTATTCCTTGTCTCCTGCCTGCCTCTTTTACAATATCCCTTATGAGGTTAGAACCCATGCCTATAAGTATATACACAGTTTCGTGTCTTGTCAAGAGGTAAAAACACAAAAATGTGTAAAGGTAATGAGTGATATAGGGAAAAGGATAAGAAAACTAAGAGAGGTCTTAAGGCTTACACAGAAGCAATTTGGGGAGAGAATAGGCAAATCATGGAGAACGGTTCAAGACTGGGAGGCGGGGAAGAGTAGCATCCCTGATCATACTTTGAGGTTCATCTCCTCCACCTTCGGCGTCTCTTACGAATGGCTAAAAACAGGGCAGGGGGAAATGTGGGAGAAGAGAGAGAAGGCATTGTTGGAAGAGTTAGAAGCGAAAACAAGAGAAGTTCTTGAAAAGCTTGTTCGCATTCCCATTGTGGGGCGTGCGGGGGCAGGATTTCCAGAAAGTCCAGCGGACATGGATGTGGTGGGCTGGGTTCTTGTTAGCAAAGAAACATTCCAAAAAGGCGGAAAGTTTTCAGTGCAGGTATCTGGCGATAGCATGGAACCCACCCTACATGATGGAGATTTTGTGGTGTTCAAGGCTTATGTGGGTGATGGGTCAGATATTCCGAGTGGGAAGGTGGTAGTCGTGCGGAATTACTCTGGGGAGTTGATTGTGAAAAGGCTTACAAGAGTGAATGGTTCTATTGTGCTAACTTCTGATAATCCGAAATATCCTCCCATCCCATCTGAAAAAGCTCAGGAAGAAGAGTGGCGGATCGTGGGGGTAGCGGTAGAGGCTATAAAAAGGGTAGAACTCTGATTTTTGCAATCTTTGCTTGATTGAGTGCTTTTATACATCAAATATTTGATATATGCAGTATGCCTCCCTCGGCGACATCGTCTTCAAAGTCTACTCATACCTTGAGCACAGAGAAACAAACGAATACGCAGTAGCCAAGCACAGAACCATCTTTGCCCCTTCAAGCTTGCAGTTTTTGGGTGATGAACTCCTAAGCCTTGAAATAAAGCTTGGTTTTCATCGTGATTTTTGCAACCCGCTTGAGGAGTATCAAAAACTAAAAGACCTTGCCAAAGAGGGCTTGCCTAAAAAACTGATTATTGCGGAGCAGGTATACGGAAATTTCGTTATAGAAAGCATCACCGCAGAGGTTAAGCAGGTGGATATGTGGGGCAAACCCGTTGTAATCTATTGCAATGTAAAGCTTACGGAATACCGAGAAAAAAAGCTTCAGACAAGGGAAATAAGAACAACAAAGAAAAAAGCACCAGCCAGAAAAAGCAAAAACTCCCAACAGCAAGTGCAACCCTCACAATATAAACCCATCATCACGAGGTAAGCTATGGAATACCTTATTTACATAGCCAAACAAGGAGATAGATGGGACACGATAGCTTGGCAGTTCTACGGAGACCCCTATCTTTATGAACCCATCATCCGTGCGAACCCTCAGTATATCGGCTTGCCCTACCCACCACCCGGTGCAAAATTGCAAATTCCGATCATAGAGGTTGAAGATGAGTCAGAGGTCATAAAAGCACCATGGCAGACCGAGTAGAACTTTACAAGCCCTTCCTTTATGTTGAGATAAACAACAGGGATGTTTCAGCATACATCACGCCCTATCTTCTAAGCTTTCGCTATATAGACAACGACGGCTTAGACAAAGACGAAAGCGACGATGTGGAGATAGAGGTTGAGGATAGCATCGGGTTTTTTAGGAAGAATCCTCCAGCAAGAGGCTCAAGCCTAAAGGTCCGCTTTGGCTACGAAGAAGCAGTGCGAGATGCGGGAGTATTTTTCATAGACAGCTACACCTTCAGATATTCCCAAAGCGGTGCAACCTTTACCATTAAAGCTTTAGCCAAAGACGTCAAAGCAAGCTTCAGAACCCTAAAGACCACCGCCTTTGAAAACACAAGCCTAAAGAAGATTGCAGAGGACATAGCTAAACGGAACCGCAGACAAAAAGAAAGCTAATGTAAAAGCAAGTCAAGACAAGCAGGTAGAGAGAGTTAGAGTAGAGAACAAAGCACAAGCTGAGAGAATAAGCAACGCCCAAAAAACACTAAACGAGATGAGAGAGTTTAGAGGCAGGCTTACCTGCATAGGCATTCCTTCCGTCTACGCAAGCGGAAGCATTGAGCTCAAGGGCTTTGACAGATTTGACGGCGTCTATTATGTTGCCCAAGTGGAGCATGAGATAAGAAGGGATGGCTACACTACCCGGATAGAATTTTTGAAAAAGCCCGGAGAAAGCAAAGGAGGGAAAAGGAAATGATCAGGCGAGGCATAGTAGTAGCAGTTGACGAAAAGACCGCAAGAGTAAGGGTGCAGATGCCTGATCTTGACGGCTTGGTTTCCAATTGGCTCCCAGTTGTGCATCACAAGACCCAGAAAGACAAAGCTTACTGGCTCCCTGACATCGGCGAGTATGTAGTCGTTGCCTTTGACGAAGAGGGAGAACACTCAGACGGTTATGTGATAGGGGCTATCTACAACGACAAGGATACACCACCGGTTGCCAGCAAGGATAAGTTCTTTGTGCGGTTTGAGGACGGAACAGAGATTGAGTATGATAGGAAGACCCATATCCTACGGGTGAAAGCACAAACGGTTATCATTGAGGGCAATGTAAATGTGATCGGAAATGTTGATGTTAACGGAAACATCCACGCCACGGGTGCGATTATAGATGAGGGCGGAAACACTCCCCATCATACCCACTGACCTTTTGCAATCTTTGCTTGAAATCTTCTTACGCTTGTTGCAATGTTTAAGTAAATGGAAGTAGGAGTTCTCTCGCTCATCTTTCAAGGTGGCTGGGTTGCAAGCATTGCTTTTTTGTTGTATTTGCTTCTCAAGTTTGAGAAAAAGTTGGAAAGTTTTGGGAACGAGATGAAAAGGCTTGAAGAAAAGCTTGAGGGCTATTACAAAGAGATGGTAAGCAAGGAAGAGTATTACCGAGATGTAAGCGGTTGGAGGCACGAGTTGAACAGGCTTATCTCTAAACTTGAAGAACTGCAGAAATACGGCGTATCAAAGGAAGAATACTACCAAGACGTCAGCGGATGGAGGGCGGAGATACAAAAGCTTGAGGACAAGCTTTCAAAGGTTTTGGACAAACTTTGGGAGGTCCAAAAATGAGCAAAAGCTTGCGAGGTCTGATTTTGGATTTCCTGAAAAGAATTTACCCTCGGGAGATTGAAGAACTTGAAATCATCGCAGTCTTCTATCAATACCACAGGGACACGGAGATAAGGCAGGCACTCGCATACCTCGTTGATAAAGGCTACGTGGAAGCTAAGAAGGTAGCAATCCCTTATGACAAAAGGAGATACAGAACGCTTTACAAGATCACTCCAAAAGGGATTGATTTGCTGGAAGGAGAAATCATAGATGACACTGTCCTTCCTCCCGAGGGCTAAAGGATGGCAAGACGCAAAAAGGCAGAACTTTACGACCTTATACAGCGTATCGTATATCTCTACGAGGAAGAGAAGAAAGACTTCCGGACAATAGCAAGCCTACTGCGTTCCGAGGGCTACGACATCTCACGCTCAAGCATCCATCGTGCCTACAAGGATTACAAAGAACTCGCAAAACAATACAACGAATGGTGGGACAAGATAAAAATCCTTGTTGAACAAACACAGAACAAGCCAACAAGCTTCATGCTTTCTGCCCTTGTTTCCATCCTCACCCAGCACGTGCTAGAGTTCGTAAAAGACATAGACTTCATGGAGTTTGAAGAGCCCACAGAACTCATCAAGGCAGTCAAAGAACTAACGCAGATGGCAAAGAGCTTGGAGGAATACATCTCTGCAAAATTGCAGAAAGCGGTGGAAAAGATAGAAGAGGAAGGTAAGAAGAGGAACATAGACCCAGAGTTTTTGAAGCTGATAAAGGAGGAAATTTATGGAATTTGAAAAACTCCTCCTCCCCTATCAACGCCATGCACTCCAGAAGATGCTTGAGAAAAAGTATTCAATCCTTATGTGGTCAAGGCAGACGGGAAAGTCCTTCGTGGTATCACTTTTTGCAGTCTTACGGGCTATTGAGAGAAAAAACCATCTGGTAGCAATCATCTCACCCACAGAAAGGCAGTCAAAAGAATTGATGGAAAAAGTCAAAAGGCATGTGGAATTTTTAAGACAGCTTGGCAAGCTAACTGGTGATGTGGAGTTTTTTGAGGATACGCAAACTAATGTGCTTGAGGTCAGGTTCCCAAACCGCTCACGGATTATCGGACTTCCCGCCAACCCTGATGGTGTAAGAGGTCTAACTGGGGATGTGATTTTAGAAGAGGCGGCATTTTTCAAGGACGGCTACAAGGTCTATCAAGCTATATTCCCATCTATCACAAGGAACAGGGACTTTAAGCTTGTCGTTATTTCAACTCCTAAGGCAAAAAATGACATTTTCGGACACCTCTGGCAGATGTCAGAAGGGAATGAACTATGGTTCCGGCAAAAGCTAACCATCTTTGACGCAGTCAGTCTTGGTCTTGATGTGGATGTGGAGGAGTTAAGAAAGGGCGTGCCAAACCAAGATATATGGCTTCAAGAGTATATGTGCGAGTTTATGGATGAGGAAAGCGTTTTACTACCCTATGAAGTCCTGCATTCTTGCACCGTGGAGGGCATAGAAGCAGACATAAGAGAGCTGACCGGAGATGTCTATCTTGGCGTTGACATCGGAAGAAGGCATGACTTGACGGTGATAAGCATCCTTGAGAAGGTAGCAGGCAGGTATTACCTACGCAAGCAGGAAATTCTAAGAAGGCTTCCTTTCTCCGAACAGTTCAAAATCATAGACCATCTAACCGCATACGCCCGCAAAGTTGCAATAGACGAGACGGGAATAGGCATGCAGTTGGCAGAAGAGCTCGCCAAAAAATGGGGAGAGTTTAAAGTCCTGCGTGTTTACTTTACAGCCAAGGCAAAAGAAGAACTTGCAAGCAGAGTAAAAGCGGTCTTTGAAGACAAAATCATTAGCATACCGCCCGACAAAGACCTGATTGAAGATTTGCACTCCGTGAAGAAGACGCTTACTCCCAGCGGAAATATCCGCTACGAAGGAGAAACCCAAGACAGCCACGCAGACCGCTTTTGGAGTTTAGCCTTAGCCCTGTATGCGTCAAGCCAAGAAGAGACAAAAGAGTTTTTGCCCGTGTTTTTTGCAAACCAAAAGAGGGAGTTGAGCTATGGACTTAGTGCGCTACCTTAAACGATTGTTCGGGTCTGAAAAAGTAAGCTTAGCGGACCTTCCTAAAACCAGAACCTCAATCCAGCCCGAGAAGGTTTTAACTCCCAAGACCTTAGATGTGCGGTATAAGTTCGTTAATCCCAAGTATCCAAGAGAATGGCTGAACGTCATAGCTAAAGCAGTTGTTGCAAACCCTATCCTTTCCCAAGTGCACTCTCTCACGATCAACCTGGCAAACACGGGGCACACTGTTCAGGTTGAGGGTAAAGACGCAGAAAAAGCAAGGGAGGAACTCAAAGAGCTTGCATTCCTTTTAAACACAGACCATTTAGTCAATCAGCTAATCGCACAGATAAACATCTCTGGGGCTATCTCAGCTGAGGTGGTGGTGGATGAAAAGCTGCAGGGCGTGAAAAAGGTTGTGTTTGTCCCAGCTTCTACGGTGTATTTCACCTACAACGAGGAAACAGATGAATACGAACCTTATCAATGGGTCGGCAACGCAGAACCCATAAAACTCAACCCAATGACTTATAAATACTTACCTTTGCTGACCCTTGAAGATTCACCCTACGCCATCCCGCCCTTTTTAGCCTCCCTCTCCATCGTAGAAGTGGTAGAAAGCATGATCACAGAGTTAAAAGGGTTAGCACAGAAGATTGGTTTAATCGGCTTTTTAGACGTCAAGTTCCCGCCACTTGCCAAGGCACCCAACGAGACCGAGACGGAATACCAAGAGAGGGCCTTAAAGTGGCTTGAGAACATCGCACAGCAGGTAAGCGAGAATATGAGTAAAGGCATATTCCTGCACTTTGACGGCACTGAGGCAGAATTCAAGGAAATATCGCCAAACGCCGGAGGAATAAGAGAAATCATAGACCTTGCAGAAAAGTGGCTGATTGAAGGGGCAAAAAGCCAACCAGCAGTTTTAGGCTTTTCAACTGGCTACACAGAAACTTGGGCAACTGTCGCTTTACATGTCTTTAGTGCACAGCTTGAAAACATTCAAAGACTTGTCAGACGCTTCTTAGAGTTTGTCTACCGTCTGCATTTGATGTTAAAGGGCTTTGACATAGATGATGTCAATATCATCTTCAACCCGCTTCCGGACTTTGAACCTCAAAAGAAGGCTGAGGCACGATTGAAAGAAGCCCAAAGGATAGTTCAACTCCTCCAAGCTGGCATCATTGATATTGAAACCGCTAAAAAAGAACTCGGCTACAGTCTTGAGGAATAAACATGGCGGAATACGAGTGGGACGCAGAAGGAAACGAGTTTATAGATGACCTTCTGAAAAAAATCCTTCCTGACTTTTTGCAGAAAGTAGAGTCCGTTCTCGCAGAGGCTTTCCGCTTTGCACCCTACTTCATCAGCTTCAACGACTTTACACGCTTCATTATGCAAGAATTAGAACAGAAAGTGCGCCTATCACCAAAGCACAAAGAAATGCTTTACTCCGAGTTCAAAAGGATCTACGAAAAAACACAAAAGGAAGCCACTGAAGGGATCCCGCTTCGGATAGACTTCAACATGGCAGACGAACGCACAATCAACTATGCCCTTTCCCTAACTGATTTCTATCTTGGCAAGTTCTTTCAGGGAGACAAAAAGCTACGTTTGGATGTGGTCAGGTGGCTTTCTAAGTATTACTTAGAGCAAGGAAATCCTATTGGTAAAGGACAAGAGGGTATAAAGCACTTTCTGAACGAATTCGGAGGCTATCTCAAGCGAAGAACAGAAGGCAAAGTAAGACAGATCATAGATACCTCAGTTAATCATCTTCGCAACTCTGCAAGGCTGAGGGCTATAGCAAAGGCAAGGATCACAAAATACCGCTGGGATGCGGTGGGAGACAGGCTAACATGTCCTTACTGCAGGGCAATGGATGGCAGAGTTTTTGACACAGGGGAAGCAATCAGAACCTTAGAGCTTATAGAGTCCGACCCCGCATCTTTACCTGAAGTAAAGCCTTTCCTGACAAGCTTCCCACTGGATAAGCTAAAAAGCTTACCAAGTTCGCAAATGCCTTCAAAGATGCCACCAGCCCACCCACACTGCAGATGCAGGATCGTCTCTTTTATTGAAGAGATTGAAGAACCCTACCCTGTAGTCGTAGAGACTGCTGTCCCGCCCAGATCTCTGGAGGAAACTGCAATCTTGCAGGAACTGACCACCGAGTTAAAAGCCTTGCGTCCAGAGGAGATAACCGCCCGCATAAGAGCACATCTTGGAAGTGATTGGAGGCGCAATCCCGACGGCACCCTTGACGCAAAAGCCAGCAGGCTTAAAGCGGAGTTTGAAAAGCACGCTAAAGACTTAAACGTGCAATCTCTCAAAGAATACGAACAACTAAGCTATGAAGTGATAAGAAAGCCAGAGTATGTCTTCATCCAGAGAGTTCTCAACCCTCAGACCAAAAAATACGAAACGAACTACATCTTTGTCAGAAACGGTGTTTATGTAATCTCAAACGACGAAAGCCTCGCTATCCAAACAGCCGGACGATTAAAAGAAGACATAGAGAGCTGGCTGTCTGGACTGTCCAAAGATTCTCCGTCCGCAACTGTCAAACTTTTGGGAGCCAGACAAATCCAACCACGCCCACCTCAAGCCTTCATTGATAAATACGAGTTCCGCAGCATTCAGGATGTAGAAAAACTCGTAATAGATTTTGCGGAAACGCACAAAGACCTTTTTGCCTATATACCTAAAAGCGTGGAGGTGAAGGAGGGCGTGCGCTATATAATGGGCTGTAGAGGTCTTCCCGACGGAACAGGGTTGATTTTTGTTAGCAAGAGAGAAGAAGAAGCGTTAATAACCGCCCTTCGAAAATTGAGGGATAAAGAACCTTTAACCAGGAGGGATGAAGAATCATTGCTTAGTCTCTGGCACGAATTTACTCATTTGCGAACCAAAAACCTTTTTAATGTCTACGGGACAGAACACCGGTATGTTAGGGATTGGATAGAGACAGTCACTGAGTTCATAGCCCGACATACTTATCATGAGTTTTTAAACATGCTGAGACCCGGAGCCAAACCCGCCCATCAGAAAGAGATAATAGAAAACGGCAGGGGCTACCAGGGGTTTATTGAAAGGTTCAGGTTTCTCTTGAAGACATTCAGGATTAACGAAAAAGAAGCGGTAAAAGAACTTGAGGCTATTTTATTTGAAAAAGTGGACAACATATTCGAGCGCCTCGTGGAATGGCTGGGAACAAAAATTGACATCCCGGAACCAGCAAGGTTTAATATTTTAGCCGACGTGGTTGAACTGGATAAAGTCAATTTCAAAGATTTTAAAAAGGAGGTGAAAAGACTCTATGAGTCCGCGAAAAGGCGTCAACAACGAAACAATCCCGAATGAGATAGAGACGATTTACGACCATGGGTTGACGGAAGAGGAAAGACTGCAATGGTTCGGGCTTGAATTTTTCTACCCCAAAACCAAAGAAGAATACCTGCAGAGACTCCGTGAAAGATATAAAAACCCCAAAAGCCTACTCAGCCGGATTTGGGAAGACCTGTTCATACTATACCTTAGACGAGGGGACTGGGCTAAAGCTAAAGAGTATTTAACAAGGATAGAAGACAAGAAAGCACGTTGGCTAATCGTGTTTATGGCTACAGGTGCAGATGTTCTAACAGACCCGGAGTGGACAGAAAAAGCTCGCAACTATTTCAGGGATGTTTGCGAGGTCTGGCCGATCTTTGGCTAACCTTTCACACCTTTCCTTTACATCATCCTAACCCCCTTTGTGCAATCTTTGCTTGAATTTTCCTCCCCAATCCGCCATCCTTTTAACTATGACTGTTATTGAACGAGACGCCGTAAAAAGCGTCTTGCAAAATATCCGTGTGATCTTAACAACGCCCAAGGGTTCCGACGTGCACCGCCCCGAGTTTGGCTCAGAACTCTACAGATTTATAGACCAACCCCTGACCGCTTTGACCGTCGGCAAGATCAAAGCTTATATCGTTGATGAAATAGAAAGATGGGAACCACGAGTCAAAGTCAAGGAAGTCAAGCTTGATAGACGCCTTGAAAGGACAAAGATAGAACTTCTCTTAGCCATTGAAGACATAGAAACAAGACAGACACTATGGATATAAAGTTTGTAGAGACAGACGCAACTTATTGGGAAGGTGTGCTAATTGACGCATACGAAAAGATCACACAGCGCCCACTCTACCCAGCAGACCCTGAACGCCTGCTAATCAATCTTCAGACCTACGCAAGCACCCTCTTAGCCATAGCCATAAACGAAACCGCAAAGCAGAACCTACTCGCCTTCGCAAGAGGGCAATATCTTGACGCCCTCGCTGAGTTCTACGGAGTTCAAAGACTTCCCGCCAGGAAGGCTCAAACCATCTTACGATTCTCTTTGTCCGAACCTCTAAGCTTTGATGTAGTCATCCCTGCAGGAACAAGGGTATCCGCAGGAGGAGACCTCTATTTTGCAACTTTGCAGGAAGCAAAAATCCCAGCTGGAAGCCTGTTTGTTGATGTTTTAGCTGAGTGTAGCGAAGCAGGCACAAAAGGCAACGGCTTTTCTCCCGGACAGATAAAAGACCTCATGGACCCACTGCCTTACATCACCTCCGTCTCAAACATCACCATGAGCATGTATGGTGCAGACAAAGAAGATGACGAACGCTTTCGTGAGAGGATAAGGCTATCCATTGAACGCTTCACCAACGCAGGCTCAAAGCAAGCCTACATCTATCACACACTTTCCGCCCACCAAGACATAGAAGATGTGGAAGTCTATAGCCCCGCCCCCGGTCAGGTAAAAATCATCTTTACCGTGAAAAATGGCAACATCCCGGATGAAAGCATGCTCTCCCTTGTCCGGGATTATTTGTCTTCAGAGCGTGTGCGCCCCTTGACTGACCAAGTCTTAGTCTCTGCACCCGAGATAGTCTACTACGACATTGATCTAACCTTCTATGTGAACAAAAAAGATGCCCCCAAGCTTTCTTTTATCCAATCCGCAGTAGAGAAAGCAGTCAACGACTTTATAGCTTGGACAAAATCCAAGATCGGAAGGGACATTTTACCAGAAGAACTAATACGACTTGTCAAACAAGCAGGAGCTTACAGAGTGGACTTAACCTCACCAACAAGGCAGGAACTCACTATTGAACAAATAGCCCATGCACGGAATGTAAGCGTTCGCTACGGAGGTCTTGTGGATGATTAAAGAACTCACCCCTCCAAGCATAAAGGAACTTCAGCACTTAGTAGATACCTTTGATGCAAGCTTTGAGGAACTGAAAAAGCATATTATCAAGGTTCTTATCTATCCCCGCATCGATGAGATAGAGAATGAAAAACTCCTTGACCTTCTGGCTTGGCAACTTCACATTGAAGGCTATGAACAAGCCCAGAACACTGAAGAAAAACGCAATCTAATCAAGAACGCAATTGAACTCCACCGCTACAAGGGAACACCCTACGCAATAAAGAAAGCCTTCCAAGCTTTAGGCTTAGATGCAAGCTTGCAAGAATGGTTTGACTACAACGGCGACCCATACAAGTTTAAAGTGCTCGTTAAAAGCATCATACAAGACGAAGACACATACCGCAAATTAATCGAACTAATCAATACCTCGGGTGAGAAATTATTTAAACAGCCAAGACTTCCTGAAAAAACTATAACCAACAGTATAACCCTGAAGGTAAGCAAGTAAAGTCGTAATATTCCTCCATCTGCTAACTCCATTGAAAAGC
>Ga0326761_1000326_pt1 | contig 11306 bp, 12 predicted proteins | sample GCREP_P_FD_207739 | JGI IMG/M metagenome (GOLD analysis project Ga0326761, IMG submission 207739) | Hot spring water microbial communities from Geyser Creek Basin, Yellowstone National Park, WY, United States - GCR.EP_P | ecosystem: Environmental > Aquatic > Thermal springs > Unclassified... | reverse complement strand
CAACTTCCGCCTTTCTGCCGTAAAACCTTCTGTAAAAATCCCCAAAGGTCAAGAGGTTAAGTCTGTACAGAGGCTTTGCAAAGAATAAACCCACCAATATCAGACAGAGGGCTGCGCCAAAGGGGTCCTCTATCACTCCCCAGAGTCCTTCCTTTGCCATCTGAGAGGATGCCCCCAAAACGGTTTCTGCACCGAACCAGGTGGCAAAGGCAACAAAGGTAGCCATAAAGAAGGGAAGATTTCTCCCTGCCAAAAGGTAATCCTTTGAGTTCTTCACAAAGGTGCTCGCATAGACCCCTATCGCTATGGTGAGAAGTATGTAAAGAACTATAGAAAGAAGTAGCATCTCAGTCTAGCTTACCCAAAAATGCCAGCAGGGCTGTTATGGTGGCCGGTGTGATGCCATCTATCCTGCTGGCTTGCCCTACCGTCAGCGGTCTGAACTTTTTGAGCTTTTCCCTTGCCTCGTTTGTGAGCCCGGGTACCTTGTCGTAGTCTATATCCTCTGGAATAGGTGTATCCTCAAGCTTCTTTAATTTTTCGTTTAACTTTCTCTCCCTTTCTATGTATGGTTCGTATTTTAGCTGAATCTCCACCTCCTCCGCCACGTATGGGTGCTCTGGCACGCTAACTCCAAGCTCCTTTAAATCCCAGATGGAACGCTCAGAGGTCAAGAGTTGAGAAAGACTGTAAGCCCTAACATCGGAGCCTATTGCAACAGAGACCTTGTGTCCTTTGTAAAACTCAAGCCAAGCTTGAATTTCACTTTCCAACTCTTTTACCAGTTTATACTGTTCTTCCGTCAAAAGCCCCAGCTCTCTTCCCAACTTGGCAAGCCTCAAAATGGCATTGTCCTGCCTCAGGTAAAGCCTATACTCAGAACGTGAGGTGAAAAGTCTGTAGGGTTCCGTCACACCCTTTGTGGTAAGGTCATCCACCATTATACCAATGTAGCTTTCGTCCCTTCTAAGATATATGGGTTCTTTGCCAAAGGCCCTCAAAGCAGCGTTTATGCCAGCAAGAATGCCCTGTCCTGCCGCTTCCTCGTACCCTGTGGTGCCGTTAAAGTTGCCCGCATGAAAGAGTCCTCTTATTTTCTTGGTCTCCAAGGTGGGATAAAGCTCCGTTGGGGGCACCACGTCATACTCTATGGCGTAGGCTGGTCTTATCAGCTCTACCTTTTCAAGCCCGGGGATAGACCTGTACATCTCCCACTGAACCTCCTCCGGTAAAGAGGTGGAAAGTCCATTGGGGTAGATCTCTATGGTGTCCCAGCCCTCAGGTTCTAAAAATACTTGGTGTCTTTCCTTGTCGGGGAACTTTACCACCTTGTCCTCTATGGAAGGGCAGTACCTTGGTCCTATGCCCTTTATTAGCCCACCGTAGAGGGCAGTTCTATGAAGGTTCTTTCTTATGATCTCGTGGGTCTTTGGAGTGGTGTAAGTGATCCAGCAGAGGGCTTGGGGTTTACCTTTTTCAAACCAATAGCTTCCCACGGGCTCTGTCCAGAAGGAGAACTTTGGGGGTGGGTCATCCCCCGGTGCGGGCTCAAGGACGGAAAAGTCTATGGTCCTTTTGTCCAACCTTGCGGGAGTGCCCGTTTTGAACCTCATTAGTGGAAAGCCATGCCTTTTGTAAAAGTCCGCCAGTCCTGTGGAGTTTGGCTCCCAAGCCCTACCGCCCGGAAAAGTTTTATCGCCTATGTAAATAACTCCGTTCAAGAAAGTACCCGTAGTGACCACCACAGCCTTTACTTTGTATTCAAGCCCAAGGCGAGTTTTCACTCCCACCACTCGGTTGTTTTCCACGATAATGTCCACCACCTCATCCTGTTTTATGTGAAGGTTCTCCTGATTTTCGCAGACCCTCTTCATATACTCCCTGTATGCCTTTTTGTCCGCCTGAGCCCTCGGAGACCAAACCGCTTTGCCCTTACGGGTGTTTAGCATCTTAAACTGAATGCCCGTATGGTCTATAGCCTTTCCCATCTCTCCGCCAAGGGCGTCTATCTCCCTCACTACAATACCTTTTGCTATGCCACCTATGGCAGGGTTGCAGGACATCTGTCCGATGGTGTCTGCGTTCAGCACGAACATAACCGTCTTGGCACCCATACGGGCACTCGCCAGCGCTGCCTCTATGCCCGCATGACCACCACCAATAACCGCCACATCAAACTCATCCACCAACATAGGGATAAAATATATACCAATGCAACTTAGGGAACTAACTGAAAGACAAAGGGAGTTTTTGAAAGCGGTTTTTGAAATGGAAGAGTTACCTTTAGATCAGGAGTTGGAGGAGTTTCTAAATTCCAAAGGTTGCAAGCTCTACAGTTGTCTTGGTTGCGGAAAGCTCATATTTCACGATAACTACGAGTTTTGGAACCTGACTGACTGCTGTGATGATAACTCCAAACTGGTGGAAGGGGGGCTTTTGTGTGAAGTATGCTATGGCAAGAGCGCAGAGAACTTGAAAGATTGGATTCTTTTTAGACCTACCTATATGAAGCCCGTAGAGTTTAGAGGTAAGCTCAATGCCCCAGATAGAGAACTTTGACGAAGTTAGGGAGTTTATAAAGGGCACATCAGAAAAGACCGCCATATATGTGGGTTGCGATTCAAGGCAGGTCAACGATAGCACCATCTTTGTAATAGTGATAGTAGTTCATATAGATTCATGCAGGGGTGCCAAGGTCTTTTGGAAGACGGAAAAAGTAAAGCGCATAAGGTCCCTAAGACAAAGGCTCATGGAGGAGGTAAGCAGGGCTGTTTACACCGCCCTGGAGCTCATAGATGTGGTAGGCAACAGACCCTTTGAGGTGCATTTAGACATAAACCCAAACCCACAGCACAACTCCTCTGTGATCCTCAAAGAGGCAATAGGCTTTGTGTTGGCACAGGGGCTAAAGCCAGTGGTAAAGCCCAAAGCGATCGCTGCCTCCTCTGTGGCGGACTATATAACAGGAAAGTACTAAAGAGCCCTCTTTACCCTCTCTTCCCTCTCCACAATGTCTGTGATCTTTACACCAAACTTATCTTCTACTACAACGAGTTCTCCCTTTGCTACCAATTTACTATTTACCTTTATATCCACCGGTTCTTCCACCAAGTTGTCCAACTCTACTACAGAGCCAGGACCTAAGTTCAGAATCTCTTCTAAGGTCAAAGTGGTGGAGCCAACAACCACCTCTATGAGTAATGGTAGGTCAAGGAACTTTTTGAGCTTTTCCTGAATATCCGGTGTCAAAACTTCCCTTTTTTCTTCCCTCTCTTTTTGCTCCTTTAATGCTTCCTGCCAAGGAGAGGATAAACTCTCACCTTGGGTTTGTGCTTCTTCCCTCTTTTCCTCTTCCATGGGACTAATTATATTACTCTTACCTAAATAGTCTCTCCGTGTTTTTCTTCAACTCCAGCCAACAACAAGCCTATCCCTGTTTAAAGCCAAGTAAGCAAGCGCCAGCAGGGCATATTTAACAGTTTCTGAGTAGATCATAATAATATAATATACTCCCAAACAGAGAGCCTACAAACCAACGTACTTAAAGGGATTTAACCCTTATCTCCGAAAGACATCCTATGAACCTCAATCCAAAGTAAAAACCAAAGGCTTTAAATTTATAGCTATAAACCTTTAGCTGATACCTTCCCTCCTCCTCAAGGTTCAGGGTAAGCAAAGGTTGGTCGTATATCTCCGATAGCTTTCCGTCTCTATAAACAAGCATTAGCACCTTTTTGCCTTCCACCTTGAGGTTTAACTGTGCCTTTGGGAGGGGTGCATCCAGCGGAGGGTTTAATTTTGGAGGGCTGTATATGGAAAAGCTGAACTCCCTGCCTACCACTGGGTAAAAGGAGAGCATGCTATCGCAGTCTGGATAAGCAAGGTTCCACCGTTTTCCCAAGACAAACGAATAACTTGGAAGCTCTCCCAAAGGAGTGGAAACGAGCACAGGAAGGTCCGAAAGAATGGGCTTGCAATCCCTTGGGTTCAAAAGTCCGTAGGGGTCTTCCCTCTCCGAAAAGGTTATAAGCTCTGGTATGTACGCAAAGATAAAGTAAAAAAAGAGACTTAGTCCGCCCAAGTCTCTGTATCCGTAGCCTTCTGGCACATTGCCTCTTCTGATGCGTGGGGAGTAGTCAATGGAGTGTCCAAAAGAAAAGGTTATACCCTTTTCTTCTAATGCCCTTTCCAAGGAACCTGGCCTTCCAACACCTTCATCAAGGGCAGTCTTTACACCAAAGACCACCTTACAGGTTTTCTGATATGGCAGTGGGGCGGGCTTTGGGGGTGCATAATTTACATGAACTGCATAAAAGACTGGGGTAAGATGGTAAAAAAGGTAGCCAAAAATATAAAAAGACAGAAGCCACCTAATAACCTTCAAACATTCTTTCCTCCCTTATTGTGTGTTTGTAGTTTTTAAGCTTGTATATATGGAACTCTCTAATCACCTCTCCCCTCCAATGGATGGGTAAAACCCTGTGTTCTATTATACCCTCAAAACCCTCCAAAACTCTGTCATCAATGGGTGAATAATCCACGTATATGCCGTCTTTGCCTATGTAGTTCTTCATACTTTCTCTCCAAAGGTCATACTGATTCATACGCCTTCCAAGGTTTATACAGTAGGTGCGTGGGTTCCCCTCTGTGTAAAAGGCAAGCTCTGCGGATATTTGATAGCGGGGGCTAAGGATTATTTCCTGCCTTGTGTAGAGTTTGCTCACCTCTTTACCCAAAAGTTCCCAACCTATTGCCACTTTGACTGGGTCTCTGTTTGGGGGCAAAAGGTTTTTTAACCCCACCTTGTCCAAAATTGGGCTAAAGTGGAGTAAGATAAAGAGGACAAAACTTAAAGCATATGTGGGCTTCAAAAACCTGCTTTTGGAGAGGTAATAGTTCGCCAGCAAAAAACCGCCAAAGTAGGCAAAGCCGGACCAGTTGGCTTCCACATGCTTTCTCAAAGATAGGACCAAAAAGAACAGAAAGATGGGAAGAGAAAACACTGTCAAAAAACCAAGCCTTCTGTCCTTCCAGCCCATAAGCCATCCCTTAAGCATAAAAAAGAAGGGAAGGATTGAAACCAAAAGCATCTGTCCTCCTAAATACTCCAAAAGGCTACTTAGGTTAAAAAGGCTTGCATGCTTGGTCGCCAAGGTGGAAACATGCTTATAGGAAACAAACTGATGCTTGTAGTTCCAGTAAAGCACCGGCAGACTCATAAAAAGGGGTGGCAACAGGCTAAGGTAAGTTTTGGCAGACCAAAGTACTTCTCTTTTGTATATGCTAAGGTAAAGCAAGGCTAAAGGCAAAAGAAAGACTGCGGAGTATTTACTCAAAAAGGCAAAGCCGGAAAAAATACCCAGCAACAGCCACCAAAAGGCACTGTTTTTTTCCAACGCATACCAAAAAGCCATCAGGCTCAAGCCCCAAAAGAATATCAGCAGGGCGTCTGTAGTCATGAGAAGGGAGTTGATAGCCAAGCCCACGGAAAGCTGGGGAAGGGTTGAAGAGATTATCGCAACTCTTTCGTCAAAGAGTTTCTTAGCAAAAAAGTAGGTAAAAATAGACATCAAAAAGGATAGAACAATCGGAGTTATCCTAACCGCCAGTTCGGTGTTTCCCAGAAGGGATGTGGTTAAAAAGTTTACGTATGCCACCATAGGGGGCTTTGAGTAGTAGCTTAGGTCCAAGTGTCTTGACCAATCCCAGTACTGGGCTTCTTCGGGAGTAAGGTCTAAAGGGGAATAAAGCACATAGAGAACCCTAAAGAGAAAAAGCAGAAGGTTAAAGACCAAAACAAACTTCATTTTTTAAAGCCGAGCTCCGTTCCCTCCAAAAGCCTTTTTATGTTATCCCTATGCCTGTAAAAGATAAAAACACCAATAATAAGGCTCATCAAAAAGAGCTTAAAAGGCAACAAAAAGAGGGACAAGACCACCGCAAAGGCGGAGGCACTGAGGGAAGCCAAGGAAACATAGCCCTTTAGCTTAAAAACCAAAAGCCAAACCAAAAGGGAAAGAATGGCTAAAAAGGGAGAAACGCCCAAAAGCACCCCAAAGGCGGTTGCTACACCTTTGCCCCCTCTAAAGCCATGAAAGACAGGGTAAAGATGCCCAAGAAAGGCAAAGAGCCCCACAAAGAAGGTAGTCCAACTATCAAGACCAAAGTAAAACCTTGATAAAAGAACTGGAAAAAAGCCTTTAAAAAGGTCCAGCAGAAAGACCAGCAGGGCATACTTTTTGCCCAAAGCCCTTGCCACGTTAGTCGCACCCACGTTGCCACTACCCACCGCCCTCAAGTCTACGCCCTTACTCTTTGCCACCACCTCCCCAAAGAGCACAGAGCCCAGAAGATAGGCAAAAACCACTAACAGCAGTGCGTCCATTGACCTTCCTCTACCTTTATTCCCAAGCGCTCCTCTAAGAACCTGCTACCGCTCCTGCCCAAAGACTCAGCACCTAGCAAGGCTACCGCCAAGCCCCCTTCCCTTATTTCCTTCTCTTTCTCTTGTATGAAATCACAGATTTCTTGTAGGCTGACGCCCCTTTGGTCTTGTAGCGTATCCGCAGGGAAGCCCAAGACCTTCTCAGCCCCTTGAGAACCCACCAGCAGGACGCTTGAGGTGTCCCAGCTTAGTTCCGCCTCTAATTGGGCACTTATGGGTTTTTCCAAGAGCATTTCCCTGTAGCTTTTATCCACCAAAAAGGTAGGGTCTGAAATAGGGTTTATATCCTCAATGGGTCTGTCCTGAAGCCTTTCCAAAAGCAACACCTTTAATCCCTTTTTGTAGTAGAGGACATCCTCCGTTACTTCTTCTGGCTTACCCTTTAAGATGCCCTTGATAGCCCTTGAAAAGGGCACCACATAGTGAGGGATGGCTACCTCTCCCACCTTCAAGCTTGAGTGTAGGAGTTTCCAGTTTAAAAAGGAGAACTCCCACTCTTTGCAAGATAGACCGAGCTTTTCTGCAAAAAGCCGAACCTCTTTTATGAAGAGCCTTTCCTCCCTACTGCCCGGTCTTCTTCCTCCAAAGGAGATAAGGTCCCACATTGCCTTTTCTCTCTTCTGTTTGAAAAGCCCGTATATGCATCCGCAGTAATCTTGGTGGTAAAGCTCAAGCTCCTTTGAAAGCCTATACATCTCTTGCGTGCCACCACCCTTTCTGTAGTCCAGCGCCAAAAACTCTATACCTTCAGACTCTGAGAGCCTTCTGCCCACCTCCGAAAGGGTCTTAAAGTCCTTTTTCGGACTCATCAAAAGGGTTGTGGTAAAGTGTGTAGCAGAGATCTCTTTGGCAAATTTTACAGACCTTTGTAGTCGGTAATCAAAGCAAACCTCACACCTTTTTCCCCTCTCTGGTTCCTCTTCTAAGCCATTTACCGCCTTCATCCAGCTTTCCAGATCATACTCTCCTTCATAAAGGGTAATGCCCAGATGATGGCACGTTCTTTCGGTCTCCAAAAGCCTCAGCCTGTACTCCTCGTATGGGTGTATGTTTGGGTCGTAAAAGAAGGCACAGATCTCCGCCTGTGGAAAGTCTTCTCTGAGCCTTTTTAGAAAATAGACTGCATCGGGAGCACAGCATACATGCACCAATATTTTCATTGATATTTCTCCATCAGATACTCCACGCAAGTTCTAAGCCCAAAGCCCGTGGCACCCTTTGAGTAATAGTCAAACTCCTCTTTAAAGTAAGCAGGTCCGGCTATGTCCAAGTGGATCCACTTTATGCCCTCCTTCACAAACTCCTCCAAAAACATGGCGGCGGTTATGGCACCCCCATACCTTCCACCGCTGTTCAGAACATCCCCATCACCCTTCTTGATCTTCTCCCTCAGCTTTCTATCATCCATTGGCAACATCCAGAGTCTTTCTCCAGTCCTTTTGGAGACTTTTATGAGCTCCTCTCCAAAGGCGGGATCGTTGGTAAAGAGCCCCGCAGTGTATTCCCCAAGGGCTACCACACAGGCACCCGTCAAAGTGGCCAAATCTATGATCCAAGAGGGCTCTAAGTTTGACGCATAGGAAAGGGCGTCTGCCAAAGTAACCCTACCCTCTGCGTCCGTGTTGTCTATTTCAATGGTCTTTCCGTTCATTGCCCTTATGATGTCATCAGGTCTGTATGCGGTTCCGCTGGGCATGTTCTCCGCTGCACCTATGATCCCGTGCACCTCCACCGGGAGCTTTAACTGGGCGACTGCCTTCATAATACCCAGAACGGTGCAAGCACCCGCCTTGTCCATCTTCATAGTCCTCATATAATCACCCGTCTTTATGTTCAGCCCTCCACTGTCAAAGGTCAGACCCTTGCCCACAAAGACTACCCTATCCTTTGGCTCGCCCTCCGGCTTATAAGTAAGGTGTATGAACCTGGGTGGTGTTGCGGAGCCCTTTCCCACACTCCAAAGGGCAAGCATGCCCATCTCTTGAATTTGCTTTTCATCATAGACCTTACACTCAAGCCCGTGCTCCTGCGCTAACTTCTGGGCTATCTCCGCAAGGGTTATAGGGTTGATCACATTACCCGGCTCATTGACAAGATCCCTTACAAACCTTTGGGCATTTGCCAGGATCTGCCCTATCCTTATTCCTCTTTCATCTCCTTTATAGATTTCTACCGTAGAAAGCTTTGTTTCTTCCTCTTCCTTCTGGGTTTTATACTTGTCAAAGCGGTAATCGCCAAGGATGGCACCCTCCGTTATGGCTTGGGTGGTCTTTTCGTCCAAGTTCTCCCCCGCATACACAAAAAGGCTTTGGACCTTGTCCTTCTTTGCCCTTTTGACTATAAGGGCTGTCGCCCTTCTAAAGGTATCTATATGCACCTTCTCCTTTGGACCCAAGCCCCCTAAGTACAGAGTTATAACCTTTCCATTCCTCAAAAGGTTAAGCTTTGCAGTGGAGCCCTCTTTACCCTTAAAGTTCTCTGCAGACAATAAAAGCTTGACATCCTGCACCAGGTCTTTTAAAAAGTTCAGGTTGGACTGATCATCCTCGTAGAGCAGGACAGCTATAGGACATTGGACATTCTCTATAGTTTTATCAACAGAAAGGACTTCCATGGGTGCCTCCTTTGATGGTGGGGAGGGTGACGGGACTCGAACCCGCGACCCGTGGATCCACAGTCCACTGCTCTACCAACTGAGCTACACCCTCCTTACGATAAATAAAATTATACACAATGGACAAAAAACTCAAGCTGGTATTCTTTGTGGGATATCACAACAGCGGAAAAACAACCCTTATAGAGCAGGTGAGGCTGTTCTAAAAATCCCTTATTGGGACCGTCCCCCCAGCCTCTAAAGGGACTAAACTACTCCTCACCCTATCCCACACCCCTTCCACCAACACTGGCTTCAGAGGAGAAAGGTCCCTTGGCAAGACCTTTCCAAGGATAGGGAAGAGGAGGGCTACCTTCAGAACTTGCCAAGCTACAAAAGAGGCAAGGTTGCCTCTCCCCTGCTCGGGATTCCTTCCGTTGGCTCCCTCGCAGGAGCTTGGCTCACTCTGAAGGCTTTGTATAAGATTGACTAAAAGCTTCTTTGAATTCTCTACGACCTTTAGTTCGCTTTCTAATGCATTCCTCTTATATTCGTTGCTTTCCTTCTCTATAAGTTCTCTAAGTTCTTTTTCCCTCTCTTCATACCTCTTTAGGGCAAACTCTAAATATGCTTTGTCCTTCAAAAGTTTCTCGTAATTCTCAGGCATGTCCTCCTTAAAGCCCAGTGCTCTTCTCCCTATCACATATGCAGATGCTATGTCTTTATCTATACTTAACTGTGGTGCATACTTTAGCATGCCTATAACTGAGGTGTAAGCAGGATGGACTTCTACTACTTCTACCCCCTTTAACACTGCTACCCTTTTTAGCTTTTGCAAAAACTTTTTGACGTTCCCCTGATGAAGTCTTTTTCTTAGTGTAGCTTTCCCATCTCCACGCACTCCTCTTTTGAGTTTCTTTAGGTTCTCTATGGCTATGGCTTTGTTTCTCTGAATGGCTAAATCCACTATCTGATGGGCTAACATCCACTCTTGATAGTCTTTGCTGTTTTGAGAAAGTTCCAAAAAGTGGTGTAGGCTGATGGTTTGATAGCTTACTAATTCTCCAGTTTTTGACACTTCCGTTATGGCTAAGTGGATAGGTGATGCGTTTGTGTCTATAGCTATTACTCCGTTCTCTTTGGTGTATTTCACTTCAGGTGTTGGAAGTTCAAAGGATACGCTTCCATAAAATTCTCCTTCCTTTAGCTTTAACTCCACTGTGTAGGCAAAGTAGCTTTTTGTTTGCCAGCTTTCTAAAAGCATAGTCATAAAGGTGAGCCACTTGTCTTTGCTATTGCTTGGTTCTCTTAACACTTTTGCGTAGACAAACTCTCTGTTTCCTGTGGTAATTCTAAGACAAAGCTGTCCGTTTAGGTCTTCAAATCTCATTAGTCTGTTTCCTTTGTCTGATTTTGACCCGATACTTATAAGAGTTCCTTGTCTTAGTTCTCTCCACTGCTTTTTAAGTTTTTCTCTTGTCTTTCCTGAAAGATGATTTTTACAAAGCTTTTCAAAAAGTCTTTTGCCTCCAAATACCACTGGTTTATCGATAGGATATTGCTTAGCCTTGTAAATGGCTGAATCAATGTATTTTGTCGGCAGGTCAGGAAATAGCTGTCTCAGTCTTTGGTATATTTGGGCGTGTGGGTTTTTTTGTTTTTTCTTTTTCCAACTCCTTTAGCATATTGTATGCCACACGGATAGCAAAGGATTGCTTACGCATAAGCTTTATGAGTTTTTCTTTGTCTTCCTTTTTCAGTTCAAGCTTGAACTGTAGGCTAACAAACATCATGGGTAGATTTTAGAAGAAATACCTTTCTGTGTCAATGGGTTTGTATTTTTAGAACAGTCTCTAGAGCAGGTTGCCAAAAGACTCACGGAAATGGGCTACAAGGTAGCCTATTTAAAGCATGACCCGAAGGGACACGCCCTAACGGACAAAGAGGGCAGTGATACCCACCGGCTCCTTCAAATCCTGCCAAAGGTGTGCATAGTATCTCCGGGAAGGATCACCCTCTACGAACGCACGGAGGAAGAACTGGAGGACTTAGTTCAAAGATACTTTTCCGACTTTGATTTTGTCCTGTTGGAGGGTTGGAAATCTAAAAAGGGCTACAAAAGGATAAGCCTTAGCCCGGAACTGGAGGGTTTTCCCGCTTACAAAAAGAGCCTTCAGGAGGTTCTCAGCTACCTTTTCTCTGAAGAAGAACTTTGAACCTTTCTCCCATGCTTATGAGCATGATTTTTAGTCTTGATAGCCTCTCCAA
>Ga0326761_1000325_pt1 | contig 11321 bp, 9 predicted proteins | sample GCREP_P_FD_207739 | JGI IMG/M metagenome (GOLD analysis project Ga0326761, IMG submission 207739) | Hot spring water microbial communities from Geyser Creek Basin, Yellowstone National Park, WY, United States - GCR.EP_P | ecosystem: Environmental > Aquatic > Thermal springs > Unclassified... | reverse complement strand
TAGTATCATCAATAGCAGGCCTAGGTTTTCTACTAGCATTACCTGCATCTTTTTTAGAAGTTCAGCGCTTTGGGGTGCTAGAAGTTATGCTACTAGCCATTTTCATATTTTCAACAATACTAGAGGCCTTCTGCACACAGAGGTTCTCTAAAGATGTGAGAAGATATGATCCACCTTATGTTTACGGAAGGTCTTCAGCCATAGCAACACTGCTATCAATAGGCATAATACCTTATGTCGTAGCAGCGTTAATTGGTGTAAAGATACCTTATAGAGTTACACCAAAAAGTGAAGATAGTGCCACAGAACCTACAATAATAATAATATTACTGCTCTCTGCGACATCATTTGCACTATCAATTATTAGAAGAAACGCTGTTTCATTACTAGTGTCAGCCATGCCCTTAGCCGCATCTCTGTACGCTTTGATGAGATTGAAATAAAAGTGATGTAAGTTAGCTAAAAAGTATTTGTTGCATTATCTGAAAACAGTAAATTGTAATTAAAACATCCGATTATCCTTATTATTTTAAAGTCTATATTCTCTCAATAAGCATTGCCTCTCCTCCACCAGTTCCGTGGCATATTGATGCCAGACCATATCTTCCCCCAGTCACCCTGAGTGCATTGATTAAGGTTACAAGTATTCTAGCGCCGCTAGCACCTATTGGATGCCCTAGTGCTATTGCTCCTCCAAATACATTTAACTTACTTCTAGAAACTCCAAGACCTCTCGTATATGCTGCTGTAGATACTGCAAAAGCTTCATTATTTTCAAATAGGTCAATATTGTCAACATTCATTGAAAACGCGTTTAAAAGTTCTTTAGCAGCCGGTACGGGGGCTAGAGGAAACTCCAGGGGGTCAACATCAACAGATGAGAATCCCAGAATCTTTGCAATAGGCTTAAACCCTCTCTCCTTTACAAAATCCCCACTTGCTAAAACAAGAATTGCCGCACCATCGCTAATCTGTGACGAGGTTCCAGCTGTGTGAGGGCCTTCTGGTGTAAATACAGGTTTAAGCTTAGCCAGCTTATCTAATGATGTATCCCTCCTTATACCCTCATCTACAGCAACTTCGGTTCCTCCTACTTTCACAGGAACTATTTCATTTTTAAAATATCCAGCATCTGTTGCCTTGGCAGCTCTCATGTGGCTTTCATACGCAATTTCATCAAGCTCCTCCCTAGGTACACCCAACTTTCGCGCTACCATATCAGCAATCTCGCCCATGGGCTTGAGGGTGAAGGGATCTGTTAGGCCGTCGAAGTACATAGAGTCAATAACTTCAACTCTTCTCCCAAGAATAAACCTGATTCCCCATCTAAACGCATTTGGAAGAAGCAGAGGAGCGTAGCTCATGCACTCCATACCGCCAGCAATCACAAGCTTTGCTGCTCCATAGGATATGTGCAAAGCTCCTAAGTGAACAGCTTCCATGGCTGACGCACATACGTGATCAACATTAATAACCTGTATTGTTGGTGGAAGACCAGCTTTAACAACTACTTGCTTTGCTGTAAGCTGCCCAGATCCTCCCCTTATGACATGGCCAAGTACAACAAGATCTATATCACTTGGCTTTAGATCAAGACTCACCACAGCTGTTTTAATCAAAGGAGCTGCTAGATCAGCTGGGTGAAGATCTTTAAAAGCCCCTCCAAACCTTCCAATAGCAGTTCTCAAAGCAGCTAATAAATACACGTCTCTATACTTTACAATCATAGAACCCACCTAAGGTGTTAACATAATGAGATAAGAATTTAAGCAAAGCTTATACTGAAGTGTATAACATGGAGTAACATGTTTTTAGATATACAATTGCCAGTCTTTTTTAGGCATTACTTGAAAAACAAGTTTAAATATTGTGTTTTGCTTTTAATTCAAAGGTTGTGAAAGTTGGAGGTTTTTGTAGGCACTTCAGGTTGGCTTTATGATTGGAATGAGGATGGGTCTTTCGACTGGTATCTTAAGAACTCTGGACTGAATGCTGTAGAGCTTAATGCGTCTTTCTATAGGTTTCCCTTTAGAAACCAGGTTGCAAGCTGGGCTAGGAAAACAGCTGCTAAGCCCATTAGGTGGGCTGTAAAGGTGCATAGAAGCATAACTCATGTGCATAGACTCAGGGAGAGCTCTTACCAAGTATGGATCAGGTTTTACGAGCTTTTCAAGCCCCTTGACCCCTATATAGACTTCTACCTCTTTCAGCTTCCGCCAACCTTCAAGTTTAGTGAAGAAAATGTTGAGAGAATTAAGAAGTTTGAAGAGTTTACAAACCTGGGTATTAGAATGGCTGTGGAGTTCAGGGACTCGAGCTGGTTCAATAAAGAGGCACTTGAGGTGTTTAGAGAGAGCAGACTTACAGTAGTTTCAATAGACTCGCCAATAGGGAGGTGGATAGTGTCATCAAATGGCATAGTCTACCTCAGATTGCACGGAGTTACAGAGTGGTACGCCTATGAATACTTGGAAGAAGAGCTCAAGGAGCTGGCAAACACTATTCTAAGCCTTGAGCCACAGAAAGTCTATGTGTTTTTCAATAACAATCACTGGATGCTAGACAACGCTAGAAAAATGCTTGCATTACTAAGCACATTACAGCAGTAACTACTCCCTTACTTAAAATGCGTGTGCCTTCTGTAAGGTCCTTTAGTGAAGTTAGAGAGCAAATGTGAAAAAGTTAAAAAGAGTGCAATATTTAGTATTAGAACAATAAGTATAAAGCTTATAAGCTTTAAGTATGAGTTATATAGGTGTGACACGTATTGCTAGTACCTAAACTTTATACGTTAGATGATATTGATGTAGGCAATAAGAAGGTTCTTGTTCGAGTGGATTTCAATGTTCCTATTGATGTAAATGGCAATATCTTGGATGATTTTAGAATAAGGGCACATAGTCAAACACTACTTTCTTTGCTCAACCGCGGAGCGGCTGTAGTGGTGCTTTCTCATCAGGGAAGGCCTGGCGATAGTGATTTTGTGACGCTAGAAAACCATGCTAAAAAGCTTGAGGAGGTTCTCGGAGTTGAGGTGAGGTTCGTTAACGATGTGATGGGACCTGCTGCTTGTGAGGCTATTCAGAGCCTAAAGCATGGCGAAATTCTGCTACTTGATAACGTTAGGCTTGTTTCAGAAGAGCTCATAGAGGGAGAGCCTGAGAGACTCGCAAAGACGTATTTAGTTAGAAGGCTTGCACCACACTTCAATTACTTTGTATTCGATGCTTTTGCAACAGCCCACAGAGCACAGCCTTCCATAGTAGGATTTCCAGCTGTCCTTCCTTCAGTAATTGGATACGTTATGAAGAGGGAACTCGAAGCATTAGATAGGATGCTTTCTAAAGGCTCTTTAAAGGTTTTTGTGCTTGGAGGAGCTAAAGTTAAGGACATGATAAAGGTTGTGGAGCTGTTAGCGAAGAAAGGTATTGAATGCAAAGTGATTACAGCCGGTCTTGTGGGCTTAGTTTTTCACGTAGCTAAAGGCGGAAAGGTAAGCAATTCAATTTCAAAGCTTCTTGAAGAGAGAGGCCTTGCACCACTAATAGCTGAGGCTAAGAAGGTTCTAAGCCTCGGCATACCCATAGAGACTCCGTACGATGCTAAGGTACTTAAAGCTGATGGAAGTATTGCTGAAGAGCCTCTAAGCAGTGCCACTGGCATACCACTTGATATAGGGTCCTATACAGCCTCAGTTTTTTCAGAAATTATTAGAAGCGCATCAGTTGTTGTTATGAAGGGTACTGCTGGTCGTGTTGAAGACCCTAGGTTCAGATCTGGTACAATAGCACTGCTAGAGGCGGCTCTTAAAAGCAGTGCATATGTTGTTATAGGGGGTGGGCACATAAGCTCAATGCTTAGCGAAGTAGGGGTTGTTAGGGAGAAAGGTATTCACATATCAACAGCTGGCGGCGCTTTACTCATGGCCTTAGCAGGTGAGGAGCTTCCAGCTTTAAAAGCTCTGGAGCTATCATATAAGAGGTTTTTCAAGGTGGTTCCCTCATGAAGGTAAAAGTAGGAGTTGTTGGGTATGGAACTGTAGGTAAGAGGGTTGCGTGGGCTACAACTCTGCAACCAGACATGGAGTTAGTCGGCATTGCAACAGTTGTGCCAAACTGGGAGGTCATCTCTGCTGTTAAGAAGGGTATAAAGGTTTACACAACAAAAGATAAAATTGAGGCATTTGAAAAACGCGGCATAAAGGCTCACGGCTTGCTTGAAGATCTTGTAAAATCTGTTGATGTTGTTGTAGATGCAACACCTGGTGGAATAGGTGCTGCGAATAAGAAGCTCTATATGAGCTTCGGGCGCAAAGCACTCTTCCAAGGAGGTGAAAAAGCTGATGTTGCTGATGTAAGCTTCAACGCTCTTGTGAACTATAGTGAAGCTCTGGGCAAGAACTATGTAAGGGTTGTGTCTTGCAATACAACAGGCTTGCTAAGAATGATATACGCAATTTCACAGCTTGGTAAAATAAAGCGCGTGAGGGGGTTCATAGCTAGGAGAGGAGCTGACTTAAAGGAGATTAACAGAGGCCCTATTGAAGGTTATGTCCTAGACCCGCCAAAACCCCCATCGCATCACGCACTAGATGTTAAAACAGTTATCAAGGACTTGGACATAGTTACATATGCCATAGCTGCCCCCACCACCCTAGCACACATACACATGCTACACTTCACACTAGAAAAGCCTGTAACTAGCAATCAGGTCCTTGAAACACTAGTCAACACTCCACGCATACTATTAGTAAGTGGGGATATGCTCATATCCACAGCAGAGCTAAGGGAGCTGGCTAGAGACCTTGGGAGACCACAAGGAGATATCTATGAAAATATTGTGTGGAGTGACAGCATCTGGGTAAACGGAGAAGAGATAATGCTTACTTACGCAGTTCACCAAGAGGCTATAATAGTTCCAGAGAATATCGATGCAATACGTGCTGTGACGAGGCTTAGGGAAAGAGCTGAAGAGTCTATCAAAATAACAGATGAAACTCTGGGTATTAAAAAGTGGCTATAAGCAAAATCATGGCCTGCGATACCAGCTTCTAAATACAATTAAACTTTTTTATCCAGCAAATTATTACCGGCAAGGGCTAAGTACTTGTATTACTTGTGTAAATAAGTCTTTATTATGCCCCTACTAGAAGCTTTACATGGAGAAGCAATGAGTAAAGAAGCTCTTGAGAAGTATGATTTCAATGCAATTTCTATAGCTACTCTAGCTAGTCACTCTTCTCTTCAGATATTCCGTGGCGCTAAGCAGGAGGGGTTCAGGACTGTGGCTATTGTTGTAGAAAATAGGCTGTGGTTTTATAAGCAGTTTAAACATTTGATAGACTACTTCATTGTTTTGAGAAGTTGGAGGGAGTTGTGCAGAAGGGATGTTGTTGAAGAGCTGAAGAAGCTTAGCGCTGTTATAGTTCCTCATGGAAGCTATGTCGAGTATGTGGGGCTTGAGTGTGCTGAAAGCATTGAGGTTCCAATATTTGGCTTGAGAAAGTTGTTTAGAGTTGAAGCTGATCAGTGGGCTAAAATGAAATTGCTTCAAGAAGCTGGCATTCCGACACCAAGGCTTTACAAAGTTGGTGAAGAGATTGACAGGCTTGTCATTGTTAAGCTTCCTGGCGCTAAAGGTGGTAGGGGTTACTTTCTGGCTAAGAATAGCAAAGAGGTTTTAGAGGGGCTTAGAAAGAGGGTTGAGGAAGGACTTTTGAACTCGCTTGAGGAGGCAATGATTCAGGAGTACCTATTTGGAGTTCCTGCATACTATCACTACTTCTACAGCCCTGTTCTTGATAGAGTAGAGATGTTGGGAGCTGATATAAGGTATGAAACAAACATTGACGGCTTAAAGAGATTGCCGCCAAAGTTCAGTATAGAGCTTGATCTAGAACCAACATTTGTTGTTGTTGGCAACATACCTCTTGTTCTACGCGAAAGCTTATTGCCAAAGGTACTTGAGTATGGAGTAAGGTTTGTAGAGGCTACAAAAAGAATGCTACCGCCTGGTGCAATTGGGCCTTTCTGCTTAGAGAGTATAATAGGGGAGGACATGGAGATAAGGGTGTTTGAGTTCTCTGGAAGAATAGTTGCAGGTACAAACATATATGTAAATGGAAGCCCCTACTCATACCTATACTGGGATGAGCCTATGAGCACTGGTAGGAGAATAGCTAGGGAGCTGAAAATGGCTATAGAAAAAGGGGTATTAGAAAAAGTAGTTACATGAGGATTGGGCTAAGACCACATTACACCCTTAAGTTTTAGAGTGTTGCATTAAAATGGATGTACTTCTGCTTTTCGAACCCTTTGCGAAAGGGCGTTGCATGGAGTACCTACTCAAAGTAATTTCTAATAGGCTTAGCATTAAAGTTGAGAAAGTATTTGACTGGGGGTTGCGGGGAGTTATGAGGGTTGATGGTATAGACTTTGCAGAGCTTGCCAAGGTTTTGAAGAGCGTTGCACGTGTTTCCATGGCATACCTTATACATAGCTATGTGAGGCCTAGCCATTTTGAACTTATAGCAGAAGAGGTCATTAAACTTGTTGAGCACGTGTTTAAGGGTGCCGAGGTATTTATAGATGTGAGGAGGTGGGGCAAGTCTTACCCTCTTACAAGTATTGAAATAGCTAAGGCTATAGCCAAAGCAATTACTGAAAAAGGCTTAGCAATCCCCAATCCAAGAGCAGAAAACACAGTGTTTATAGGAGTGGATAAGGGTTTTACTGTTGTAGGGTTTCCCCGAGGCAATTATCTGCGAATAGCTGTAATTAGCTGTGAATATTTTGTTTTTGCCTCGGGGTTCCCTGCATTGGGTCGGGTTCTCATACCCTCATTTGCAGGGCTATCGGGGCTCAACTTAACCCGAGAGCCCCTCATCCGCTTTAACTTCTTCAAACCCCTCAATGCTATATTCCAAGATGCTATAACATCTCTAGATGTTACCACACCCCCAAGTTCAACATATCTATAGTTTATGAACCTAAGCTTTTTACCATTAGGCGATTTTCTAGATGTTTTTGCTGGATTCACATAAACTGTTTTAATTCCATGAAAAGCTGCTTTATATTCTACAAACATTTGTATTCTCTTATAGCACCACAAGGATTTTTCCCATGAGAGCTTGTGATTGTTATTGCTATTCTCTTTAAGCTTCTCAAAATCCTCAAAAACTATTAGAGCGTTGTACTCTTTGGCTATCTCCGCAAGCCTCTTGGATGCTCTGTGGGCTGAGTCTATCAATATGTTCCTAGCCTTATTAAGCCACCTACCCCTAACCCCTCTAACCCACTTCAAAAACCACCAGCTCCTTGAAAACCTCTTCTGCAAATCCTCAGCAAGCTTCTTTAAGTGAAGAGCTCTCTCCAATCCTTTGAAAGGTATTACACCTATTGTGATTAGGTTGCTGTTTAAATCAATTACTGTGTACGTTATGTTGCTGAAGTTTATGTCTACACCCATAACAGCCCTAGAATCAATGGGTTTAACATCTTTGTGAAATGTTATGTAGACAAGTATTTTCCCATTCCTATAGCTAACCAATATCTCCCCTGGTCTCCAAGAACCATCAAGATACTTATCTAGGTAGTTATACCACTTGAGCTTTAGCTCAACCCACTCATCATTCAATACAGCTATTCTCAATGTTTTTGCATTGAAGTCTATTTTGTAGTCTAGTGGATGTATTCTAGCAGTCAACTTCTTTAAAACAGGTTTAGAGCCCTTGTTCTTCTTAGCACCCTCAACAACCTCCCTAGCCCTCTTATAAATCTCTGAAACATGGTGAGCCCTAAAACCAAGTCTCCTCAACTCACTATAGAACATTTTATGTAACTTCTCTTCAGATGGAACATCATCTAAACTCCAAATCCTATTAACTACACATTGAACTGCGTCTCTGTACATCTTTATGAATTGAATTAAGAGAGCCTCGCCTCCCTCGGGGGCAGCCGCCTCAACTCTAGCGGTTGCCAAAACCCTCATAAAGAGGTTCATAGGCTATCACTAATTGAATTTAGCTAGCAAAATTTATAAATTTTTCTAGTTTTTATGTTTTTGGTGGTTTCATGAGCCTTGTCTACATTTTTGAAGCATCAGTATCGAAGTACTCTGGAAACAGAATAGTTCTATACCCACCAAAGGATTATCAGGAGAAGCTCAGGAAGTTCCATGGAAAGAAGGTTAAGGTGCTGGTAGTTATAGAAAGTGATTAGGCTATGTATTTACAGCTAATCACAAGTATTCACAGTTGACGTAGACCCCGCTACGGCTACGCGCATGCAGCAATAGTTAAGCTTTTTGAGAGGCCATCTATACCTCCAGAAATTACAAAGAACATTGTTGCCATCATCGATAGGCCTCAGACAGACTACGAAATAATGGATCTTATCCAGCTTTCAAGAGCACTGGGCTTTGAGCTCAGGCTTTACAAACCCAGTAAAAAAGCTGTAGAAAGAGTGCTCAATATACTTGGCCTAGAAAGACTATGGAATGTTTTAACTGTAGAGGAGCTTGACAAGGCATTTAGCGGCATAGACGCGGCTATAGCTCTATCTATGTATGCCAAAGAGAATGAGAAAAAGCTTGCTGAACTTGCAAAAACCTTTAAGGGCAAGAGAATAGCGCTTGTGTTAGGCAATGAATTCGAAGATGTGTTACTAGAACTTAGAGAGAGGTGTTTAGCTGAAGTTAGGTTAGGGCCATTAACAGGCTTTACAATGAGAAGCTCCACAGCACTTGCTTATGCACTTGGAGTAGTAATCTATGTACAAGCCTTCTAACTCCTTACTTTCAGCTGTAGCAACTCTGATAACCCTCTACAAATTTTCTCTAAGCCAGCGGCAATGCCCTCACCAAATGGTTAAGATTACGCGCAAATTGGGCAAGATCATGACTGCACGCAGTGAAATTCGTAACATTAATTAATACGAAACGTCTAGCGATACTGAAACGCTTATTAGGATACTTACATTATTAACGTGATATGGCTTCAGCATTTCACAAACTGTACAGACCTTTTCCTGCTAAAGCTATTAAGGAGTATGAAAGGTTGCTGCCAAGACTTATAGAGGTTGCCCGCAGTGATGCTAAGGCTGAGCTTGTCATTCGTAATGCTAACTTTGTTGATGTGGTGCTTGGCGAAATTGTTGAGGGAGTCTCTGTGGCTATTTACAAGGGGTTTATTGTTGGAATTGTGAATTCAAAGAAGGATTCAGTGTATGTAGGTCCACAGACTCTAGTCATAGATTCTAGCAACATGTTTTTAACACCAGGTTTCATAGATGCTCATGTACACATAGAGTCGAGCATGCTTAACATCGAGAACTTTGCTAACGTGGCTATAAGGCATGGTGTGACAACAGTAGTTGCTGATCCTCATGAAGTGGCTAATGTCGGTGGAGCTAAGCACTTATATAGCTTTGCAAGTAGAGCCTCTAAGCAATTACTAAAGGTGCTTGTTCAGCTACCTCCTTGCGTACCTCCAACAAGTCCTGATGTGGATAGCCCTGGATCTACAGTGAGTAGTGAAGCTATTGTGAAGCTCTTTTCAACAGAGCTGTTTTACAGCCTTGGGGAGTTCATGGACTTTCCAGCGGTTATACGAGGATCTCCAGAAGCGCTAAGCAAGATCAGCTGCGCATATGAAAGGAGTGCTATAATCTATGGCCACATACCCTCAGCAGACCCTCTAGCGCTCAATGCTTATGCAGTTACACCCATCTCCTCATGTCACGAGTCAGTAAGCATTGCTGAGGTTGTGGAGAAGCTGAGGAGGGGTATGTGGGTTATGCTGAGATTTGGAACTGCGTGGAGAGATGCTGAAGCTCTTCTACCTTCAATTGCTAAGAGCTTGAGGGCGTTGCATAGAGTAATGCTGGTCACAGACGACATTTCAGCTGTTGACCTAGTTGAGAAGGGGTATTTGGACTACGCTGTTAAGAAGCTCATAGAGCTTGGGCTAGACCCTATAGAAACGCTAAGGCTCATTACAATAAACCCCGCTACATACATTGGGCTTGACAGGCTCATAGGTATTGTTGCTCCGGGAAGGCTTGCAGACATTGTGTTGCTTAAGAGCTTAGAAGGCATGGATGTGAGCACAGTTATAGTTGAGGGAAATGTTGTGCATCACAAAGGTGAACTTATAAATCACATTGTGGAGCCTGCTGATGAAGAGCCATTGCAAAGCCCCTTTACAATTCCGAGAACTGTAAATGAACAAGACTTGCTAATACGTACCGGTAGTGGGTTTAGAGAAGCTGATGTTATTGTGGCAGAGATTATTCCTAATACTCCTCGTACAGCAAAGAAGGTTGCTACACTGCCTATACTAGATGGAGTGGTGAGAGCTTGCAATAGCGTACTTCATGTAGCTGTTGTCGACAGGTACCAGGGCATGTATATAGGCAAGGGCTTTGCCTCAAACCTTAGTATACATGATGGAGCTGTAGCCCAGACCATTGCTCACGATACTCACAATGTTATTGTTGTTGGGGGGAGTGCTAGGGACATGCTCAAGGCAATTAAGGAGCTTGAGAGAATTGGCGGAGGCATTGTAGTTGTTGAGCAGGGCAAGGCAGTGTGCATTGTTGAGCTTAGAGAAGCAGGGCTAATGAGTGTGAAGAGTGTGGAGCAAGTGTATACTGAGCTAAAGTGTGTTGAGAAGTTCTTTGAGAAGCAAGGGGCTTCAGATCCGCTAAAGCAGGTCATGTACATATCTCTCTTAACCCTTCCGGTAATTCCTGAGGTTAGAATCACTCCCAAGGGCGTTGTTGATGTGCTTAGCCAACGTGTTGTAAATCCTGTTGTGGCTTTGAGGTGAGGAGGTGGTGTTTATCGAGAAGCTTAAGAAAGCTGAGCTTGCTTTATCTGTTGACGATGTTTATCTAGCTCCAGGACTAGCGGAGGTAGATCCTCAGGCAGTGGATCTTTTAACAAGATTTAGCACAAGAGTAAAACTCCTCATACCACTTGCCTCATCCCCCATGGACACTGTAACTGAGTTTGAAATGGCTGTTGCAATGGCTTTGCTTGGAGGCATAGGTGTAGTGCATAGAAATATGGAGATTGAGAAGCAGGTTGAAATAGTTAAGAAGGTTAAGGAGCACCCTCCTATAAGGACTAGGGTGCTTTATGTAGAGCCCGATACGCCCTGTGGAAGGGTGCTAGAGGTTATGCGGGATGCTGGAGTGAGAAGCATGCCTGTAGTAAGTGGGGGCAGGGTTAAGGGCTATGTTCACTACAGTGAAGTAAAGGCAGTGTGTAGAAGTGGGCTTGAGCATCCTGAGCCAAAGCCTGGTGAGGTTTTTTCCATT
>Ga0326761_1000323_pt1 | contig 11360 bp, 8 predicted proteins | sample GCREP_P_FD_207739 | JGI IMG/M metagenome (GOLD analysis project Ga0326761, IMG submission 207739) | Hot spring water microbial communities from Geyser Creek Basin, Yellowstone National Park, WY, United States - GCR.EP_P | ecosystem: Environmental > Aquatic > Thermal springs > Unclassified... | reverse complement strand
CCCCGGCTAGGTGCCTTGCCACACGCTTGCTTAACTCCTTTGCCTTCCTTTCCGCCTCCCCTATCGTAGCCCCCCTACGGAGTAGCTCAGCCCTCTTAGCTACTATGTAGGAGAGTGTTCCGTATGCAGCGACGGGGCTTGAAAATGCTCTCTTAGCTAGCAATACTGCTAGGAGCTTAGCTAATCCCCACGCTCTCCTTTCACGTCCGCTTTCCTTTAGAATGTTGAGGAGCACAAGCTCAATCTTCCTGTAGAACCCAGCCTCAAGGTCACTAGGTCTTATTAGGACTGCTGTGAGACGAGCGGGCTTAAATATCTCTTTGCACTCGTAGACATTATTAACATCCCCCTTCATCCTCCTGAAAACAAGAACATTCCACACCTGTCTGTAGAATTCAGCTTTATCCAAGCCCTTCGTATCGCTCGCTAGCAGGGGGTCTATGATTCTAAGTTTAGCTATGTAGTCGTGAGGGAACCCCTTATGGGGAGTTGCGGTCAGAAGGATGACATGTCTCTCCGGGTGCCTAGCTATAAGCTCCTCTCCGATATACTTCCAGCGTCGCCTAGCTGAAGGGGATAGTCTATGTGCTTCGTCAACGATGATTAAGTCCCAGTTCACCTCGAGGAGTGCTCTCCTAACCTTCCTGTTCCTAGCGAAGAGATCCATGGATACAATGTACCAGCCCTCGGGAAATCCTTTGACCTCGTAATCATCGACGTTCCATCTCTCCACAACGTGAACGCCTCGATCCACCCAGTATCCGATCTCGGTCTCCCACTTCTGTACTAGTATCCTCGGAACTAGCACTAGGATCCTCCTAGCTAGGCCCACATCCTCCAGGTACCTGCCCACAGCTATGGCGGTAATGGTCTTACCTAGCCCTATCTCGTCTCCCACCAGGATCCTCACTCTACTTCTTAACATACACCTAGCCAGGATCTCGACTTGGTGTAGGAAGGGCTCTACGGGTGCTGGTTTAGACGCTGAGTGCTGGTAGAAGCGTAGTACTAGGTTGTGCTTGGAGATTATATCGTATAACAGGCCTATCACATCTGCTACCGTCGGGTGCTCCACAAGCTCTACACCTTAGACTACCTTGGTTAACCTTGCCTTAGTCTAGGCCGTAGACTAGCTTGAACGCCTTAGCGAGTTTATAGAGGCATCTCATTCCAACACCTTTAGCCATCCCATCTATCTTATACCTGTTTATGAACGTATTAGCCCACCACCACGCATCCGTACCGAACCCCTCGCCTACCACGAGCTCCCTAAGCCTATCCACCTTAGCTGGCTTCCTCACAGACATCCTAGCAACAGCATACGCCACCAGCCTGAAGTACTGATCGTCCCTCTCAACCCTAACCCAGCCCCTACCCTCAGACACCTCGCACCCCAACATCCTGGCTACGGCCTGGAGCTCCTGCGGACTGGGCACCGAGACCTTTAGGTCAACTGTCCCCCTGTCCTCAGCTCTGGATCTCTCCCCGCTCTCAGCTGTAACATAAGATCTGAAAAGAGCGTAGTACCTAACCTTACCCTTAGACCTCCTCGTAGACCATGTGACCCTGTACATCACCCTACCACCTTCCGCTTAACCCTGAGTCTAACCCCTCCATGGAAGCTTTTTGAGGCGTTAATCTTTTTCACACTACTCTCATCAAGAGGCTTTGCGTCAGCTAGTTTCAGCGTGATCTCAGCTACATCGACATCCCCCTTTATGCGAGTTAGACTTTCGACTATCCCTCTGATTTCGTTTAACTCCGCCTCGTGCGACTTAATCCATAACTTGCCCTTACCCCAGCTCGCATCCAAGGTGATCAGAGGGGTTCCCAGGCCGGATAGGAGCCTCTTTTCCGCGTCTAGTACCAAGGTGATCGACTTACCTGAAATCTCCTCAATCAAATCCCCAGGTCTGGGATCGTATTCAGGAGCTTCAACCTCGATGACCTCGTACTCGCCTATAACCTTCAGCTTAAGCCCAGCCTCTCTCCTCATGCCCTCACTATAAGCTTCCAGCTTGAACTCGTACAGGCCCTCTCTCCTAGGGGCTACCAGCCTCCAGGTGGCCTCAAAAGGTGGAATCCCATCAGGCGGGTTAACGGTTCCAGCCTCCGCTCTGAGTATAACTCTCTCTCTGAAGTCTCCCACGGGGCCCACGCGCACCTTCACCTCAACGTCTTCTCCAACCCTGACCTCCTTATACTCTGGTTCCACTTCTATGCTAAAGCCCCTCTCAATAAACTTCGTCTTTAGTATGAGCCTGTTGGCGGGGTCTTTTACAGCACGGTAAAGCTTCTCCCTCCCCCACGTGTTTAGGAGGTCTCTGAGCCTGAACATGCTATCGCCTACCTGGAGGTAGTACAGTCTCTCCACGAACCCACCCTGCACCTGTGATAGCCCCTCGTTTTCCAAGAGCTTCTCCAGGAGCTCGCCGAACTTGGACTCAGCTCTGGCCACGAGGTCTAAGTCTCTCAGGTCTTTAACAGCCGGGTGGGGGCCACCGTGGCAACTGCGGTCGTCCTCACAAATGTTCTTCCAGTATATGCCCCCCTCTCGCATGACCATTATGTCTAGGTTCTCGTACAGCCTCTTCAGAACGCTGAGGATATCGTTTTTACCCGCTATCCAGAGCCTCGGGTTTCTATGGAATAGATCGACCACCGTTGATACCTGGATCCACTCGTCCAACCTACCTCCGGCTTCAGCCAGCCTTCCTAGGAATACTTGGAGATCCACTTCCTCTGGCTTAAGGATCTTCTCAACCCCCCTACTCTCGAGGGCCGTACGGACGTTACCTAGAAGGGACTTCTTGGGAGGTAGAACCGTGACGTTGCGTACACCGTCTCCAGCCGGGTACCATACCCTGTTGAACGTCTTCGGAGCGAGGCTCATAACGGTGTTAACCATCTTCTTCCTGATATCTTTGAGCTTGAGCTCATTCACGTTCTTGACGAACTCGTCGCCAGCGAACATCGTCTCAAGCTCTTTCTCACTCGTCATCCTGTCGATGACGTACAGCCAGGCCGTAGCGGTCAAGAGCTCCCTTCGCTTATCGTTGTCGGGGGCGTCGAGAACTACTACGACGTTCCTGTAGTTAGCGTAGCCTGTGATCAGGTTCTCTGCCTCAGTTCTGTCGAGCGCTCCAAGGTAGACTACAACCCTATGCTGGGGTGCGTCCTCAGGCCTGAGCCCTAGCCTGAGCTCCTCCCCTGTCCGGATTAAAGCGTAGTCCTCGGAGAACGGCGAGTGAGGCTCGTCCTTAGCTGTCAGAAGCTCACCCAGCTCCTTCTTCAGCCTTTCGATTAACTTGCTCTTCTCCCTAGCCAGAGCATCCTCGGCCCTCTTCCCAACGATCTCGGTTATCTCGATCAACGTTGTGAAGTAAACCCTGCTATCCTCCCTTACAATATAGCTGGCATCGGGATCTTCTATCAGGCGTTCGAGGACTGCCGTCAAGCGAGCCGGCTCCACATTATAATCTCTGTCGTAGACTGCCCAGTAGACTTCGCTCTCCGTAGGGTGAGCCTTGGTAGCCTCGGGCACACCCTCGTACAAGAACGTTCTGAGGAACGCCGTTGTGATCAGGTCTTTAGCCAGAGCTTTCTCCTCCTGGAAGAGCTTCCCGGCAACCTGGTAGAGCTTGCTCAGGTACACCCTGTAATCCTTCTCCGAGAGTAGCTTGCCTAGTATGGCGTTTGATACGTCCTCGTCCTCCAGATCCACGCTCCATACGTGTATGAAGTCTGGATTCCTCTGGCTCCTCCAGAGCCTCCTAACAGCCTTCCTCGTCACGAGTATGGCGAACCTAGTCCTCTGGAATACCTTTGGCTTCTTCTCCGCAACGTGCCTCAGCAGGGTGTCTATGTATGTGGGGTGGAATGGATAGCTCTCCCTCAGGGCCTCCACACGCCTAGCCACGGGCGGGAACAATTCGAGCCTGTAGATCCCCTGGTAGTATGCCAGCACGTCGCCCGGCATTACCACGTCGGATTTCCCGAAGATCCTCTTCCTAAGGATCCGCACGACATCCCCTCCGGTCTCCGCTCCAAGCTTCACGGGGGATATTATGGTGGCCTGATCCCTAACAGCCTCGAAGAACCCCCTGATGAGGTCTTCCAGATCTCTGTAGAGCTCCTCAACCTCCACCGCCCCCCTCTCTGCATGGTAGTATGCTGGTATTGCTATGATCACGGCCGCCCTCCTGCCCCTCACGGCCATCGCAAGCCTCCTGAAGAACTCTAGTAGGATCCTCCTCTGCTCCCCGCTTAGGTTTAAAGCGTATCCTGATAGGATCTCGTCCATTAGTATGAGAGCTCGCTTACCAGCAAATAGGGCCTCCAGCCTGTCAACTGGGGGTGCCTCGAACCTCTCATCGCCACCCCTGACATCGTCATACCTGCCTAGATAGTGTGCTATGTACCCCCACACGCTGTGCACTGTGTAGGTGCCTATTTTAAGCGGGTTCGAGGGGGTCGGGGCGTAGGAGGCGTAGTCGCCGTCAACCACAACGACCTCCACTCTGCCCTCGCCGGCAACCCTCCCGACTCTTTCATAGAGTTGCTCTGCTACATCCCGAGGCTCAGCTTTTAGAAGTGCTTCAGGCCTCCTGAAGGCGTGGTACAAGGCTAGAAGTACGTGGGTCTTACCGCCACCGAAGAGCGATGGGAGCACTATGAGCCCCCCAGCTCCTCTCTCTAGAGCTCCTAGGATCTCCTCGAACACTCTCCTCATACCCTCTGTTATGTAGGTTGCCGAGAAGAACCTGTCGGGGTCTCCGTAGAGGCTGAGGGTGACGGCTTCAACCTGAGTCTCAGGCTTAAAGGCTCCCGTAACGTAACCGTAAACCTTGCCCAAAGAGGGGGCTATGGCTGTGTCCAGGCTTTCATCAAAAACTTCGTCCAAGGGTTTTACAACCTGCTTCAAGCCCATACCACATCACCCACCCCCGATATAGTAGAGCACTTTCCTGCAAGCCAAGCTCTCGGGATCGCCGGGTAGGGCTCTCGCGAGGAGCTCGGCGAGCTTCACAGCTGTATCGTAGAGTGCCGGGTAGGCCTTCTTAAGCTCCTCGAAATACCTCTTAGGATCCCCTGTGAATAGCGTAGCGTACTCCATTAGGTGTAGCACGTCGATGGAGCACGCGTTCCTCTCTTCAACCTCTAGCTTCACCGGGTTTACACCTCTACTTTCTAGGAACTCTTCAAACTCCCTCTTTCCAAACTCCTTTACACCCTTGTGGGGGGGTTCCATGAACCTATACTCCTCCTTACCAGATTTCACTAGAATCCTGTAGTTTAGGAGATCATCTCTGTCAACTCTGGTGGCTAGCGTTAGCAGGACTACATCGTCGTCAGACAGGATCTTCTCCCTTACGGCTACACCGCCGCTAACATGGTATAGTATCTTGGTCACTAGGTAGAATAGGGCTATTTTATCCAAGGCGATCTCCTCCGCCTCACCGCCAGCCGCTACGACCAACGCTCTAGCCGTTATGGGGACAACGTACTCGTCGACAAGCCTTCTAACTTCAACCTCACCTCTGCTATCGTAGAGACTGCTATACCTTGTCGCTACGGAGAGCACTTTGACCAGCACGCTGAAGAACAGATCCCTACCGTAAAGCCTGCCCAGAACCTTCTCAGCCCACCTGACACCCTCCCTGAACATCTCCTCAGAAACGGACTCCATACTAGCCGCTGGCCTCCCACCTGTAGCCTTTCTCCACACAACGACAATACTAGTATCCAGGGAGAGCTTACCCCTCTTAACTACAGACTGGGTAGACTCGGTGGCCAGCGGGAACCCAGCTGTTACCATGAAGCCCCCGTGCTTCCAGCCAGCCTCTATAAGCTCAGCCCAGGCATCGGGGCTCGTGTGGGCAAAGTAGGTTACGAGGATCCCCTCGTCTTTAAGACGCTCGCTCATGGTAATGAAAGCTAGGGCCATCAAACGTTTATAGTGATCTAGCCCGGAGCCCAACCCGAAGTACCTGGCCCTACCATCACTATAGCTGATCTCCGCCACCGCATACTCCCTCCACTGAACCTCGACCTCCCTACCATCGTTAAAGAAAGCATCACCGTGGAATCTGGGAGCAAGCCTCCCATCAACAACATCGCTCAAAACCCTCTTAAGCCAGACAAAGTAGAAGTCGCTAAGCTCAGCATAGGGAACATCATCCCTATAAGGAGGATCAGTAACAATAAGATCGAACTTTTCATCAGCGAGCTTGCTAAGACTAGTAGCATCATCAAGCAAAACCCTAACCCTACTAGAACTATCAGAAACAGCAGAAACAAGATAAGACAAGCCTTTAACACTTTGACTCAAAACTCTCACCCAGCTACCGGTAAAATTTACCAATGGAGAAACATCAACCCAGTTCCACATCATTGCTATACCACGCATTGTGAGTCCATGACTAATTTTCGGTATATTGCAATCCCATAGATTACATAAGAAATTGTAATCGGCATGCTTGATTAGTGCTATTGCTAGGTATGTTGTTACCGCTTCTGAGTATTTGAATGCCTCTTCTCTACTCCATCCTTCTCTTAGCTTCTCCTCCTCAACCCTCTTACCAGCCTCTCTTATCAGTTTGACGAGCTTTACTAGTGTTAGGAGTTGTCGTGGGTTGAAGAGCTGATACCATTTACTAAAGCCATATGCTATGATCCATATTGATCTACTTTCATGCTCTGGTATTGGTTCCGTTGGTATGTCTGGGTCTCCCCACATTGCTTTCAGCTTTTCTAGGGCTTTCCACAGCCTCTCGTTATCGTCTTCTGTTGCCGGCTCGAACTCTAGGTCTCCATTCTCTACCTTGACTTTTACCGGTAGTCTCAGTCTTGCCATGGCGTTCTTGAGGTCTTCTAGGGTTGCTCGCCCGTTTAGGTAGTCTTCGAGCTTCCTATTCCAGTCTCTGATTGTTTTCTTCGGGTAGAAGGCTGTATGCTCCTCGCCTAGCTCTTTTAACGTCTTCCTGATCAGGTCTTTGAATGCTGTGAGCTTCCTGGAGTCCCTTAGAAACCTGTATGTCGTGGCGTCCTGGTCTTTCTCTCCTCTATCCGCCCTCTTCTTCAGCTCTCTGAATGCAGTCTCAACGCCTTCTACTAGGAGCCTTTCGTAGAACGTGTCTGTGAAGCGTACTGGTATTGTTGTCAGCTTTCTAGCCTCGCTCTCTATATGTTTCCTGAGCTCCGCTACGGCCTCCCTGTCTATCATGGTGTTATCGCAGAGGAGGCATGATGCGTAGTCGGCGTCGGCGACCACATTAGGCTCTGGGACGCTGTACTCTCTCCCAGCGATCTCGACCGTGTAGCTTTCAACCTCCCTCCCAGCGATCTGCTTCTTACCAGCTTTCAGTCTCGCTCCAGCCACGCTCCCATGGATTCTGTTCAAGTCTACAACCTCAACGCCCACCCTACCTCCTGACGTGACGGGCTTCACCCACGCCAGCCTCCTGTACCCTCTATCTCCTTTGACCCTAGCGAGCCACCAGTTGCCCACCAGGGGTGTATACCTTCTGCACGTGGGGCATAAGACCTCCCACGTACCAATATACACGGCTACGCCTCCATCGTAAAGCTCCTGGATGTCGGGATCCCCGTGCAGCTCCTCTGCAACCCACTCACCCCACCTCCTCACGTCCTCCACGAGCTTCTCGCTAACCCCACGTTCTGTAGCCCACTTCGGGTACTCTAGTACTGCTTTGAGGAATACGTAGGCTGTTGGGAGAAACTCTACAGCCACAACCTCCCCCATACCCAGCCTTACAGCCTCCAACGGTATACTCCCAAAGCCCGCAAAGGGGTCTAAGAGCTTCTTACCCCTAAAGTAGCCTCTCAGACCCTCAGGTATAGCCGGGTTCAGCCTATGAGTAGCCTTCGGTCCCCCCGACCTCCTATCCGGTGTGAGTCTCAACATCAGATTGAACCTGTACGGTTCCACCGTAGCTGGGAGAGTAGCTCCAGCAACTACAGCTCTAGCCCCAGCTAGAGGCTTACGGGTCCACCAGAAAACCATCTCCCAGTAATCAGGTCTCCCACCACCCTCCTTCTCCCTGGCTGAAGCCTCGTTAACAACATCAACTGGGAACAGGGGGGATTCTATGAATCGCTCGTTCACCCACCAGCACCTCCAGCTCTCCTAGGAGCGCCAACTCTGATTATGAACTCGGACTTCTTACCCCTAGGTGATACACCAGTATAGAATCTAAACTTCCTACTACAGCGGGGGCACTCGTGGTAATGTACATTATACCATTTAAACTTCCATGTCTTTAAAAGCTTGAAGCCCCCCTCGAAACCACAGTAAGGGCATTTAGTCAACCCCACCACCTCTCCTAACCACCACTCTCCCGTCCTCGAAAACCCATTCTACAATATCACCCTCACTTATGCCCAGTAACTTCCTAACCTCCCTTGGGACTGTAGTTCTATTATACCTACCAACCTTAGTCCTAGATAACGTCGGCATGGGAAACCACCTACTATAGAACCTCCTATAGGCTCCTATAGGAGGAATTATAAATAACTTTCATAAGGCATCGCTAAAGCCTGGCCATATATCCCACACCTCCTATATCGTGAACTAAGAGCCTGTATACCTGTTCCCAGGCGGTTAAATCTAGCATATTAGCTCGAAGAGAATGAAGTTAAACACGCCTAGGAAGTGCTATCCTTGCAAATTATCCTGATAGTCAAGACTCTAACCCTTTTAGAGCACGCATACAACCCTCTTAGAAGCCTAGCTTAAAGTATTAGGAGGGTTAGATACCACTTCGAGAGAGCTTGGAGGAAATGCTATCAGCTGTAGCGGAGCTCCTAGGATACAGTGTTGAGAGACGTGAGGGTAAGATCTACGCTGGACCGTACGTGGCCCCAAGCCTAAACGACATCTACGAGATCCTAGTATCGATAGCGGGAGGGTACACTAGAGGTAGTGTGAGGACACCATTATGCCTAACCTCAAGCTCCAGGACCGGCTACGAGGAGCTCCACCTAGCAAAGGTTACGGTAGAACTGAAAGGAACACCGGCCTACAGCGAGCTAGTAGGCCTAGGAGTGCTACCTGGGGGCTCAAAGGAGACCATCCGGGGGCCTAGGCTGCTGAAGATCCTAGCGAACACCATCAGATCAGGGGGCCTTGAGGTTGCAGAGTGTAGTGCGGGCGAGAGGGCACAGTTGGAGGTTAAACTACGAGCCCGGATGATCGCTTCAAACATAGCAAGCACTGTCTCAAAGGAAATCCTAGAGTACATTCGTGGAGTCGAGGTTAGAGGCTTGAGCTCCAGCCATAGCGCCTGGAGTCCCAGGGGGCTTGAGGATTACAGTTTGAATGCAGAGCTCCTAGCCGGCATAAGGTATAGGGGTGGAGGTGAGGTTGGAGGTGACGTCTTGAAGTTGGTAGAGGCCATGGTGGGAGAGTATGATATGGGGAAGTTTGAGGTTGAGAGGGAGGCTGTGGAGGCGCTTAAGAGAAAGCTATCAAGGGACTTCGAGATCCAGGATGTCCACGAGAAGGGTTGGTCCTATGACCTACTACTGGTGAGGAGGAGCCCTGTGGAGCCCAGGGAGCATAGGATAGTTGAGGTTAAAACGTGGAAACACCTAGACCCCAGGGTGGGCAACATTGTAGTCTACACTAACAGCGAGAAGGGGTACGCAGAGGACTGCGAGAGGAGAGGCGTAGACTACTGGCTATACATAGTAGACCTGAGAGGGCCACAACCAAGAATACAAGCCTACAGACACCCATTCAAGACAGGAGCACTCAAACACATAGCAACGATAACAAAGAACGCACGAAGATACCACGTATACAGAGTGGCAAGGGAGGCGGACGAGGTATATTAAACCACACTATTCTACCCAGCGTCACGTAGTAGTTAGGAAAGCCTACACTAGGACCTGTTAACCCACAGCATGGGACTAGTTAGCTTGAAGCTTCAGCTAGGTCAGGTAACATATTTAAGAGTTAAGCACACCAACATTCCACGGTGATCTGAGTGTGGAGGCTAGCTGTAACCCTCATAGCCGTGATCTTAGCAATGATAGCTATAACATACTATGGAGTACAGGTTGAAGCTCTAGCCGTTCAAATTGAAACTTCGATAGAACAGGCTTTAGCTCAAGTGAGTATCCCAATGGTAGCCTTCGCAACTTTCATAGTCCTAGCAGTCCTCCTACTAATAAGACTGTTTATTGGGAGAACCAGGTCATTCATAGGGATTCGTTCATAGGAGGAGTTACGTGGGTTTAACAGAGGAATGCTCTGGTGGGGTGCTAGGAGCTGTGCTAGGATCTTAGAGCTATACATTCTATGATGGGGGAGAGCTTAGACTACTACAACGTCTATCCAAGGGGGTATACCAGCTGGTAGGAGCTAAGCTGGCGGTAGCCTTAGAGCCTCTAATAGGAGAACCGTGTTTCCGTCACCTACTGGTATTGATGGGCTATAGTAGGATGCTATCAAATCCTACCCTCCTCCAATCCCACCTCCCGCCTAGTACCATGTTCTCCCATTGGATTTAAAGAGTTTCGTGGCCTTAATGCTAGTGGGGTGGATGGCGTTGGTAAACCCTGTTATCCAACGTGTACGTGGCAATGTGCACTGTAGAGGATGCCCATTATATGATGACGAGAGGTACGCTGATCGTTTGAAAGCACGGGATGAAACTCTCGAGTTAAACGAGAAGCATGCCCCGGATAAGATTACAGTTTTATTCGTAGCCGAATCCCCTCCTGAAGCCTTCATAAGAGATAGGAGGGCTTACTTCTACGCCTCGGGCCCCGAGAGGGTTAATAGCATTGCATACCACATAGACCAGGTCCTATTCAGGTCAAAGGATAAGGATGAGTTCTTCAAGAGACTCAGGGAGTGCGGGTTCTACCTAGTAGACATGATTAAATGCCCAATAGGGGGGCTACCGGAGGATGTGAAGAGGAGAGCAGCTAGAAAATGCGTAGAGTACCTTAAAGAGGAGCTTAGAGAGCTTAAATTCGAGAAGGCAATCTTCATAGGGAAGAAGACCTTCAATGAAATTAGGGGTTACCTAACACTAGACTTCCCCTACGAGCTCCTCCCCCTACCCTTCCGCAGTAAAGATAATGTTGAGAGGTTCAGAGAGGGGGTAGCAAGAGCGGCAAACCTCTGCAAGCGAGAAGAGAACAGCTTAAAACCCTAGCGTATAAGGTCCTCCGACACACCCTACACTAAACACCCTCCCGGCTTCCACAAGAGTACAGCTAGGAACATTATAGAGGCCAAGTAGTTCACCGTGTGAACTCTAGGAAGTCGCGACCCTGTATGGGCTGATTTAAACTCACTCCACCCTAGCCCAGCCCCCAAGGGGTTC
>Ga0326761_1000322_pt1 | contig 11360 bp, 3 predicted proteins | sample GCREP_P_FD_207739 | JGI IMG/M metagenome (GOLD analysis project Ga0326761, IMG submission 207739) | Hot spring water microbial communities from Geyser Creek Basin, Yellowstone National Park, WY, United States - GCR.EP_P | ecosystem: Environmental > Aquatic > Thermal springs > Unclassified... | reverse complement strand
TTGGATACATGTGGGGTACCTCACGGTGCGGGGTGAGAAGATGTCTAAGTCTCTCGGCAACGTCATAACGCTTAACGAGGTCCTCTCTAAATACAGCGGAGAGGTGCTGAGGCTGGCCTACGCCATGGGCCACTACAGAAAGCCCATGGAGTTCAGCTTCGAGCTGTTGAACCAAGCCGAGGACATGGTCAAGACCTTATATACGGCCTACGACGAGCTGAGCCAAGCCGTCGCCGACGCGGGGGAGGAGGACAGAGAGAGGCTGGAGGTGGATAGATACGCAGAGGCCTTCTACGCCGCGTTGGAAGACGACTTCTCAACGCCGGAGGCGGCGCAACAGCTCTACGGACTGGCGCGGTACATAATCTCCACCGTGTTGCACAAGGTGGACAAGATATCCCGCGAGACGGCCCTGGCGACGCTTAGGAGATACACAGAGATGGCCGACGTATTGGGCGTGTTGGAGAGACGTCAAGTCCCCAAGGAGCTTGAGGAGGCGGTCAAGTCGCTGGTGGAGGCCAGGGCGAGGCTGCGCCAAGAGAAGCAGTACGCGCTGGCCGACTACATAAGGCAGAGGCTCGCCCAAATCGGCGTGGAGCTCCACGACTTCGGGCCCAGGACGTACTACACCTACAGGCGGCGTCAAGGTTTTTAAGGCGGAGGGCGGATAATACGTGGCACTGACGCCGGAGGAGAAGAGGCGTTTTCTCAAAGCGCTGGAGGAAGACGAGGAGTTTAGAATGGCTGTGGCTGGCACGATAGGCCTAGGCGAAATACTGGGGGAGCTGAAGAGGCTCCGAGAGGACTTCGAGAAATGGATTAAGATGGAAAAGGAAAGATGGGAAGCCGCAAATAAGAGGTTTGCCCGCATCGAGGCGTCCCTGGGGGCTATCGCTGAGGCTCAGTTCAGCCGGTACGTCTGGGAGGAGCTGAGGGAGGAGATAAAAGGGCGGGGGGAGGCCGTGCTTAGACGGGAGAGGAACGTGGATCTAGACGGGGTCGACATAGACATGCTGGTGGAGACCGACAGGTACATATACGTCGTAGAGGTGAAGACGAGGCCGAAGATAGCCGACGTGGGGGCTCTCCTCGCGAAATGCGACGTGGCACAACAGAAGCTGGGCAAGCCAGCGATCCCCATACTCACCGGCGTCATGATAGGCAGAAGGGTGAAAACCTACGCCAGAGGCAAGGGGGTGACGATAATGAAGTTCTAATGCCAAAGAACCTGGATGTAGAGAAGCCGAGAGACTCGGGGGCTATAGAGGAGCTGGAAACGGCCGAGGCGTTCTTGGCCGAGGAGCTGGTTAGAAATGCGGCTGGAGACCTTCCAGGCGCTGAAGGCGTTTACCTCCTACCTGGTGCTGAAAAACGCGGCCCCTTCAGCTGAGAAATAGAGGTGCTAGGTGGGGGACAGCCGCACCGTTCCACGGATGGGTAGCCGCAGTAGCGCCCACCGGCAGACTACTGGAAATGGCCACGTTGCTGGAGAAGGCGGTCTCCGACGAACTGACCACGTTGGCGTTGCAACTACATGAATATCAGTACAACGGCCCAGACCTCGAGGGCTAAGAGGCAAGATACCAGACGACGAAATAGCCACACGCCTCATAGCCATACTCATAAAGAAGCTAAAAGCAACGATACCCGCCGGTTCAGCTCAGGGATGATGGCTAAGGGCTATGTAGCCATGCTGAGCGAAAATATAGCTCTCCATCAACCTATTTGTTGTGGGGTCCACGGCAAGGCCGAGAGCCCCCACAGTAATAACACCTATTACCGCCGCGTATAAGATACTGAGAGACCAATACCGTGAATAGTAACTCCCCGCGCCACCCCTGTATCTCCACTACTGCAAAGCTCTCGTCAAACTTCGCACAGTCTCTTGCAGTTTTTAACTCTCTTTCTACCCACACTCCTAAGCCTAAGCGTTGCGGTAAGTGGCCGGGAATAACATAAATTGTTAACTAGAGCCTTGGCAGCGACCCCTGTTACGTAGGCGAATTAATTAAATCCCAACCCAGATTCCCATATATATATCTTCTCTATGTAGAGCATCTAAACATCGACGTCGTTAAGGCAACTTTCGCCGATACATGCATTACGTGCGCTCATGATTCGACGCACGTCATGCTGTACACGACTACGCCCGCTTTTTACGACTTGCTGTTTTGCCATGCCGAAGAAGCCCCAAGAGTTGTGGAGAAACGTATCCTCCATGGAGACCTCTTTGTTTCTAGGCCCCTAAGTCTGTGGCCGTTGAAATGCAACACAGCGGCGCATCTTAGCCAGCTATAAGTTGCCGCTGACTGATAGACATTAATTTTTTAAAACTCTTAAGCAACACTATTCATGTCACGGTGGTTAATCCTGGCAATGGGTATAGCGCTTGTTGCACTATATCTAGCCCTAGCCTACCTACGGCCGGGGCCACCACCTACGCAGACCGCGCCGCCTAGCACCTCACAACAATCCCCAACGCCTACTCCACAGCATACTCAGACCCAGCAACTAACGCAAACAGCTCCGTTGCCCACCCCAACACAGACACCGACGTCTACAACGCCGCCGCAGACAACCCCCCGCGAAACCCAGACACAGGCGAGGAGAGGCCCCGCGATAAAGGCCTCCATAAACGCACCTGCATCAATAAACGCAACTAAACTGCCCATAAATATAACATACACGGTGGTTCTGACCAACGGCGGAGATGAAGAAGGCATTGCCCTCATCAATGGCGAGCACGTGGTTCTGAAGCCGGGCGAGACCAAGGTCTTAAACAGAACCCTCATGGCGCGCTCCGCGGGCAACTACACGCTGAAGGTGGAGACGGTTAACGCGACCTATGCCACATACGTCGTGATACGGTACTACGCCCCCAAGTTCCAAGCAAAGCCGGTGACTATAGCCGCCACGAGGCTACCCGCCGCGTCAAACATTACTATAACCGTCACCAACATAGGCAACGGGACCGGCTGGATAGACGGCGTTGAGGTGCCGCCGGGCGCCAGCGTAAACCTCACGAAGACGTTGAGCATAACTGTAGCCGGGCGTTACGTCGTCAAGCTAGGCGATACGGAGGTGCCCGTCGAGGTTATATACCTCGCCGCGGTGTGTACGGCGGAGGTGGAGAGCCCCAGAGAGGTAGAGGTGGTGCCTGGAGAAGCGGTGAACTACGCCGTAAGAGTTAGAAACACAGGCAATGCGTCTGCAGTCTGCGTCGTAAACGGAACCGCGTTGAGGCTGGCGCCGGGGGAGGAGAAGTTCGTAACAAGCAATTTCACGGCAGATAAGGCCGGCCGATACGTGGTTGCAGTTGATATAAACGGCACCGCGTATAGAGCAGAAACACAGGTCAAGGTGGTCTCAGTATTTGTCTGGTTCAAGCTGAAATCGCCTTACGAAACGCCGTATAGACTCCTCCCACATGTGGAGACCTTCAACAGCGATACGCCCACGGCACAGATAGAATATGTCTGGCGCATATTTACAAACGCAACCACACGCACAGTCACCCTAGTCATAGACGGTGCTGAGTATAAAGCCGAGCCCCACAAGCCTATAGAAATCCCGGGTAGAGCAACAATAAACAAAAGAGGCAAGCTCTCAGTTAGGATAAACGGCACAGAGCACCAAGTGGAGATTGTGATAAAACCAAACGAGCCCACCATCACGCAGAGGTTTACAGAGATGCAATTCACGTCCACGATACGGAGAGAGGTGAGAACTACGGTTATGGGGGTAACCCTTACTTTCACCATAGCTAAGACACAGGGCGTTGTGACATACGGCGCCAAAACCACGGTCAGCGCAGAGGCTGAACTGCTGTATGTAGCCAGCGTTATAAAAATTAGGATCAGCGCAGAGGTCGCAGACGAGACTGGCGAAGGCGAGGGCGAGGTTACATACAGCGAAGTGCCGCTGGTAAGACCCGGCACAACATTTAGATTCAAGTTTAGACACAGCGGCGGCAAAATCGCAGAAATAACAGAGGCGTACATAAACAAGACAAAGGTACCAGAGGAGTACATACCCGCGATAAGACCATTTATAGACGCCCTCCCGGCGGTGCTGAAACCCCCGCCCACCGGAGTAAAGGCCGCAGACTTCGCAAGGGCGCTGGTGGCCATGTTCACCGAGGTGAGCTACGTGGGGGAGTACACCTGGGACGGCTACGTAGAGGTCGGCACGCCAGCAGGCGCCGTCAAGGTGTTTATAAACCCGCCCAAAGCGGAAGGCCCGCTCGCTATAATACTTAGATAGGGCAGAAAACTTTAAAAATACTCAGATTTTACAAGTCATGCAAGCCCCAACCAAACCACTCCTACTACTAGCAGTGCTAGCAATCGCGGCGGCCCTCGTATGGGCCCAACAAGCGGGCACCGAACAACCAATAACAGTGAAGCTCACACTAGGCGTGACAGACGACAGATGGATCAAGTGGGAAATAGCGCCAGGCCTTACAGATCGACTAGCCTGGAGAGGAATGATACCAGGCTACTTTACCAGAAGCAAAAACTTCACCCTCATAATCCGTGACCTCAACAAGACAGAAGGGCTGTCAAGGTTCTACGATTTCCGCTACAACTTCATCACCAATGAAACCGGCTACGTGCAATTTGACGTACGGGTGTTTCCCGGCGAAGTCCTTAAAGATGATGGCACTCCGCGTACAACTAGGTGGTATGTGGCCCTGGTCTTAAACGATTGGCCTGACAAGGGCTATCAATGGCTTGTGTACAACGCAACAATAAACGATGTAACGATTTTAGACGTGCTGTACTGCCTAGGTGGCGACCAGAAAGGCCCGATAATGTCCACTGCTGGTGGTTGTACATACAGCCTATACTCTGATAGACGCGCCTTCTGGAGTGGTTCCACCTTCTGGGGCAGGGTTGAGAAGAGGCTAGATAATTCCACTTTAGTCCACTCCTCTGCGATACATCTATGGTTCCTGAGGGTGCCGCCGGTAGGCGACATTGAACTGAGCGTGGATATAAGATACAGAATCGGTACCAAGGAGTTTACCCTATACTCAACGACACGGAACGCCACATTGACAAGGAGACTAGGCCGGGACACGTTCGGTCCGTTCTACTACCTAGGCAGTCTTGTAAAGAGCTTAGACGGAGAGGACGGAATGGTTAAAGTCGATAGGGACACCGCGAGGAGGCTTGACGTTGCTGTAAAAGCTAGGATTGTACTACCCGGCCGGACGGTCGAGACAGTAGTTATAACTTCAACAAATAACCTTGAACCGGTTTATACTGTCGGGTACTTTAGGTTGCCTTGGGAGGCTAGGACCTTTGACTACCGCAGAGGACAAAGTGTACCGATTGAAGGAGGTATTTTAGTCACGTGGAGGATTCCAACTGCAGAGGTTAATATCACGGGCCTATATGACCTTAAGGGTAATCCTGTTCTTTTGCCTGAGTACATAACATTAAAGGCACAAGTCAAGGTTGGTGATAGTTGGGTTGAGCAGTCGACAGCGCAAGTAACTTGGGACCCCACGTTGAAAAACCTCAGGGATGTGCTTGTCCAAGTGTGTTCGGCTAAAGGTATTACTATGTCAACATTAAGAGACTTAATGGATTGCTATAGGAGTATGAGAAAGGAGGACTTCGAATTTGCAGTGAGGCAGTTGTATAGACCAGCCAACCTGTCTTTTGCCGTAGGTCAGTTGGTTTTGACCGACGACAGGCGTGAGGTAAAGACGGAGGCTGGCGTTATTGCGAAGATTGTAGCCGAATACTTCTATCCGGAGTCCGGCGCTACTGCGAGCGCTGTTGTTGGCGTCTATCCTATCGTCATGAAAGAGCCCGGCAGTGTAACTACCGATCTCACAGTCGCGCTGTTGCCTGTGGCTATACGGCTTTATCAATACGACGGCGGTACTCTTCCAAACGGCAGACCTTTAACTATAACCAGCGCCTTGACAAACCTCAGGTTTAGAATTGAGGGTGGCGGTTTGCTGTTTGATAAGATCGGTTTACAAGCGGTTGTGAAGAACCCGTGGGATAATACAGTAATGCTGGCGCTTCCGCCGTACGATGTTCCGCCGCTGATGGTTGGTGGCGAGAAGTTGCATCCCTTGTCGTTCTTCAACTCAAGCGGCTACCTGCCGCTGTCACCGCTTTATGGTGCTATCTGTATAGATGCGGGGAGAGTTGAGTACTACAATGTAACGGATATAGAATCGCGCAATAGAGTAGACGTCTGCGGGCTCGGGCAACGCGTGGATTTGCTGACCTTCTTTAGCCGGTATACCCAGATTTCCTCGAGCCAGAGGTATAAGATAGAGGTTTATCTCGGCGATGTTAGGGTTGGGATTGCTCACCTGGAATCTGGAAAGTATAACATAACAAGAACTGGACGGCTTGTTGAGACACGACACAACCTTGATACTGCATTGCGCGCCAAGTTCAACGTCCTACAGAAGGACGTTAGAGATGTAATGGCTGTGTATAATGCCGAAGTAAGAATGGGTGTTGGCAGGTTATACTCGGTACAGCATTATGTCTATATGGCTGTTGCAGCCATAACCCTAAATATATTACCTAGAGATCTCTGCGGCTCCACACTACCAGGTGGCACGTTGCGGATTGTGATAAAGTCGGATTCTGGGTCTTATGTACAGGACCTAAGTATGCAACGGAACCAGTTCGAGGTCCCTGTGCCGCTTGCGCTTCCAGTAGATGAGACTGGGCTTGTGGCGAGGGGACACTTGGAGCTCTCGGCGTATCTGCAGTATTTTGGGTACAGCATTCCGGCTGTGAACAAGACCACGCTTGAGCAAGCGGTGGTTAAGATCCCGGTGAAGCGCTTACCGCAAGCTAAGCCGGAACTTTACTTTGCCGTTTCGCCGTTGTTGTTTAGCGTGTGGAGCATTACGCCAGAGGGCAACCGTAAGGAGAGACTCTCTGGCTTCGTAGTTAGCGTTTACAGCACGAAGTTAAAACCGACAGTAGGTGAGATTTCCAGAAGTATATCTAACCTAACACGGTGGGATAATCCGATAAGCGACAAGTATGGCTACGCCTATGTTGAGGGCGTGCCTATTAACTACACGTTTAGAGTAGTTGTACGCACAATTATCCCTGAAGTAGATTCGGAGTATTCATATACCTTGGCGCAGATAATTAGGCGGAACTCCTACGGCACGTATCGCGAAGACATGCGTGGCGGTCGCGCCGATTCTCACGTTTATACCCTAGGTACGCGTGGCCCTGTTGATCAGGGCGTTGTTGTGTTTAACAAAACCATGATGTTAACGCCGGAGAATTTCACTAAATATGCATGCGGCAGGGAGGACATACCGCTACTTGTAAAAGTATACGACTTAAGAGTTAAAGTGTTTGATAAAACTGGCAAATACCTGCTAAACAGCACTAAGGTATTCTTCGGTCCTTACCCGTTAGCTTCCGCTAAGCGTGAAGTGCCCGTTACCATTGTGATACCCGATACCGGCAGATACGAGAATTCGTCGCGTGTCTATGTATCTGGCGGAATCATCTATCCTTATATTCAGACAAGTTATGCCATCATAGGTCTTAGCGGATTGCGTGACGTCTACAAGAGGACAGCTCAGGAATACTTCGGGCTGATGCGTAGGGCCGCTTGCCCGAGGCCTGTGGATTGGCGTGCCGCTGTTTACAACTACTCCTTCGCCGCGTTTTATAACTACGTGGCTGATGTATCCTCAGACACACCAAACGCTAACTACACCATCTCAAGTGTCCAGCCTAAGTTCGTGCCTAATGTATGTGACATGTCTGCCGATGTGCCTGGCGCTAGGGAGTATGCACGTCTTTTCCTACATGGACAACGCTATCGCTTCCAGGTGTGGTACCTCGGCTATAAGGTGTTTGATGGGTGGGTCACTATAAACTCAACTGAAATAAGGCTTCTTACAGATGCTGTGCCTGTAAAGTTCGAGACGTACACTAAGTCCTTCAGGTTGCCAGTTGATACGTACGTAGGCGTCACTTTCGCAGACGCGCTTGCTGGTGTTGCTGGAGTCATACCTACCGATATCACTACGTTGATGAAACCATTTAATTACACGACGTCAAAAAGAGTAGAGCTATTACTTGGCAAAGATCCAAACCGTGATAATGTATACTATAGTCCGGCAAGTGTTTACAGAGACGGCGAGGTCAGGAGATACGGAGATGATAGACGTATTGTGTTTGAAAGCGGTATTGAGTATTCATTGCCGTGGGCGGTTATGGTATTTAGGAACTTGACGGACGTTGCTTCTGTGAAGGACATAAGCCGTGATAGGAGAGTCTATTACCCGAAGGATGGCGTAATTCATGGCGCTTTGCTTCTTAGTAGGGACAACAACCCAGAGATCCAGGACGAATACATCGTTGGCCTGCCTAGGTGGATCCGTACCATCGAGGGCGGTCAAACTGTCTACTACTACTCTGTGCCGGACTTCCAGCTCTACGACCTGTCCGCCCCGGCATATAGACTCATCGAACCTTTAATGCAAGAGAAAACAAGATTAGTCGTACTCTATTATGACTCGATTCAGAGATTATATATTGGCAGTATTGTACTAAAGACATATGACGGACGTGTGTTTGAGTTATTGACATACCGCACGTTGAGGATAAGGGTGCCTTACGCCGAGCGGTGTTATGTTGGCGATGGTGTATCAGGCGTTGTGGAGGTGAAGAGGTACAGCGTTAAGCTGACGGTTGAGGCTAGGTTTGCTTCTAATAATACGTTGATAGACACGGCGACTTATGACTTATCTAGCATGGTTGCAGGTACTGTCGAAGAGACGCCTTTTGTCCACGTGCCGTTGCTTTTTGGTAAGGTGGCTGGTTTAGCAAAATACATTAATCCTGACAGAGGCGATGGTGTTGAGATAAAGTTCATTTTCAAGATGGAGGTAAGAGAAGGTGGTACGGGGGTACCGTATGGGCGCTACTGTAAGGGTGTGAGGGACAGGTGGACCGCACATGTTTCTGCGCTTATACCTGCCGAGGTGTATTTCGATGTCGACACGGCTGGCAGTAGGTGGATCACTACGGACGGCCGTGTGTTGCCTTCTGGAAAGTATACTATATATACAACGAGAGTGTATGACTATGTGAATGCCACATCTGACCTAAAGTGGACTGTGGTCGCCGCCGTTCCGCACATGCGGGTAGATGGCGTGTGGCTTGATCTGTTCGGTTTTGGTGCTCCGCTGACAGTTGAGTTTAAGGCTGGAGATGTCGTGGTGTTGCCTGCTTGGACAAGCGTATCTGCTGGGTATGGGAGCAGAATTGCGAGAATATGGTTGTACACCTATGTAAAGGATTGGCGGGTTAAGGTTGTGAACTTTGTTCCGTCGGTGAATGGCTGGCAAATTGTACAAACGTATTTGAACGAGTTTGGTGGGACTGGTTCAGGTGATATATGGGGTCTCGGGTTCTTGACTAGTGGTACCAGCTCGGTGGTGTATAGCGCTATTGGCCTTGCTGGGAAGTTCGGCGGATTTGATTATAGCACATATAAGGGCTACGCCTTCTGGAACTCGACGGAATTGGCTACGATAACGGCTAAGATAGGTGCTGTGAAATTGCCTACTATAGCATTAGATGAGCTTGAAGTTGCGAACGTTGCAAAGTTCCCCATCGTAGTTACTGGGGTTAGGGTTTATGACAATGTCACCAAGGTCACAAAGGTCATCAATGCCATATCTCCAACCAGGCTTGAGACTGGCCAGAAGCGCAACCTTAAGCTGGCAAGCTATGGCTTTGGCTATACTTACGATATTAATATGACCCGTCCGTGGAACTTCTCAACCTTGCCCAATGCTCCGTGTTATGCACCTGTGGCCTATTATGGCGGATATGAAGATGCCGTTAAGTTCTTTAGGGCGTTTGACCCTACTTTGAAGATTGACTACAGCAAACTTGAGCCGTTGTCGCCTGCATGCGTTGTGCAGAATACGCTGTATGAGAGCCACCATCGTATTGCGACGAACCGGTTTACCGCAGTCATCGTCGAAAGGGTGAGGGTCGTTGGAGGGAGATCCGAAGTCGTTACGAGATCCGTAACCAATGCTACGAGAGGCACATGGAACGTCAGCAACATAGGGCTTGTGTCTATATCTAATGGGACTGCATACAGATACATATTTGATATGCCTACCTTGCCGCTGGCAGAGGTGCGCGACTGGAACGACAGGCCGCTTGCAAGACAGACTGTGGCGCTGTTTGCCGTGGTTGACAGAGGTGGTGTGTTGACAGAGCGGCTATTTGCCGTGGTATATACAGATACTGATGGCCGCCTGAAATTCCCGTTGCCTAACCTGTGCGATGAGCGTGTGCGTACCGTTAATGATATTGTAAGGGATGGATGTGCCGTACGCGTAGGGTGGTTCTACGGCTATCTGCGCACCTTATCAACGGGCGAGGTGGCGTATACGATCTGGATATACGACAGCGCTGTGAAGACAGACGCTGAGCAGCTGGGCGACGTAAATAGCCCGAAGATTAGGACGTGGGTGTATCCGCTTGCTGTGACTGTGAAGGACGTGTCTGGTAAGCCTCTTGTTAATATGTGGGTTAGGGTCGTAGATGAAAATACTGGTGGTAGTCTTGTAAATGCGGCGAACAGGACTGGTGCTGACGGTACTACACGTGTATTTGATCCAAGGGTCTCCACATATCCGAGCGGGTTCCTATCGCAAGTACCGGCAACTGGCTTCCTGTACTATGTCTACGATGAGATGGGCATATTAGTTGCCACCGGCACGTACAGCATACAGCGTGGCGCTACTCAGCCTGCAGCAGGCTGGAATATTGAAGCCACTGTTACGTATCTCACTGATATACCTGTTAAGAACAGTGCTACGCGTGGTGTTATTAAGATCAAGGATGTGGAGTTTCTAAATGGAACCAGGAAAGACCTAACTATACCGTTTAAGGTTGAAAACGGCGTCATGAAATTAGCAGGTAAGTTGCCTGTCTCCGTAGGGTATCCTGTGGAAATTTATGTGACTCACGTCACGCTTGGCGGCCAAGAGGTCCCGGTGAAGGACGGGCAGCTTCTGGTGTTTAAGGGTAAGACCACCGACCTGCTCGCCGGCTTGGACTTCGCCGAGCTAGGGCTAACCGGCGTGACGACGATCCAAGCCGTCGACGCCACCGGCGCTCCGAGGTCTGACTGGACCGTGCAGGTGATGTACGGCGACATTACTGCAGTCCAGGGCGCTGGGCAGATACAAGCCGTGTTGCCTAGGACAGACGTGTTAGAGAGACCCTACAACATCCGCATCATCACCAATGCGGTGACTCCCGACGGCAAGGCGCTAGTCAAGGAGCAAACCCTGGAGCTGAAACAGAAGGCTTTGG
>Ga0326761_1000321_pt1 | contig 11375 bp, 10 predicted proteins | sample GCREP_P_FD_207739 | JGI IMG/M metagenome (GOLD analysis project Ga0326761, IMG submission 207739) | Hot spring water microbial communities from Geyser Creek Basin, Yellowstone National Park, WY, United States - GCR.EP_P | ecosystem: Environmental > Aquatic > Thermal springs > Unclassified... | reverse complement strand
GGTTTCCCCCAATTTATACCTTTGCGTTTTTTCTACTTTTTCACCGTATCTGTAGGCTGCCATTTTATGGGCTTCGTCAACGATGGTTAGGTCCCAATGACAGGAAGCAAAAAGGGGTAAGATCTCTTCTTGTTTAGCAAAGTCCATAGAGGTTATGACTTGATTATTCCGAAGCAAAAAGTTGTCTCCGTAGGAGGCGTTTAAAGTGGATCTATCAAAGACTTCAAAAGTTTCTTTAAACCTTTCATACATTTCTCTTAACCATTGATCTTTTAGATGACCGGGAACAACGATGAGGATTCGCCGAGCAAGCCCTCTAAGCTTTAACTCTTTTATTACAAGACCAGCCATGATAGTCTTTCCTGCCCCGGGGTCGTCAGCCAAAAGAAACCTTATATGAGGAAGCTTTAGGATATAGCCATAGACAGCTTCAATCTGAAAGGGTAGGGGCTCGACTTTGGAGACATTTACAGCAAGCAAGGGGTCAAAAAGGGAAGCATACCTAAACCGAAGAGCCTCAAGGGCTAAAAAAGCTTCAGAGCCCGGTTGAGTAAAACTTAACAAGAATTCTTTAGTTTTTATCTTTGGAAGGTCTGAAAAGGCAATGAAATCATCTACATGGTGACGAGAAATTATCGTTGACCCAACGATGCGGTATCCATCCTCTACCTCTTCTACTCTTTTGACTTCAACAGGCTCAGGCCAGAAATCTCCTTCGATTATCGTGCCTTCTGTAAGCATGTAAGGTCAAAAGGTAAAATAAGGGGTTATTATATAATATAAAAATTATAAAAATTATACGTAAAAAATAGCAGGGTGGCAAGGCGAAGATGGGTTGTTCAAAAATGTTTTTTATGTAAGCCCTCCCGCTGTCACCCCGAGCCTCCTTTTTTGGTCACCCCGAGGCGTCAGCCGAGGGGTCTCCCCCTTCCATGTCATTTCCGAGGCGTAAGCCGAGGAACCTCCATCTCATGACCAAATAAGGGATGCCTCGCTATCGCTCGGCACGGCGGAGTAGGGGACTTTTTTGAACAGCCCCAGGTGAAGCTTGAGCCATCGGCAAATATTTTTGATATTAGCAGAAGTAAAAACTACACTAAAACTGGGCTTAGTCTTAGACCTGCGTCTTCGGGGAGACCAAACATTAGGTTTAGGTTTTGAATAGCTTGACCGCTTGCTCCTTTAACGAGATTGTCCAAAGCGGAAACGATGATCCCCATACCACGCTTCTTATCCTCGAAAAGGGCAATCTTACAAAGGTTCGTCCCCCGAACCTCGGCAAGCCTTGGGATCCTGCCAAGGGGTAAAACTTCAACAAACAGGCTATCACGATAAAACTCAGAAAGAAAACTATGCACCTTTTCTAAGCTTGCACGGAACCGAACATAAATCGTCGAAATGATTCCGCGGTTTAAAGGCAAAAGATGGGGGGTAAAGACTACACGAACCTGTTTTTTGGCAAACTCGGCTAACTTTTCCTCCATCTCAGGAGTGTGCCTATGGCTTGCAATTTTGTAAGGCTTGAAATCCTCGTTCACCTCGCAAAAGCTGTAGTAGGTGTCTGCCTTTCTTCCTGCGCCTGAGGTCCCGCTCTTTGAGTCCGCAATCACTAAGTCCCCTTCGATCAAGCCTTCTTTAAAAAGGGGAATTAAAGGAAGAAGGATGGATGTTGGATAACAGCCTGGATTGCCAACAAGGTCTGCCTTAGCAATCTCTTCCCGGTATATCTCAGTAAGCCCGTATACTGCCTTTGAGAGAAGGTCCCGAGGGGGAGGGTCTATCCCGTAAGCCTCTTTGTATAAACCCTCATCTTTAAAGCGAAAATCAGCGGATAGGTCTACAACCTTTACTCCTCTTTTAAGAAAGATTCCAGCTAAGCTTGATGAGGCACCGGAAGGGAGGCAGAGAAAGACGGCTGAAACTTCTTTGGCGATGTCTTCAGGGTTTGGCTCTGTGAAGACAAGGTCGCCAAGGGGGGAGGGTATGCCATAGACCTCTCCGAGGGTCTTCCCGGACAGCCCTCGGGAGGTGATAACTTCTACCTTAAAATAGGGATGATTGGCTAAAAGCCTTATTAGCTCAAGACCAGTATAGCCTGAAGCCCCAAGGATGGCTACTTTTATCACAGAAAAAGAGCTCTAACGCTTGGAGTATTGTTGCCCTCTTCTTGCACCGTGGAGACCGTATTTTTTTCTCTCCTTTTTTCTTGGGTCTCTCGTAATAAAGCCTGCTTTCTTAAGGATTGGCTTTAGCTCTGGAGAATAGGTTACGAGAGCCCTTGCGATGCCATGCCTTATAGCTTCAGCCTGAGCAGACTTTCCACCACCGCAAACAGTGGTCAAAACATCAAACTTTCCCATAAGGTTGGTAAGCTTAAAAGGAGCATAGATCACATCCTCAGCTACTATGTGGTCGTAAAAGTATTCTTTTAAATCTTTGCCGTTAACGGTAACCTTCCCGGTGCCCGGCATCAACCATACACGGGCAACAGCAGTCTTTCTCTTACCGGTAGCGTAAATCCTTTCCATGTGCATTCAACCTCCTATATCTCTATGGGTTGAGGATTCTGAGCTGTATGAGGATGGTTCGGACCAGCATAAATTTTTAGCTTTTTCAAAAGCTTTGCTCTCATACGGTTCCTTGGGAGCATTCTTTTTACCGCTAAGTAGATGAGCATCTCTGGCTTCCTCTCTAAAAGCCTCCTTGCCGTCTCAAGCTTTAGCCCTCCCATGTAGCCAGAGTGCCTCCAATACACTTTTTGGTCAAGCTTTTTTCCGGTAAGCTTAATCTTATCGGCGTTGATAATAACGAAGAAATCAGCCTGGTCTACATGGGGCGTAAAATCTGGACGGTGCTTACCCTGAAGAAGATAGGCTAACTTAGAAGCAAGCCTTCCAAGGATCTGTCCTTTTGCATCGATCAAATACCAGTTTCTTTGAACCTCTTCCTTCTTTACCCAAGGAGTCTGAGTTGTAAGCCCTTTAATCATGGGAAAAAAACCTCCTACTAAAATACCTTCCCCTATAAGTTTGCCCTTAATGTAAGCCCAATTTTAAATTTGTCAAGCTTTCTCCTCTTCTATCGGTTTCAATACGAAAAGGAGCTGACCTTCTTCTACCATCTGGTTTAGCTTAACGCATATCTCTACGATCTGGGCATCAAAGGGGGCAACGATGGGGTTTTCCATCTTCATGGATTCAAGGTTGGCAATCTCTTCGCCCTTATGCACGATGTCTCCTACTTTGAGTGCCCCTCTCTTGGGGTTGCCTATACGCCAGACTGTTCCGCTGATAGGAGCTCCGATTTCGTTCGGTTTGGTAGCCTTTCGGACCTCTGCCTTCTTTGCTCGAGGGGTTGCTACTTCAAACACGCGGGTTTTATTGTTTACCTTTAGCACAACATGGATGATGCCATCTGTTTCCGAGCCGATGGAGACAAGCTCGATGGTGTAAGGCTTGCCATCAAGCTCAAAGTCAACCCTATCGCCCGGTTTCTTTAGCCCCTCTCTCCAAACCTTCGTAGGCAAAACAAGGGGGGCAACTCCGTATTTTTCGCGGAACTTTATAAAGTCTATCGCATCTTTGGGATGCATAAGGTAAAGAATAAACTCCTCCTCAGTGGCTGGACGCCCGATCTCCTCTTCAAGCTGTCTTCTTAAAGCCTCAAGGTCTTCATCAGGGATGCTTTCAAGGGGAGAGTCGTCCCTCCTTTCTTTCATCTTTTCCTGCCAGGCATCGCCAAAGGCGCTCTTATAAACCCACTCATCAGGCCAGCCAACAGGAAGCCTTCCATAATGTCCCAGGATAAGGTTTTTAAAATCGCCGGGAGCATTCCTAAAAAGCTGTAAAAGCTCTTCCTGCTCCTCTGGGCTCATGGCAGAAAAATCTTGTTTTTTCTCTTCCACAAACTTTTCAAGAAGGCTTATAACCCGCTTTACTCCTTCTTCGCCAAACTCTTTATAATACCTGTTGACGATACCGCTACAGGTGACCCAGGTTATCTGAGAGCCAGGGGTGACATCAAAGTATTTGACTATTTGATTGTAGAGGCTCATAACCTTGAGGATTGCCGGCATGAGATGGAGAAAACCACCTTTTTCTGCCTGTTCAAAGGAGCTTGGGAAGGCGCCTCCGGGCATCTTATGCTTTGTCACCATGTGGTCAAAGCCCTTGAAGGGAGACTCTGCCCATTCGTAGTCTCTGATCCACTCCCTTACCTTTTCAACCGCAAGCTCAGCAAGCCTTCTATCAAGGTTCACGGGTATGCCTTCCTCTCTTAGAGCAGCCTCTACCGCAAGGATGGGAGCATGCCCGTAGAACCTGCAAAGGGTATCCTCCTGAACATCTATAAGCTTTGCTCCAGCCTTTACCGCAGCAATCAAGACCGGAATGGCTAACCCATCGGTGGTGTGCCGATGATAGTTGATCACAAGGTCAGGATACTTATCTTTTATGGCAGAGATAAGCTCAGAAATGGATTTGACGGTGCCAACCCCAGCCATATCTTTGATGCAAAGAATTATCTCGTCAACACCGCCGCAAAGGGCTACGATCTCGTCAACCACCTTGAGGTAGTATTTTGTGTCAAACCAAGGGGCAACGGTGTAGGAGATGGCTGGCTCAAAGAGCTTCCCCCGTTTCATGACCACTTCAGCCACGGTGCGCATGTTCCGCACATCGTTTAAGAAGGAAAAGCATCTCCAAACATCGATGTCTACCCGCTCCACTACATACTCGATAATGTTTTTTGGATAGGGGCGGTAGCCCCACATGTTCGTTTCCCTAATAAGCGTCTGCAGAAGCACATTTGGCATAAGCTCACGAAGGATGGCTATTTCTTCAAAGGGGCTCTCCCTGCGGTTCATGATGCCAACATGCCACCTTGCCCCGCCATGACACTCAGCGGCAAAAAGACCCATTTCGTTGTAGTAGGGGGCAAGGGTTTTTAGGTCGTATATCCTCAGGCGGTTCTTGTAATCCGATTGACCGGCATCCCTCATCCCAACGGACACAAAGGCTACGCCCGGTAGCTCCCGAACTGCCTTTACTATCTCAGCAGGGCTCATCCCTGGTCTGACAAAGACATACCCCATTAGCTACCTCCTTTCTAAAATCTTTTAATTTCTAACTACATCCAAGGCTGTGGTCCAAGCGCAGAGACCTCGGCGATGTATTGAGCGATCTTCAAGGCTTCGTCATCGGTAGTTTTCTCCCGAAAGGCTCTCACCAACTCTTCATACTTCTCTTCGATAAACCTTGTGGAAAAGTTTCCGTTTATGAAATCAGGATGCCTTATGATGCTTAGAAGAAGAGGTGCGATAGTCTTTACTCCTTCAACCCTTAAGCCCCTTGATAGGGCTCTATCCATCACCCGAATAGCCTCATACCTATCAGCGCCTGCGGACATGACAAGCATTATCAAAGAATCGTAATATGGTGGAACCTCCGCTCCCTCGTAAACCCCAGAAGCCACCCTAATACCCGGACCTTGAGGGATTTCTAAGCGGGTAATAGTCCCAAAGGAGGGGTTGAAGGTGCGCGGGTCTTCGGCATTAATTCGAACCTCGATGGCATGACGATTAGGATAGATGTCATCTTGGGTGAAGGGTAGGCGTTTGCCCTCGGCTATATCAAACATCAGGCTTACGATGTCAAGTCCGGTTATAAGTTCGGTAACGCCATGCTCAACCTGAAGACGGGTGTTTACCTCAAGGAAGTAGAACCTTTTCGTCTTAGGGTCAAGCAAAAACTCTATGGTTCCTGCGGAGTAGTAACCAAGCTCCCTTGCCAAGCGGACGGCAGTAAAGCAGATCTCAGTGCGCAGGTCATCATCGATGCTTGGAGAGGGAGCTTCTTCTAAAATCTTCTGATTTCGGCGCTGGATGGTGCATTCCCTCTCGAAAAGATGGACGACATTTCCGTGTTTATCGGCAAGGATTTGCACCTCGATGTGCCTTCCTCTTTCTATATATTTTTCAACAAGAAGAGTATCATCTCCGAAGGCTTTTCTTGCTTCGCTTGCTGCCTTTTCTATAGCAAGAGGAAGATCCTCAGGAGAATCAACCCTAACCATTCCCTTTCCGCCGCCTCCTGCTGCCGCCTTGATCATGATTGGAAATTCCACCTCTTCTTCTTCCATCCATCTTAAAACGTCCTGAGGGGTCTTTATGTTTTCTTTACCTGGAATTGTCGGGACGTTAGCCCTCTGAGCAATCCTTTTAGCTCGGATCTTATCACCCATAAGCCTTATAACATTTGGGGGCGGACCAACCCAGATTAAACCCTCCCTTTCCACTCTTTCAGCAAAATCGGCGTTCTCAGCCAAAAACCCCCATCCCGGATGGATAGCTTGGCAACCTCTTTCTTTGGCTACGCGGATGATTTTATCCATGTTGAGGTAAGAGTCATGAGGTGGAGCCTCTCCGATGTGGACAGCCTCATCAGCTAAGAAGACATGATAGGCTAACCTGTCTGGCGTGCTGTAAATGGCTACAGTCTTGATCATCTTATCCCGGCAGGTGTTCATAATCCTTACCGCTGGGACACCACGGTTTGCCACAAGAACCTTCTTTATCTTCTGCTCACGCATACTCTACCCCCTTTGTGCCTTTTGAGCTTAAAATTTTAACGGAGAAAGTTGTTTAAGTCAAAAATATTAAGAAACATCCCTCACTTCGTTCAGGACGGAATCTCGCAGAGAGACCTCTCCCTCGGTCGGGGCGAGAATAAGGAGGAGCAGGAGCGAGTTATCCCCAAGGGCAAAAGACAAGCCCCCTCAAAGTGATGAAAAACTCATAATGTTGATGTAAGGGCAAACGGTATTTGTCCATTAAAAATCGGAAAGAGAACGAGCTTTACGCCAAATGTTTTTGGAAGGCGAGCAAACGCTTGCCTCTAATCTACAGGAAAAACTTACGGGCAAACAAGCTTTTTCTCTTCTTTCACAAGCTTACCATACTCATAATACTGAACGGTTACCCATTCGCATTTCCCTTGGGAACCAACAGGCTTGGCGTAGACTCTTTGAACCTTGTCTTCGCTAACATACTCTACGGGCTTTTTGTATGTAGCTGCCTCTTTGCTTGCTCTATCCATGATGGTTGCTGCTGTGCCACCGATTATTGCTCCAAGAGCTGCCCCAACAACAGCCCCGCGCCAGCGGTTATTTTTGTCAAGCAAAACTCCTAACACTCCTCCGGCTACCGCTCCAACTGTTGCCCCTTCTTTGGTCTTTTGCTCGAGCTCAACGCAAGAGCTAAGGCCAGTAAGCAAAAGAACAAACACCAAAAGGCTTGCCAGCCACTTTGCCCCTCTTTTCATGGTCAAACCTCCTTTAGTTTATTTTAGTTTATTTTAGCATCCTTAGGCGGAGTAAACTTAAATATTTTATCCGGCATGTTTACATTGTATTCAAGCTTACGAAAACTGACAAGCACCTTTTCTCCAGTCTTATGCCAGACTACGAACCTTTTTACCTCGCCGGTTGAAAGGTCAACAAAGAGTGTGAGCCTTTCTACCTGATTTTCCTGAGATAGGGGTAGAAAATTTAGCTCCCAGAGGTTCTCAGACAAGCTCTTGTAGCTTTCAATCCGAAGGTCTTTCCTTATGTCACCTCTTCCGCTCATGAAACCAAGGGCAAGCTGGGAAGATATTGCCTTACCCGTAGGATAAACAAACACCCGCTTTTCTTCAGGATAATAGACATAAAGGTTTGTCCCGTCAGAGATAACGATGAACTTTTCGGGAGTTAGGTATTCCCAGCGGAAAAGCCCGGGCTTTTTGATCCAAACTCGTCCAGTTCGAACCTCCTTTTGCCCGTTTGGATGGATGGTTTCCTGCTCAAACTCAGCCCTTATGCTTTTGGTGTTTTCATAGAAGGCTTGAATGGTATCCAAAACTTGGTTTATGCTTTGAGGGTAACCCTTATAAGGGTTTACCTTATAAGGGTTTACGAGGAGGAGCAATAACAGGACGAGGACGAACACCGTCGCTTGGACCGATGATGCCTTCCTTTTCCATTCTTTCAACAAGCCTTGCTGCACGGTTGTAGCCAATACGGAGCCTCCTTTGAAGCATCGATGTAGAAATTTTACCGTATTGGTAGGCTATCTTCAACGCCTCTTGATAGAGCTCATCATCCTCATCACCTGTATTAAAAATTACATCTTTCTCTTTTTCATCCTCTGCTAAGCTCAGGTCGGCAAGATAGGTAGGCTTCTCAACTTTTTTCAAGTATTCAACCACCCGTTTAACTTCAGCTTCAGAAACATAGGGACCGTGGATCCTTTGTAGATGGGAAGACCCAGGCGGCAAGAAGAGCATGTCCCCAGCCCCAAGAAGCCTTTCTGCCCCTTGAACATCAAGGATAGTTCGGGAATCTACTTTAGATGTCACCTGAAAAGAGATCCTTGCCGGAAAGTTAGCCTTGATAAGACCTGTTATCACATCAACCGATGGTCTCTGGGTAGCAACGAGTAGGTGGATTCCTGCAGCGCGAGCCATCTGGGCAAGTCTTGTAAGAAGCGTTTCCACCTCTTTGGAAGAGACTACCATGAGGTCGGCAAGCTCATCGATAATGATTACGATGTAAGGTAGCTTCTCTTCAAACTGCTCGTTAAAGGATTCTAAGTTTCTCACCGAGTATTCTTCAAAAAGAGCATACCTTCTTTCCATCTCATGCACAGCCCATCTTAAGGCTTTGGTCGCAAGCTTTGGTTCAAGCACGACCGGATGAATTAGGTAAGGGATATCCTCGTAGACAGAAAGCTCAATCCTTTTTGGGTCAATCATTAGAAATCTTACTTTGTCCGGAGTGGATTTGTAGATGAGGCTCAAGATCACGCAATGGAGGAAGATGCTTTTTCCAGAGCCTGTGCTTCCTGCGATCAATAAGTGGGGCATCTTCCGAAGGTCGGCGCAGACAGGGTTACCAGATATGTCTTTACCCAAAGCAATGGTTAAAGGGGAGGCAGATTCCTGAAAGGATTTACTTTGAAGAATATCTTTGAGATAGACCCATTCCCTTTGGGGGTTTGAGATCTCGATACCTATGACATTCTTCCCAGGTATTGGGGCAACGATGCGCACGCTCTTTGCTGAAAGTCCAAGGGCAAGGTCATCAACGAGGCTTAGGATTTTGCTCAGTTTTATTCCGGGTGCAGGCTTAAACTCAAACACAGTGATCACTGGACCGGGGTTAATGTGCACAACCTCGCCCTCGATCCCAAACTCCCGTAGCTTTGCCATAAGGAGTAAAGCTCTCTCTTTTAGCTCCTCAGCTCTGATTTTAGAGCTTGTGGTCTTTGGGTCTTCAAGAAGACTTAAAGGTGGAGGAAGATCAAGTTTTTCGGGCTCTTCAAACTCCTTCGGTCCTTCGAGACCGTCATTCTTTTTGGGCTTGTTTTTTTTCTTGTTTTCTTCCTTTATATGGATGGTATTTTCAATTTCAGCCATTTCGTCTTCGGGTTGGGTATTCTTCCGCTTTTCAGTTTGAAGGCTTTCTTCTTTGTTTGAAAAAAGTCCTGCAAGTTTAGGCAAGATTTTAATTTCTTTTAGCCCTAAATAGGCGGCTACCGAAAACATAGTTAAGATTAAGAGAAAAAGCCCTGGCGTTCCGATTACTGAGGTTAAAAGAAATGCGACCTCACCAATGACTCCACAGTTCATAGGGAACCTGTTAAGAAAATACATGCCCTCAAGGGAGGAAATTTTAAAAAGATAGGAAAACAAAAAAATTAAGGAAATAAAAAAGAGAAGAAGGATAGTCCAGATTTTAGCTGGAGAAATTCCGGTCAATCTTGAGATGAAACCCAAAACTAAAAAAGGGGGGATGAAAAGGGAGGCAAAACCAAACAAGGTAAAAAATAAAGAGGCTAAATAGGCGCCAAGAAGCCCGGCGATATTTCGCACCCCTTCAGCACCCACTACCCCAACCCCTGGGTCTAAAGGATGATAAGAATATATTGATAGTGAAAGAAAAGAGATTAAAAGCAAAAAAAACAGCTCTATGAACCTTGATGGAGTGCCTTGCTTCTGCATATGGTATTTATAATATTAATACGTTTTGTGGTAATTAAACAGTGATTTTTCTAAGTTAAGAACCATCCAAATTCGTCGGAATTTTTCGACATTTTTGTCGTTTAAGGTTTTCGAAAGCCTAAAAAAACAAACATTTATTTATTGGCATGAGTTATGCATATGTCTAATTAAAAAATAAAATGAGGAGGAGGTGTAGCTATGAAGAAGGTGTTAGGTTTACTCATTGCTCTTGGTTTAATGGTTAGCCCAGTATTTGCCGCTGGTGAGGAGGCTGCAGGTAATAAGACAGCTGCCCCTGCAGCTGGTGAGGAGAAGAAGCCAGCCAAGAAGGCTACGGAGGCTAAGAAGGCTAAGAAGGCAGTAAAGAAGGAAGAAAAGAAAGAAGAAAAGAAACAGGAACAAAAGCAGCAGTAATTTAGCATTTTCTTGACCCATCTGAGCAAAGGGACCTTCCTGATAAAGGAAGGTCCCTTTTTTTATTTTTTTACAAATGGGTTGTTAAATAGATAAGCTTTTCTATTACCCTGATTGCTCTATCCGAAAAGGCTTCTTATAAAACGCTGCTTCAAACAAGGCGAAGATTGCCTCGGCTTATGTTCCGTCTGACAAGAAAGTTGTTTTGAATTGCAGTTTGTGAATGACCTTATATAACAACAAAGATAGTTTGGGTTAGCATAAATTGGATAGAGCCTCTTAGTTTCAATTTTAGCCCATCTTTTCCTCTTTATCTTTTATCTTAAATCTTCATGCAGTCGGTCCGGATTTTCCTCTCTATTCCGTTTAAAAAAAATTGGTAAGAGTTATAATAAACTTCTTAATAAGTGTGGAAAGAAATTCTATTGAAGATGTTGATTCTGTTTTGAATGCTTGGATGGTGTCGTTTAAATTTTAATAAATATCTACCTTGTAACGTGTTGACTTTTTGTTTTTTAGTGTTATGTTTTTAAATTAAAATAAAAAACATAGGAGGTTATAGCTATGAGAAAGAGGAGCAGACCTGCTACTATTGATGATGTTAGGTTTGTTTATGAGAATTATTCTAAGATGAGTGCTACAGAGATAGCTGAGAAGCTTGGGATCAGCAAGTTTCAGGTTACTAAAATAGTCAATGAGTTGAGAAAGAGAGGAGTTCCTATCCCCAAAAAGGTGGTTAAAAGAGGAAACATTTACGATCAATTTGTTGAGGAATTAAAGAGTAAAGGCTTATTGTAATAAGCCTTGTTTTACCCTGATAAGATTTCTTTCACTGCTTGACAATCTTTTTTGATTTGTTCTACTAGTTTCTCAACGGAGGGGAACTTTTGTTCCCCTCTTATGTATTTAATAAGTTCAATTTTT
>Ga0326761_1000320_pt1 | contig 11404 bp, 13 predicted proteins | sample GCREP_P_FD_207739 | JGI IMG/M metagenome (GOLD analysis project Ga0326761, IMG submission 207739) | Hot spring water microbial communities from Geyser Creek Basin, Yellowstone National Park, WY, United States - GCR.EP_P | ecosystem: Environmental > Aquatic > Thermal springs > Unclassified... | reverse complement strand
CCAGCTGGGCGGCGAGGAAGCCGAAACCCAACGTAAGACCTGCCTTTACGCCTTTCACGTCTTTCTCAAGGGCAGTTAAGCTAGCCGCCACGAAGCCGCCTACCGAAATGACGGCGGCGACTGTGTGGAGATACAACGTCCAGAAGAGCGGGTTGGCGTAGGGCATCCAGCCGGGGTTCAGGCCGGTCTGGAGGTAGTACCCCACCGCCGTCGGGTTGTTGATCTCTGCGAATACGGCGCGGAAGCCGAAAGGCACGCCGAAGCCGGACAACGCCATTATCCACATAACCAAGGAATGAGTCCTCGGATTTATCTTGCCCCAGGTGTACCAGCTTGTCGCAATGGCCGGTATCCTAATCATTATGGAGGCTATGGCGATGGCGATGGGGATGAAAAGGGTGTTAGTGGCGAGGGTCGTTAGAGCCGTGAAGAAGCCGGCCAAGAAGACGGTGATTATGGTGCCCCATACGCCGCTGAAGAGCTCAGAGACGATCAACACCTTGAAGACCCTCCTGGCGAACAGCTCAGCCCAGGCGTCGTTTTCTCTATACGCCTTCCATCTATACAAAGCGGCGAGGAGGCCGGTGCCGAGCGTCATCGAGACGAAGATTACGTGCAAAACAACGGACAAGCCGAGGCCGACAAAACCTATGAAAACTGCGTCGTTCATTACTTCACCCCCGCCCCCCTCCTCAACAACTCGAGGAACTTATACTCCCTAGTGGCCACGATGTACAACGCAAAGAGGCCGCCGATGTTAACGGCCAGTACCACAAGGTAGGCAAACGCAAGGAAGCCGGAGCTCGTGGAGTAAGGCACAGGCGTCACGAGCTCAGACGGGTACAACAAGCCGTAGACAGTCCAAGGCTTACGGCCCGCCTCTCTCACGTACCAGCCCGTCACGGCCGGTATCACAGTGCCGAGCACCAACAGAAGCGCGAGGATGAACACCCTCCTCCTCTCGTCGCCGAAGAACTTGGCTATCGCAGTGGCCAGCGTGCTTAAACCCGGCGCTCTGTAGAAGTAGAAGAAGAGCACAGCCGCCGCCAAGCCGCCGATGATGGCAAAGGTGACCTTCGTGTAGTAGGCCGTGTGTATCATAGGCATATACGCCCTAGCCTTCTGCAGGTCTTGCAGACACAAGTCGGCCAGCTTTACAGAGGCTATGCTAGAGAAGTCAACAGTCTGGCCCGCGCTTTGGAGAGTCAACGTGTTGGGGAGGCCCACCGCCTTTATCAAGTCGCCTACTGTCTTGTCGCCGTGGCTGAGACAAGCCTTTTCTAACTGGTCAAAGCCGACGATGGGCTTGTTGGGGTCGCCGTATGCCACAAGTGCGATGATGGGGTTGTAGTAGGTTTTTTCGGCGCCCTCCATTAGGGCGAACTTGGTGGGGTTGTACTTCACAACCATCTCGCCCATGAAGTGCGCCACAAGGGTAGCTTGGATGACGAAGATCACGGCGAAGACGCCGGCAAGCGGTTTCACAATCTTTAGATACTTCTGGTCTCCGGTTTTGAAGTACCTAAAGGCCCAGCCGGCGGTGGCTATGGCAAGGCCGATCAATGTAGCGGCCATTATGTTGTGGAATATCGAGACAAGGGCATAGGGGCTGTAGAAAGCAACCATGGGGTCCTTCAGCACAATGCCAATCCCCTGCGCCACGCCGGGCTTCTCCAGGATGAGCGAGATGGGCTGGCCGGTGGCCACGGCGGCCAGCTTGAGGGCTACGAGCTTCTGCACGTCGACAGCGTTGGGGCCGTACTCCGGCATGAACGGATACAGCACCTGGGCCACAGGCCCCACGCCCCACGGCGCCTGCATCCAGCTGTTGACGCCGGTAATCAACACCCCGGAGAAGTAGGCAAAACCTGCATAGAGGGTCAAGATGGCGAGGCTAACCGGCGGCCTCACCCTACCCAATGTTACTATGAATAGGATAAGGAAGGCTACCTCGTTGGAGAAGGCGATAAGCTCAAGGGCCAAGGGCGTAAAGGCAAAGGTGGCGATGGCGAGATTTACGCCGGGCCACACCTGCACGAGGCCGAACTCCACGAGGGTGCCGTTGATGGCTCCTAACGCGAAGTTCACAGCCAACACCGCAGTCATTAGGCGCGCCGCTCTGTAGAAGTCCTTATCGCCTGTCTTCCAATACTTCCACAGCATCACGCCGATTGCCACCGGCAGGCCAAACGTCAACGAGACATACACGCCGTGGAAGTATACGCCAAGCGCGCTTAGTGGGAGAAGCGGATTCGGATCCGGCATGTGTTTCGGAAAATCTTTGAAATTTAAATTTTCTGCAATAGATAATTCAACCATTATTTTTAAACTTAAACAGCTTTCTCTACACACCAAGTTTGTGACAATATTAAATAATCAACTATTCTAAATTTATAAAGCATTTTTATTTAACAAATTTTAAGTTATATATTTTTTATACAGCGTCGCCGATCTTTTTACACAGGCATTGTCGGCTACTTCCCACGCCACATAGTCGTCTCTCACCTCAATATTGTGTGTACAATAATTATATCAAATGTACACTATGAATAATAAGATATTTATTTTCGGGTGAAACTTAGAACTATGGAACTCCAGAGAAGGGAGTTTCTAAAACTGGTGGGAACTGCGGCGGTTGTCTCTTCGGCTTTTGGCGTGGTGCATGTTACTTCGGCGTCTCAACAGGCGGTGTCGTCGTCTAGTGGCGAGAGGGTTGTGCCTGTTATGTGCGGCGCCTGCGGCGCCGGCTGTGGGCTGTTGTTTGTAGAGAGAGGCGGGAGGCGGTATCTACTGCCGAATTTAGAACATCCGCAACCCGGCATGTGTGGCAGGCCGGCGTCGGCGCTTCAGATGTGGAGCCACCCGCTTCGTCTAAAGAAGCCGCTTAAGAAGGTGGGCGACAAGTTCGTAGAGGTGGATTGGGATACGGCGTTGAACGAAATCGCCGCTAAGCTGAAGGAGGTTGTGGAGAGGTACGGGCCTGAATCTGTGGTTATTGCGCGGCACGACGTACACAGCTGGTTCCTTCCTCTCTTCCAGTATCTCGTAGGTACGCCGAACTTAATAGGCCACGAGGGGACGTGCCACGGCGCAAGCACCTCCGCGAGAGGGGCTGTGTTGGGCGCGGGCGGTCCGCCCGCTGTCGATCCAGATTACGAAAACGTGTCGTATCTAGTCCTAGTGGGGAGAAACCTCGACGCGGCCATGGGCCTCGTTCGGCGGCTTGCGGCGGCTCGGGAGCGTGGGGTTAAAATAGTGGTGGTGGACCCCAGGGCGCCCAACATAGCCTTCAGTTCGGTGGAGTGGGTGCCCATAATCCCCGGCACAGACGCCGCGTTTCTCATGGCCGTGGCCTACGTGATTATAAACGAGGGTCTCTACGACGTCGACTTCGTCAAGAAGTACACCAACGCGCCTATGCTCGTCAAGCCGGACGGCACGCCGCTGGGCGGGAAGGAGGTGGGGGTTGAGGGCGACTACGTGGCGTGGGACGCCGCCGACAACGCCCCGGCGCCTCTCGATAAGGCGAAAGACCCCGTCCTCGTGCTTTCGGAGGAGGCTAGGCAGAGGGTAGGCGGGGCGAGGACCGTCTGGGAGCTCTTTGTGGAGAGGGTTAGCAAATACCCGCCAGACGTCGCGGCCAAGATCACCGGCGTGCCGGCCGACACCATTGTGAGGATCGCCCGGGAGTTCGCCACGGCGAGGGGCGTGATTGAGGATGGGTGGTACGCCGCCAAGAACGGCAACGAATTCGACACATACCGCCTCATCTTAATACTAAACGCCCTCGTGGGCAACATCGACAAGAGGGGCGGCCTCTGTTTCCAGGAGTCTGCCGGCTTTCCCAACGTCATCACAGCAGCAGGCGTGGAGTTGCCGGCGCCTAAGGCCAAGAGGCTTGACAAACTCCTCTATCCGCTCAACGTGTCGACCTTCGACGCGGTGTACGAGGCGATCCTCACAGGCCAGCCGTATCCGGTGAAGGCGCTCTTCATAGTGGGCACAAGTCCGCTTCAGCGCGACGCCAGGTATCATATGGCTGTGGAGACGTTGAAGAAGCTAGAGTTGATAGTGGCTATCGATATATTCCCCCACGACCACATAGATTATGCTCACTACGTCCTCCCAGACCTCATGTTCCTAGAGAGGGAAGAGGTGGCTACGGTTAAGTGGACTATCCACGCGGCGATTCAAAAGTCGCATAAGGCTCTAGATCCGCCTCCTGGCGTAGACGCGCGGCACGCCCCCTGGATGCTTATGGAAATCGTCAGACGCGCATGGCCGGACAGAGCCAAGGCCGTGGGCTACGACGAGAGGTATGCAGATCCGCACAAGTTTGAGGAGTGGGAACGCCAGCTGGTGGAGGCGGCGTTGAAGAAGGTGGCCGACAGGTTTAAGATGCCTGTAGACGACCTCGAGAAGGCGCTTGAGGAGAAGGGGGTTGCGGTGTTGAAGAAAAAGAGCTACGGCGTCAGGCCTTACAACACTAAGCTGGGGACGCCGACGGGCAAGGTGGAGATATACTCAATAACGGCGTTGAGGAACAAGCTAGACCCGCTTCCGGACTACCGGGAGCCGCTCTACACTAGGCCGAAGGCGCCGGACGAGTTCTACCTAGTCAATGGGAAGGACCAAGTCGTCTCTTGCCACTTCGCCTTTACCCCCAACGCGAAGTATCTAGGAGACCGGACTGTGTGGATGAATCCAAAAGACGCCGAGAGGCTCGGCGTGAGAGACGGCGACGAGGTGGAGCTGGAGGGCATAGACAACGGCTTCAAGGCCAGGGCCAGGATCCGCGTGACGAATAGAGTGCGGGAGGGCGTCTTGTTCACCTACGCCTTCCTTGGCGGGAGGAGGTCTTCGTTAATCACGGAGCAGTTCGCCTACCTGCGCGAGGGGGTGAATCCGGCGTGGTTCGCCACCGGCAAGATAGAGCCTGTGGTGGGCGCCGCGCCTACCAACAGCACCGTGAGGGTGAGGAGGCTATGACGCGGCTGGCCCACCTCTGGGACCAGTCCCGTTGCATAGCATGCGGCGCCTGCATTGCGGCGTGCAACGCCGCCAACTATAACAGCGAGGGGCGTGAGAACAAGACGTGGGGCTGGCTGGCCTCCAACATAAAAAAAGTGGAGATCCTAAAGGGGCCGCGGCCCATGCTTTATTTGATACAATGTCAACACTGCGACAACCCGCCCTGCGTCTCGGCATGCCCCACCGGCGCCTCCCATAAGGACGTGGACGGGTTGGTGAAGATAAAGGCGGAGCTGTGTATCGGCTGTAAATACTGCATGGTGGCGTGTCCTTACAACGCCAGGTGGCTCGACGAGGAGACCGGCCTACCGAGGAAGTGCATGGGGGATGAGTGCCTCAGCCGGGTTAAGGCCGGCCTCGACCCCGTCTGCGTCGCTGTGTGTCCAGCCGGCGCCAGGGCGTTTGGCGACGTCGACGACCCCAACAGCAAAATATCTAGACGTCTTGCCAGAAGCCGCTACATAACGCTGTTAGAGAACAAGGGGACTAGGCCTAAGTATTTCGTGGTGGTGGGGCCATGATAGAGTTTCAAGAGATCTGGACTCCCCTTCTCATAGGTCCGTTTCTGTGGCTGGCGGGGCTGGCGGGCATGGGCTCCGTGGCGTATGTACTGCTTAGACAAGCCAGGGTGGGCCACCTGAAGGCGTTCAGGTGGGTTTTATTTATCTCCGTCGTGGCGGCGACTGTGTTTGTGGTGGACTGTGTTTGTGGTGGCCGACCTTTCGAGGCCGCGGAACCTCGTCAACGCCTTGCCGACGTCTTTCTTCACAGGACAATTCGGCTTGTTTAGAAGCTGGATGGCTGTGGGTATTGTGTTGCTTTCCGTGGCTATGTTGTTGTTGTTTCTCGTAGCGTTGAGACATACAATAAATATTAAAATGCTCAACGTTGTAGTGGACGCGGGGTGGTTTGGCGTGTTGCTGGCGGCTGTGGGGGTTTTGGTCACGATATACAGCGGCTTCTTAATCGCCGCGGCGCCTGGGGTACCGTTTTGGAACACGCCATTGTTGCCAGTCTTGTGGATAATCAGCGCGTCGGTCTGCGCCTTGGCGTTGACCGAGCTGATGATCCACCGCGACGACATCACCAAATTCACCGTACGTGCAAACATCGCCCTAGAAATCGCCGAACTCATCGCCGTACTTGCTCTAGTCAACATCGCCATATACGGCGTCAGCACGGCCGCCAGGATTAGCGGCTGGGCCCTCGTCTACGGCCCGCTGGCCCCGGCGTTCTGGGGCGGAGTCGTGGCAGTGGGCATATTGATCCCCCTTGCCATAGAGCTTGTAAGCTGGAGGCGTGAGAACAAGCTGTTGTTAGCAGCCGCGGCAATACTGGCGCTCATAGGCGCGTTGATACTACGCATAGTCGTGCTACAAGCCGGCGTCTTTGAGTGGGTGGCCTAGACGGGATACCAACCCCACCTATTTTTTCCCAGCCTTCTCTCCCTGACGTACTGCATCACCTCTCTGGTGAATTCCTGCCAAAACTCTCCTCTTCCACAGAGGAGGCGTCCTTCGTAGGCGACGTCGAGTATGAGCATGGAGAAGGCGAGGAGCTGGTGAAGCTTTGCCAACGGTATGTAGACTACTTGCCCGAATTCCTCAGTCTCTACGGCGTATTCCCCGTCTTGCGTAATCACCGCCAGATCCCAGTCGCTCATGTCGTGGAAGTCGCCGCGGGCCCTCGAGCCGAAAAGCGCCACGTCGCCGACGCGGCAAGCCTCTCTTATAAACGCCGCGACGGCCGCCGCAATCTCCCGCCTCCTTTTCTTCGCTACTTCAACCCACCTATCCATCTCCACAACATCTCTAGGCAACGCAGACACTCCTCTGCCTCCCACTGCTCGTAGGGGCCCAGCCGCGCGTCGGGATACCTAGCCTGCACGTAGTGTTCCTCAAGCGACTTGGCGCACTTAGCCACATCCTCAGTCAGCACCACAGTACGGACTTGGGCTAGTCTCTTCGCCATTTCGTATAGGCTGTGTGTAAGCGGCCTGGCCCCCACTTCCCTTATCAACATCCCCTTCAAAAGGAACTCAGCCGACTGTTGTGCCAAGAAACAGGCCAAGTCGTAGGTCTCCTCTTCGAGGCTACGCTGGGCGTAGCTTTTGTATTTTTCAGCTTTCTGAACCCAACGCTCCACGTATAAATTATTGCTTATTTTTAATTGTGATTAAGAACCGAGGCGAGTTGGAGAGGCTCCGTGGGGCTGGGGTGCTCTTAGATGCGCTGGAGGCGGCCTTGGCGGCGGCGGACCCCTACGGGGCGGTTGCTAAATACGTCAAAAGAAGCGGCGACGGCGTGGAGGTGGCTGGGCGGAGGTACAAGCTTTCCGGGGCGGTTCATGTGGTGGGGTTCGGCAAGGCCTCTCTAAAGATGGCCCAGGCCGTTGTCGACGTGTGGGGGGACGCCGTGGCCGGCGGCGTCGTCATTTCGCCGGTCGGCGGCGGCCGCGTGGGCCCCGTCGAGGCGTTGCGGGGCGACCACCCGATCCCCGGCGAAGTCACGCTACGCGCCTCTCAGAGGCTCCTCCAGTACCTAGAGTCGGTGGGGCCGGAGGATCTCTTGTTCGTCTTGATATCGGGCGGCGGCTCTGCGCTCTTCGAGACGCCGGAGGAGGGGGTCTCCCTCCGAGACGTGGCGTGGCTCACAGGTGAGCTCATGAAGAGAGGCGCAGACATAGTGGAGCTCAACGCGGTTAGGAAAAGGCTGTCGAAAGTCAAAGGCGGGAAGTCGCTTAGGCTCGTCAAGACGCGGCGGGTGGTTTCGCTTATAATAAGCGACGTAGTGGGGGACAGGCTGGACACCATCGCCTCCGGCCCCACGGCCCCAGACGAGACCACCAGGGAACACGCCGTGGCCGTCCTGAGGAGATACGGCCTCTGGGAGGAGATGCCGCCTCATCTACGCTCCGCGGTTCTGCGGAGCCCAGACACTGTGAAGCCCGGCGACCCCCACCTGGAAAGGGTTCACAACGTGGTGGTGGCCAGCAACCTCCAGTCGCTCCTCGCCGCCTCCCAGCACCTAGCAGACAGAGGCTTCAACGTGGTCATCCTCTCTACGGCGCTTGAGGGGGAGGCGAGGGAGGTGGGCCGCGTCTTGGCCTCCGCGGCGAAGTCCGCGGCGTGGTTTGGACACCCGGCGAAGCCGCCTGCGGCTCTGCTGGCCGGCGGGGAGACCGTGGTGCGGGTGAGGGGCCGAGGCGTAGGCGGGAGGAACCAAGAGCTCTGCCTCTCCTTCGCCGTAGCCGCCAGGGGCCTCCCCGTGTCTGCGGCTTGCATGGGGACAGACGGCGTAGACGGCAACAGCCCCGCGGCCGGGGCGTTGGTGGACGGATACACGGCAGAGGAGGCTGAAAAAGCCGGCCTCGACCTCCTGGAGCACCTCGACAACAACGACAGCCACACGCTTTTTCACAAGCTCGGCAGGTCCATATACACCGGCCCCACCGGCACAAACGTCAACGACATCTTCATAGCGCTTGTCTACAAGACTTAAATATTCAGTCTTAGGCTTGATGCTGTGTATATGAGTCACGTTGTCGCGGTGTTCCGCAATGATAGGATGAACTCCAGCAAGTGGAGTAATGTTATTGGAGAGCCTATGGGGGCGGAACCCCCGGTCCTCATCAGCCAGCCTCCGCGGGCTTATTACGATAGGAGAGCTGACGTTTTGTCCGTCACCATGAGGGAGGGCGAGCCTAAATACGTCGTCGTAGGCCGCGGGACCTTCGTGATCTCTGCAGACGAGGAGGGGATCTGGTCCATTGACCTAGAGGCTGAGAGCTGGGATTCCGACGTAGATGCTGTGTTTCCCCTCATGAAAATTGAGAAATGGTGAAGCCTGCAACTGTCGAGAGAGGTGGAGGTAGCTGCAAAGTCGGAGTCCGAGCGAGAAAGCGAAGAAACTACTTGTTTGTTTTGACATCCTGTAGGATTCGGCGGTACGTTTCTGAGCTGTAGGGCCCCGCCTTCACGGCTTCCATCTTCAACGTGATGCGCATCATTTCGCCATGCGCTGAGGCGGTTGCCATGAGGTCCGCGGAGAGCATAACCCCGTTCACTTCGCAGATATACGCCGTGTAGTTGCCCGACAGGCCTTCTATGAAGCGGGATGACGCCCTCGGGTCGAGCATGCCCCGCTCCTCATACAGCGTTCCGGTGTAGTTCAGCCGCCTGCACTGCCCCTTGGCGGTTCTGGTGACGTTGACGCCCTCAATTGGGCCAGTAAACGGCCACTCCTCCTCGTTAACAGTGCAGTATCCGTGGAGACATGACACGGTATATGTGGCGTTGCCCTCCGTTGCCGATTTAAACGTGGCGTTGCCTCGGAGCGGTAGGGTGAGCATGCCGAAGCTGTAGTTGCCAGCATGCCCCGTCCCGACGACCATCCACCCCTCCACAGTCATCGTGATGCCGCTGAACGAGATTGTAAACACGAGGGTGTAGTTTACCTCGTATGCAGAGGCGTTAAATGGAGGTTTTACGACGGCTGTGGTAGGAGGGGGTTGGGGGGTCTGGGTCCGGCTGGTTGTTGTGTTGTCAATGTGCTTGAACCTCTCTGGAGAGGCGGGGTGGGCATCTATAAATGTGGAGTACATCCACACCATGAACAGAAGCACCGCCGCAACAGCCGCTATCCCCATCCACACCAGCTTGTTCATATGCGCCACTATACCTAATCTTTTAAAGATTCGAAGACTTTTCACTTCAGATACGCTGTATGTTTCTTAAATCACAGGCAAACGTATGTCATTACGTGAGCTGTGTAGGTGCTCTGTGGCTTACAACAATGCGTTTTTTAGCTTATCCAGGGCGGCTTGGTAGAGCATAAGGAGAAGCTGGTCTTTAATCCTGTCACCCTCAGCTGGAGAGAGGTAGAAAATGAACGTATGAGTACTCGTTAAGTATCTAAACAGGGCGTTTCGTGACGTGGTCGTCAAGACCACTACGTGTTACATTGTTGTTACCGTTCACCCCTACCCTAATAGGCAACTTCTCGTCATCTTCGACGCACGGATGGCAAAGAAGGCGAAGGCTCACGGCGTCTCCGTCTTGAGACGCCTAGACGGCTGACGGCCGCGACACGCTTTTGTCAGTCCGCCTAGTGCAATCTATCACCCCCGCAACCCCTCACGGCTTTTCCGTCTGAGGTGCATAGTGATTTTGCCGTGTTGTATCTGAGGCGGTTTTTCGAGGGGTTTAGGTGTAGGTTGAGGCCGCCGGCTGTCTGCATCCTATACAAGCCGAGGGAGACCCCGCCGCCGGGGTTCCCGCACCTGGGAGGCACTGTATATGAAGGCCTCTTCTTCGCGGCGGCGGGGTCTAGAGCTTACCGGAAGGAGAGAGTTCCACTGCCAGAGGCACTTGAGCGTATAGAAAACGGCGCAAAAGCCGCCGGAGGCTTCACACACAATTTCGTCTCCTATGCCATCGTGTTTATGTTTATAATCTACATACTTTATACAGCTGATACATTTGACCTCTCCGACTTCGCCGCGGCCGCAACCGGCGGCTCCGCCTTGGTCTTCGCCCTAGTCCTCCGGTAGGCTCCGGCGCATTTACTCGCCAGCTCTTCGGTGCTTCCTCTAGACGAGTATGCAACAAGGAGGCGACTCGCGTAGAGATCTAGATGGAGACGCCATATAGGCGGTGAGAGGCGGGTCCGCGTATTCCCTCAAGGAGTTGATTGCCGCGTCTTGACGAGCTCCAGCAGTAGCTTTTGGATCTCCAGGAGGGTGGCCTGGACCGCGTCAATCCTCTTAGCCAACTCATCCACTCTCTTAGCCAAGTCATCAATCCTTTTGTTTGTTTCATCAATTCTGGCAGAGAGACTCCTCGCCAATTCGTCAATCCTCTTGTTGGTTTCGTCTATCCGTGCAGATAGGCTTCTGCTCATCTCGTCTATTCTCCTGTTTGTCTCGTCTATCCTCGCCGAAAGCGACTTCGCAACCTCGTCTATCCGCGCCGAGAGCGTCATCGCGATTTCGTCTATGCGCATAGATAGGCTCTTCACCGCGTCGTCTATGCGCTGGCTCATCTCGTCAATCCTCTTGTTTGTCTCGTCTATCCGCGTCGAGAGTGTTTTGACGATTTCGTCTATGCGTTGGTTTGTTTGGTCTATCCTCTTGTTTGTTTCGTCGATTCTGTGGTCTAGTCTTGCTATGTCGGTTCTTATTTCTTTCAAGTCGCCTACTATAGTGCCGAGGTAGAGGACAAGGACGTCTTCAGTAGACAGCTTCTTACCCTCCCGGATTTTGCTCAAGACATGCTCCACCGCCATCTTCAACGCATCGTAAGCAACGCTGGAAGCATCAGCCACAAAACCACATCCAGTCAACTATAAAAACATTGCACATAACAACCCCTCGG
>Ga0326761_1000317_pt1 | contig 11462 bp, 14 predicted proteins | sample GCREP_P_FD_207739 | JGI IMG/M metagenome (GOLD analysis project Ga0326761, IMG submission 207739) | Hot spring water microbial communities from Geyser Creek Basin, Yellowstone National Park, WY, United States - GCR.EP_P | ecosystem: Environmental > Aquatic > Thermal springs > Unclassified... | reverse complement strand
ACTTCTATAGTTACGACGACTGGCTCGTCGGGCTAGTATACGCGAGCATACTCTACGACTGGATTAACGAGAAGACAGAGGACGAGATACTAGAAAAGTACATGATAGGCCCCGGAGACCTCTACAATATACGGGACACAGCGAGCTGGATTATTAGTGCACTCGGCAAAGTTGAGGGTGTTTTAGGAAACGTGAGTTTATCTCGAAAACTCCACACTCTAGCAGTTAGAGTAGAAAACGGCGTTAGAGAAGACGCTGTCGAGCTAGTCTCCCTCAAGTTTATTGGTAGAGCTAGAGCTAGAATACTGATCAAGCACGGAATTAAAACACTAAGCGACCTCGCTAAAACACCGCGTAGAAGACTACAAACCCTCCCAACCTTCAGCCCCAAAGTAGTGGACGAAATATACAGTCAACTAAGAGAGAGGGGTTACAGAGTAGAAGAGCAGTAGTAACTCCACGGGTGTAAGCTTTAAGAACCTCTCCACGACTATGAGTGTACAGGGGCCGCCGTAGCTCAGCCTGGTGGAGCGCTGCCCTGGTAAGGCAGAGGTCCCGGGTTCGAATCCCGGCGGCGGCTCACTACTCTCAGATGGTACTAGTGCTATAGTACCTGGTGTATTGTCTTGTACTTGGGTATTGCTGCTCACAGTGAGGAGCCGAGTGAGGAGCTCTTACTGAAAACGCGTAGATTTATAGATGGGGTCTGGGCTAACTGCGGACCGAGGACTAGGCTTGTAGTTGGAGGGTACTGGGGGTTAATGAAACACGTCGTGGACACCGCTTTAAAGTACGGGTTTACTGTGATTATTATTCCGCCTCTAGAGCTAGAGCACATACCCTTCCCTGAGCAAGCCATTGTCATTAAGACAGGCGTGTCTTTTCGAGCTAGAAGCGTCTTTCTAGTTAGAACATCAGACCTGCTCGTCGTTCTCGGGGGTGGAGCGGGCTGTATTCAGGAGCTAGTAACAGCGTACACCGAGAAAAAGCCCGTTTACGTATTAGTAGACACGGGGTACCCGACAGACATCGTGAAGTCCTGGCCACTCCACCTCGACAATAGAGCCCTAGCCCTCATAGTAAAAATAAGCGACCCAACTGAGCTCGCGAGAGAAGTGTGTAAGTATGAGAGAGCGAGTAGCGTTAAGAAGGGAATTGAGTACTAGTCGCCAAGTACCCTCTTCAACTTAATATTGTTCTCCTCGCAGAAAGACACTAACTCCTGTGGAGCGGGGAGCTTATTCCCGTAGAGCACGAGCACAGGGCGAGCTCTTAGAAGCTTAGATTTCTCTAATAGGGGTTCAGCTCTAATATAGGTTTATATGGCTTGATGTCATCGCATCATCTTTTTCCCCTGCATCGCTTCTTGGGTCTGCATCCGCCTTGGGGGCGTTCAGGGCCACCCCTAAGACCCCACATCTTGAGTTATCTCCCTCGGGGAGAGCCCCCACGGGGGGCTCTTCACCCCTCACAGGAAACACCATCAAAATACACAGCAAAGCCAAGCCTTATAAACCATTATGAAAAACAAAGCAGTTTCACGACGGGCATTTAAAACTGTGAAAGGGCCCGGGCCGGGATTTGAACCCGGGACCTCCGGGTGTCCACCTCCCCCTCATCTCGGGGAGTCCACAGCCCGGCGCTCTACCAGGCTGAGCTACCCGGGCCACTTCGAGCTCTACTCGTGGCCTGAGTTCCTCACACTATGCGGTTCGGGCCCTTTTTACACCTCAGACACTGTATTAGTATTTGGGGTATTATAAGGCTAATTACGGGGGGGTTTAGGCAGTGTCTACTAGTAGTAAGCCCAGGGAGATATACTTACCAGTTCACGCGTTGTCATCGTGTAGTGAGAGGAGTGAGTGCCCCTATTTCGAGGTCGTGGAGTATGGTAGGGAGCCTGAAGTAGTGTGTATTGCGTACTGTAAAGTGACAGAGAGGTATTTAACTCGCTCAGCTGTTAAGAAGTGTATTGACTACTGGAGTACTTGCCCCTTTAAGCAGTACGCTGACCACCAGTTGACCGCGTAGTGAAAATTCTGAGTCTGCCTATTCTTCTCTCTACTACAACGCCCTTCGAGGTCAGGGCCTCTAGTGTCCTTATAAGTGAGTAGTAGTTTAGACCAGTCTTCTTCCTAATAGTGTTAATATTAGCCTCTCCAAGCTCTCTCAGAGCACTCAAAACGAGCTCCTCGAGGACTTCGTGTTTACGCTTCAAGTTTTCTCTTCCTCTCAATTAACTCTAATATAAGTTTCTCGAGAGCGTCTAGTGGACCGTAGTGTATAGTGACTATTGTCGTCCTACCTCTCTGACCCCTACCACTAGGATACGCGTGTATAACGTTTGCTTTAGCGAGGCTCTGAATATACTCGTAGAGCTGAGTGTGTTTACGAGGTACTTCACCGTATAGTTCACAAATAGACTGATACTCCTCCTCAATTTCACCCATTTTAACTTCTCTCTTCCCGCCACGCCTCAAAAGCCTCGTAATACTCAGTAAAACTAAGAGCTCGTGTAGTGCTAAAGCCTTTAGAAAATCACTCACATTTACTAGTTCTCTTGAGAGACTTGTAATTGCTTTGCGGACGTGTTCAAGAGTCACTCTCCTAGCAGACTCTCTCTCAGCTATGTCGCCGGCAAGTAGTAGTACTTCTAGCGCGTGCCTAGCATTACCTCCCCCACCAGTATCCACCCCCTCATAATTTGCAATAAACTTCAACACGTCCTCGTCATACGTGCCCTCATACAGTGACAACTCAGCCCTGTACTTGAGTATATCGTAGAGTTGCCGAGAAGTGTAGGGCTCTAGTTTAATAAAGTGCCTTAGCAAGTAGCCCTCAGTCGTGGGGTCTAAGAAGGCGAGTTTTGACTTATCACTAGCTATGAATATGAAGTTCACGTGTTTAGCCCCCTCAAAGGCGTCATATGTCCTAGTTAAGAAGTACACAGCGTCGCTCCCAGCTACGCTGGCGAAGTAGTGAAACTCGTCTAGCGCTATGATCACGTGGAGCCCGAGCTCGTGGAGGTATGAGAGAAGAGCGTCGTACATCTCTTTGGCTGAGAGTCCACGCGATGGGAGTGGCAGTGCTAGTTGAAGAGACACTTCATATATTACGTTGAAGAGTGTCCTATTTCTGTGGCAGTTAACGTGCACGTACGCTACGTTATAGCCTTTTTCTCTCGCAAACCTAGTAAAGCTTCTACCAAATAGTCGTGAGAGAGCAGTTTTACCTGTCCCAACGCCACCTACAATCAGTACCCTCTGAGATATTACTCCTGGATTTGTGACTAGGTGCTTAAAGTAGGAGACGAGAGTTCTCAACTCGTTTTCACGGTGAGGTAGCTTGTCTGGTAAGTGCTCTGGGGCCAGGCTCTCTCTACTCTTAAATATTGACGGCTTATCTAGCTCCTCTTCTACAATTCTCCACGCGTCTATAGACAAGTAAAACACCGAAACTTTCACTCAGCTATTCATAATAGATGCCTTAAAAACCGGCTTACAGGCACCTACGCCAATATACACGGCCTCACCTATGGTCTCTACGAAGAGACACGTGGAGCTACTATTATCAACTCTGACGCCAAGGCTCCTCAGCACTTTAACTACTAGCTTGTATATACTACTACTAACCTCTCTAACACCTCTAGACTTCACTTTTACTTTTACCTGGGTATCTGTACTGGTGATCGCCCTGAGGCACTCCTCGAGAGAGAAGTAGTTTAGTGGTAGCCTAGTAGAGCAGTGTACTGGAATTATTGACTCCACAAAGCCGTATTCTCGAAAAGCTACTGTGCGGTATGCAGTATTCACGTCAAGGTTACTATAGACGAGTAATACGCCGGTAAACGGGGTCTCTTCAACTCTAATACAGGGGTCTTTTACAAATAAGACATTTCCTACTTCGTGTTCACATAGAGTAGTACTACTGGTTCTACACGTTACTACTAGTACAGGTCTACTCCGCGAAGAGTTCTCTACACTACAAAGATCAGAACTGTTAGCGGGCATACACGTGGATCACCTATCTAGTCACTAAGTAAATAGACTTTTAGGGTGTAATGAGCGCGTTTCACGGAGTTCTAGGTAACTATAATACTTCATCTCATTTAGATTTAACTGTGTGGTGGGCTATTTGAGCCTGTGTAGAGCCTACAGGAGGGTAGTTGAAGACGCCTCTAGCCTCCTCAGAGAGTACTATGGACTAGACTACTACGTTGAGGTCGTTGGCAAGGGGGTTTCAGGGGATATTTCTAGGAGAATTGACATCGTAGTAGAGGACTACATAGTTGACCGGGTCTTAAGTACAGGGTTTAAATCCTGGGTTTTAGCTGAGGAGAGAGGATTGAGAAAACTAGTAGAGGTACCAGAGCACATCTTAGTAGTAGACCCTCTGGATGGTAGTTTAAACTACGCTTTAAGAATACCATTTGCAGCCGTATCACTAGCTGTTTACACTTCAGAAGCGAGGAACATCACTCAGGCCGTGTACTGTATAGTAAGACACGTATTCACCGGAGACACCGTGGAGCTGTGCAATGGGAGAGTACACTACAATAGAGTAGAAGTGCAGAGTCGCCTAGATAAGGGGAGAGAAGTCTTATCTATATACACGGAGAGCCACAGAGTTCTGGGAGTAATTAGAGAGGCGTTTACTAAGCAGGGACTAGAGTTGAAAACAAGAACACTTGGTGCAGCCTCACTAGAAGCGTCTCACGCCGCGCTCGGCCTTATAGGGCAATTCGCGCACTTAACCGGCAAGATCCGTAATGTGGACTTAGCCGCGGCGCTCACAATTGCCCGAGTGCTCAGAGCCTACATCTACGCGCAGCCCCCTGTAGATCAAATTAGCACGACTGAATTGCAGACAATAAGTAAAGTAGTAGTGGCGGGCGTGAATAGCCCGCTTCTCAGCGTCCTAGATCAGCTATTTAGCACTACGAATACAGAGAACCACGAGTAGGTGCTTAAACCACTTGTAAAAATACGTGGTTTTAAGTAATCGCCTCTAGTGCCCTGTCTAGGTTCTCTGAGAGAACTCTGGCTTTACGTTTTGATACAACTACGACTTCTTCTACTCTTACACCGTATCTTCCATTGAAGTAAACTCCTGGCTCTACCGTAATCACCATATTTGGTTCTAAGACACTTGTATTATCAGCTCTTAAATATGGGGGTTCGTGTACAACTATTCCTACTCCGTGGCCTAGTCCGTGAATAAACCTCTCTCTGAGACCCCACTTATCGAGGATTTTACAGGCAGCTTCATAGACGTCTTTGGCTCTAATACCAGGTGTAATTGTGTCAATGGCTGTTTCAAGTGCTTCTACTACTGCTTGTAGACTCCTCTTCTCCTCTTTACTCGGCCTTCCACGTATAATCATCCTAGTAATGTCACTACACCTACCCCTGTACTTGACACCCACATCTACTAGTACTAGGTCTTTTCTTCCAATACTCCTATTGCTAGGTAAGACGTGGGGAAACGCGTTATTAGGCTTAAAGGCTACTATGGGGTCAAAAGCCATTTTCTCGACTCCTCTACTTCGAGTAGTGTGCTCGAATACGCCAGCTAAGTAAGACTCTGTTACCCCGTCTACAATGCTCGCCTGAACTGAGAGTACTCCGGCGGTGGTTATGTGAACAGCCTCTCTAATAGCGGCGATCTCCTTCTCCGTCTTAATAGACCTGATATTCCAGATATCACTCGAAATATTCACGGCTTTTCCCGTGAGAGCTTCTACTAGGAGTGCTTGTAGGGGACTAGTGTGTGATAAGTCTGCTCCAACTCTATCGCACTTACTAATAACACTGCTTACTACGTCTTTCCAGTCAACTGCTAGTGTAGGAATGTCTGGAGCTTTCTGCGTTTTTGACAGGGCATAAATAGAAACGTACTCAGGGAGTAGAGACCTGTACCTGTAATACTCTAGTAGTGGAACATATAGGGAAACGGTATTATCTCTCCTCATATATGTGAGGAGCATAGGGGAGTCAGCAGCGGCCGTAACATCTAAGAAGTACTCTACATTATCCACGCCACTTAGGATAATAGCGTCGAGGTCTTTGTGCTCAGCCAACTTAACTAGCCTGTCAATAGAGCTTTTCAGCTTCACCACCCACTTTAGCTTAGCGTAGTGTAAATATAAAGCTATTTCTCCGAGATTACCTTACGCGTGGTGTGTAGTTATGAGCGGAGGTGAGGGGGTCAAGTGCAACAAGGACGGTAACGTTATGGTTTTTACGTATGAATCCGAGAAACTCAAGGGCGACCAAGTTAGAGTATTCCTATACTACAAGTGCCCCGTCTGCGGCTCTAGGAAAGATATAGAAGAGACGAGAGTTGAGAGGAGTGATAGGGGCTTTATAGTCACGAGGAGAGTGTACACAGGGATACTGCGAGAGCCTGTTTCAACATAGTGAGCGCTATTCCCGGCTCTCCTCGCTAGTCTTAGCACTTGTTTTTTTCTTGCTCTTAGCAGTAATTTCTTCGACAATAGCGTCAATAATGCTTGCATCCCCCTCTGTGACTTTGACGCTGTACAGGGTACTACTCTTAGGCTCTATTACTACTACGAGTTTTTCTCTCTTCTTGTCTAGGAGAGCTGAAATCAGCTTAGTTACATGTGTTGCTGGTAATTCAAGTTCTCTTATAGTAGTAATGTAGCTGGGTGGGTCTGTAGTCTCGCCGGCGAGAATATATCTTGTGGACTTCTTCTTGCCTCTAATAACAACGTGTTCTAGTTTTCTATTAATGATCATCCACTTACCACTCCTCGTTTTTAAGTATATTTTCACAGACACCACGCTCTGTTTTACTAATTACTAATTACTACACTACTAGCCCCCATGTACTATTGTTCAAGTGAATTTTAATTTAAACAAGAGGTCTACTACTCAGCTAAGTATATATTGCACTGAAAGCAAGAGTAGCACGGGATGACCTGGCAGGAACGTGCTGAGGCGTGATGTAGGGTGGAGCGACGGGGACCGTGCACCTCTCTCAAGATTTAAATTACTCCCGGTTTTAGAGTAGCTTGGTGACATGTGCATTGAGCTACATGGATGTAGTTAAAGAAGTAGAGAGAGTGCTGTGGCCACGCCCCCTTAGACTATTCACAGCAGGCCCCGTGGCGTGTTTTCCAGAAGTATTAGAGGCTATGAGAATTCAAATGGTTAGTCACAGGTCTCGCGAGTACCAGGAGCTTCACAGAGACACGGTTATGAGGTTGAAGGTCTTCTTAGAAGCCGAGAAGTCGGTGGTCTTGCTTATCCCGTCAAGTGGTACGGGCTTTATGGAGGCTAGTATTAGAAACGCTGTGAGCAAGGATGGAAAAGTACTTGTTACAGTAATCGGGGAGTTTGGAAGCAGGTATAAAGAGACTGTTGAGAGAAATGGGAGAATACCTGTAGTCCTGGAGAAGCCTCTAGGTAAACCTGTTCTACCTGAAGAGCTAGATGACGCTTTAAAGAAGAACCCGGATGTAGAAGCTGTAACCATAACGTACAATGAGACTAGTACAGGTGTTTTAAACCCCCTTAGAGAACTCTCGAAAGTCGCTAAAGAGAGGGGTAAACTAGTATTCGTCGACGCGGTTTCAGCTATGGGTGCAGCTGATATTAGAGTTGACGAGTGGAAACTGGACTTAGTCTTCTCGAGTAGCCAGAAGGCCTTTGGCTTACCACCAGGACTAGCCATGGCTGCTGTTAGTGAAGAGGTGTTTGAGAGAGCTAAGAGTATCCCTGAGAGGGGCCTCTACTTCGACCTACTAGAGATCAGGGAGTTCCTCGAGAAGCAGTGGTCTACTCCCACGACTCCACCAATACCCCAGATCGTCGGGTTAAACGTGATCCTCAGAATAATTGAGCGCATGGGTGGGAGAGAAGCCTGGCTTAGAATGTACGCTGAGAGAGCTGAGAGAATTAGGAGAGGCGTATTAGACCTCGGTTTACAGCTATTCGCGGAGCCAGGCTACTATAGTCCAACAATCACGGTTATCTACAATCCACCGGGTGTGAAGGGCCCCGTTATATACGAGGAGATGAGAAAGCGTGGAGTAGAAATAGCTAAGGGTTACGGTAAAGTAAGAGACGTAACATTTAGAATTGGTCACATGGGCTACATAACAAACGAAGACATCGAGGTGCTATTTAACACTCTACGAGAGGTCCTCGCGGCTCTAGGATATAAGGCGTCAAGGTAGAAATTATAATCTCACCTGCGGGGTGGTGAGCGCGCAGTGGTGAGAGTACTTGTTGCTAGTAGAATACATGAGAAGGGAATCGAGATCCTGAGGAGCGCCGGCCTCGAGGTTATAACTGCAGAGGAGCCTCCAGAGGGGGAGTTAATTAAGGCTATTAGAGGAGTCCACGGCTTAATAGTGCGGAGTAAGCCCCCAGTTACTAGAAGAGTTATTGAAGCGGCCGACAGCCTTATTGTTATTGGCAGAGCTGGTGTCGGAGTAGACAATATTGACGTCGAGGTTGCAAAGGCTAGAGGTATTGAGGTGTTAACTTCTCCCGAGGCGTCTACGCAGAGTGTCGCGGAGTTGACTATAGGCTTAATGTTAGCTGTTGCGAGGAAAATAGCCTTCTGTGACAGGAGAATTAGGAGTAGAGAGTGGCCTAAGAAACACGCAGTTGGCTTTGAGCTCTACGGTAAGACTCTAGGCGTTATCGGTGCTGGTAGAATAGGGTCTACTGTTGCGAGAATTGCGAGACTAGGCTTCAACATGACTGTCTTGTACTACGATGTCGCGAGGAATACTAGGCTAGAAGAGGAGGTCGGCGCGAAGTACACTCCACTCGAAGAGCTACTACGCCAAGCAGACATCGTTACCATTCACGTACCTCTAACAGAAGGAACTAGACACATGATAAACGAGGAGAAATTAAAACTAATGAAAAAGACGGCAATATTAATTAATACTTCACGCGGAGCCGTCGTAGATACAAATGCGCTCATCAAGGCACTTAGAGAGGGCTGGATTGCCGGGGCAGGACTAGACGTATTTGAAGAGGAGCCTCTACCAGTAAATCACCCTCTACTAGGACTCGAAAACGTGGTATTAACAGCACACATAGGTGCTAGCACAGAGGAAGCGCAGGAGAGAGCTGGAATAGATATAGCAAAGAAAATAGTAGAGTACTTTAAGCTGAAAGGATACTTAAAGTAGAAGACAAGTAACTCATCTTTTTAAGGGATTAGTAATAGAAGTTATAAATTGGCGGGGCTAGACAGCGGGGTAGGGCAGCCTGGTAGCCCGCGGGGCTCATAACCCCGAGGTCGGTGGTTCAAATCCACCCCCCGCTACTTCGCCGCGAGGCGGCCTCGCCACTCAACTTGCTAATTCCAAGTGACTCATAGCACCTCCTACTGGTGGAGTAGTGTTGTAGTGTTTTTATTAAGTTTACGTCTAAATGCCTTCTCTATAGGTGTTATGTGTGCGTGTATGCGGATGGGTTATTAGAAGAGCTCAAGTAGGTAGAGTGCTAATTATTGAGGTCTCTAGTAGTAGTTCTGTTAAACCCTGTGTTCTCGTGTTTAAACCGGAGCGAGAACCAGATCTCTATAATGTCGCGAGAAACATAGATGTGGGCTTCGCGCTGTGCTTTGAGGGCAGAGTAGCAGAGGAGCAGAAGAGCAAGCGGGGAGTAGAGTACACTGTGGAGAAATTAGAGGTGTACGCGAAGCCCACCGAGCCACTCCCAGTTGATACTTCAGGTAAAACCCCAGTCTTACTAGATACTAGGTTGAAGTACAGGTGGCTCTTAGCAAGAAAACCAGAGGAGAGAGCAATATTCAGAGTCCGTGCAGGGGTTATTAAAGCGGCCAGGGAGTACTTCGAGGAGAACGGGTTCATTGAGGTTCACACGCCTAAAATAGTGGCTGCTGGAGCTGAGGGAGGCGCGACTCTATTTAAAGTACAGTACTTTGAGAGCGAAGCCTACCTGAGTCAGAGTCCACAGCTCTATAAGCAAATGCTCGTAGCTAGCTTTGAGAAAGTGTACGAGATTACACCCTACTTTAGAGCCGAGAAATTCAACACTACGAGGCACCTTAACGAGTCGTGGGGTATTGACGTAGAGCAGGGATTTATAAGCGGGGTCGAAGACGTCATGAAGACTCTGGAGGAGCTAGTAGCGTTCATAGTAAACTACGTGTCGAGAAACTACAGGGACGAGCTCGAGGCTCTAGGAGTAGAGTCTCTGCGCTTAACTACTCCATTTAAGAGGCTAAAATTCACAGAGGTAGTGGATATTTTGAGGAGTGAGGGCCTTGATGTAAGAGAAGACGAGGATTTGAGCGACCTCGCTGAGAGAAAACTGGGAGAAATCATGGCTGAGAAGAAACACCCAGTATACTTCATCGTGGGGTTTCCGTGGCCCTCAACAGCGTTTTACTACATGAGAGAGGAGAACAGTATTTACACGAGGAAATTTGACCTCGACTTTATGGGCCTAGAAATCGCCAGTGGAGGTCAGAGAGAGCACAGGTATGAGAAGCTCGTAGAGGCAATAAGAGACAAGGGACTAAATCCAGAAAATTACTCATTCTACCTTGAGGCGTTTAAGTACGGTATGCCACCACACGGGGGCTTTGGCCTCGGAGTTGAGAGGCTCCTCATGAAAATACTAAACTTAGAAAACATAAGGGAAGCTGTTTTCTTTGTGCGTGACAGAACTAGAATTGTACCATGACAATACTGTGTTTTCACTACACTAGGGATTTTTCTAAAACAGCTCTCCATTTACGTTAGATAACTTCGTGTGTTAGGTATATATTTGTGATCATAAATATGTAGTTGTGGTGTACTAGGCGTGGATGAACCCCGTGCACTGGCGCGACTAAGGAAGAAGTTAACAGTGGAGAACTTGTGGCTCTATATTATTAAGATACTGAGAGAGAACAAGCCGCTTAAAGCCTACGACATTAAAGTACACTTGAGGGAGAAATTTGGAATTAACGCTCCCGCAGTAACAGTCTACACGGTTCTATACAGAATGCGTAGAGACGGCCTGGTTGAAGTAAAGCGTGAAGGCGACAACGCACTATATACTCCAACGGATAGGGGATTAGAAGCCTTTAAGCAGGGGCTGGTATTCATTGAGGAGGTTCTCGCTAAGTTAAAGATATAGGGGTGGTGGTATTGATACGCGTAGCTATAATTGGGCAAGGTCTTGTCGCGACACACTTCGCGGCTGGACTAGAGAGACTTAAAAACAACGAGATACCAGATCACGGAGTCCCCCTAGGTACTAGACTACCATACAAGTACAGTGACATCGAGATAGTCGCTTCATACGATATTGACGAGTCAAAAATTGGAAAATCGCTCTACGAGATAGCTAAGAAGTCCTACGAGGGACCCGGTGAAATACCTAGAGCTCTCAAAGACATTTACGTGCGTAGGGGAATACACTTAGCTAGTACTAGGGGCTTACCTATTAAAGCTAGGGGTA
>Ga0326761_1000316_pt1 | contig 11467 bp, 8 predicted proteins | sample GCREP_P_FD_207739 | JGI IMG/M metagenome (GOLD analysis project Ga0326761, IMG submission 207739) | Hot spring water microbial communities from Geyser Creek Basin, Yellowstone National Park, WY, United States - GCR.EP_P | ecosystem: Environmental > Aquatic > Thermal springs > Unclassified... | reverse complement strand
ACACGATGTAGCTCGCCAAACCATTCCTGTAGCTTTAAGTCGTCGACGACCTTGTCTACATACAGCTTCAAGGCCTCAGCCCAGAACCTATCCATTCTCTTGTAGAACTCCTCCTTAAAGAACTCCTCAACTTCCCTCATCTTCTCCTCTAAAACCCTCACCTCATCCCGAAGCGTTCCAGCCCCTTCCACCCTGTCTCCCCCCTTCAACTGTACAGCCACTCATGAAAGAGAGAATAAAAACCTTTTGCTGCGCGCGCCACTTCACCGCAAAACATTTTAAACGTGCGCGCACGTGTATAGCGGGTTATGTGTAAACGAAGACAAGCCCTAGGAAAAGTCTCCACAGCCCTCTTAGCAGTACTAGTGATGGCGCAGACCCTTATCCTCGCCCCCGTAAGTGCGCAGGAACAACAACTATTCCCGATCCTCCCTATGCAGGCATACTACAAAATATACAACGCCGCGTACTGGAACTACGACAAGAAGGCATCTATCCTCGCGTACAAGCTCGTAGCACCAACCAGGTTCAGCAACCGCCTCCTAATCATAAACATAACAACAATCCTCGATGCTTCCAATACGGTCCCACTAACCCTAAACATCACGTCCAAAGAACAACTAGCAACGTATCAGCAACACGTAGACAGAGTCAAGCAAGCATTCGAGTCAAAAGAAAACAAGTGGTGGTTCGACAAGCTACTCGATTACCTAGGTAAAAACAAAAACGAGGCGAAAAAGACATGGGACCAGATAATAGACGACGTTAAACAGCGCCCAGCACGCACATACGACGCCATAGTATACTACACGTACCCCGACAGGCCGGACACGATACAGACGCCGAAAATCTACGTCCAAGTCCTAAACCACTACGACGGCATACAGAACTTCAAAACTTACCTAGCCAACATGATACGGGACTACGCTCTCTCTAAAACCCTCGGCATCAGGATACACTGGGTATACGACATAACATCTGCACAAGTCCTAGCATACACGAACCTAAAATACACAAACCTACGCTACATCCTCGACGTCCAGTACTATCCAAGGGACCTCTGGAACGCCACGAAATACCAATTATCGCTCGACCCCACCTTCATGCTGCTATTCCTCGCCGACATGAAGCTAAACCAGACAAGATACTCCATCACCCTGACGCCCGAGACCCTTCCACTTTTACAGGCGAAAGTAGCCCCTCTCGGCACGTTCCCACTCGTCTTCGACGCGTTTGAAATGACCCAGAACCCACCAATAAAGACAGACAGGGACATACTGGGCCTGCTGGACGTATTCTCATCGCTAGGCTTCTCTGTTCCATCAACAGGAGCGGTTACGTCGCTTACGGCCGTCAAGATAAGCGTCCTGTTCAAGAGAACCGGGTACAACCCCTTACAGGGGGCCCCCGTCAGCGGCCTACCACATCGGCTAACAATCCTTGAGCAGTTTACAAGATTTGTTGAGAAGCTATTCCACAAGACAGCGGTGCCGGACAACCCGCTCTACCGAATCCAGCAGGTTTACGTAGACGGGATACCGTACATCATAGAGACACTAGCCATCCCGCTAACAGACTTCACCATGTTGATCCCGCAGAACCCACCATGCTTCGTAACACTCGTAGCCGAGATGTATCCAGATAGGTCCCGATACAATCTAACAGAAAAGTATGGCTTCTACGTGTTTAGACCAGACGCTGTAGCCTATGACAACTATGGCACAAAACTACTCAGTAACAACCAATTAGTTGCAGCCGGTATGATGGCTTTTACTGAAAGATTAATCCAGCTAGCTGACGTGGCGATGCTCTCGACGAGCTTCACCCTGGGAAATCCCCAAGACGTTCTCAAAGAGGTCGAATCCCTATGGTTTATGACACGGCTTCTTATAGGACGAGGTATGTTTTATCCAACACTCGAAGAAATCCAAAGCGTAGTTGCCAGTCTACCGGAAGGTTCAACTGGCCGTAACATCTACGACCTCATATACGACTTCTATATAGCCCGGGGCAAGAACCCAGACGGCGTATTTATCCCCATAAACGAGGCTCTAAAAAGTGCATACAAAAATACGCGCCGCGCGCGCGCATACGAGTTGTTAGAGCAGTATTACAGGGATGCAATCTGGCAAAGAATCGAGTTAAATGTCGAGGACTTGATTAGATTTGCTACACGCCAGTATGGAGCTAAGTACTACTTTACACAGGCACGTGAAGAGCTAATTAGGTTATATGAGAGCATACTAGCGGACCCCGCAGTGTCACAAGTAGAAAAAGAACATATAATGAGAAAGCTCGACTACATCAGAAAACTAGACATAGACGATATTATCAACAGGGCAGTTAACTACATAAGGCAAGCGCCTGGCAGAAAGTTCGACGCATACTATGTCATGATGAAGGGGGACAGGATAATCCTTGTCCCGGTAGAAGTGAAGAACACGTGGACCATAGCAAAGTACCCAGATACTCTCTACGCTGAACTAGTCAAAGACGCATATATAGAGGGAGAACTTGCGCTCAAAAACCCCAGAGTGCCCAAGACAGTCATATGGCTCATAGACACAACGTATAAGGGTGTTCCAACAGGGGCAGTCCTGGACGCGACGCAGACAGAGGCGACGATAGACCTCGTATCGTCCTACTGGAACGTCGCTACCAGGGTTCATCAATACACTTACGAATTAGCTGGAGACATGGAGTATACGGCATTACAGCAGAAACTACTGGCTAGAGGGATGACCAGGGTCTATGTAACCTCCGAGAAGGTCGTCCAAACAACACTGAGACAAAGGCTCTGGGACTTTGTCAAAAAGACCGGCAAGGGTCTCGCCAATAAGGGGACACTAGTAGTCATCCTGCTCTCTATCCTTTTCGACTTTTCCGTTACAGCGGAGGGCGGAGTTTTATCGTACCATACCCTAATCCAGTATAACTACGGCATACCCGACCTGCAGTTGTTGCTGGGGTCCAAGGCCCGTGGGCAGTCTGTCGAGGGAACCGTTGTAACAACTGCGATGAGCAACGACACCGTAAGCATAGCCGCGGCCCCCTCAGGAGCTGTCACCAAGATACCTCGCTACGCGGAGTACCTATACGTGGCGCCAGACAACAAGAAGTATGCATACGCCGTCCTCGCCGAAAAACTGCCAAAACAATACAACGGCACCATAGCCGTAACAATCCCGTTCGGAATAACCCCCGACCTCCACCAGCTAATCTATCTGACATACATATTCGTCGATACAGGTGTAAGGGCAGAAGACGGCAGGGCAGTAGTCATGCTCTACGACATACGATTCTCCCACAAGAACCTCACATACCCACTAGACATATTCAAGCTAAACCTAACCACGCCCACAACTGGTAACCAGTCCACCCCAGGCTTCAAGATAACCTACAAGAACTACGACCACGTTAACCCCTTCAACCCAGCCTGGACCCCGCCCGGTAACTGGACATACGTTAACCACATATCGGATTATACAGGAGCAAACACGACGTTCTGGCAGTTCGACCTAATAGATGACCCCATTGTATTGTTAAGTAGTATGAATCCTAGCCCCATCAATGGGACGTGGATAATTTCTTCACAGCATATTGGAAGTCAATTCCATCTTTCGGGATATGACTATGTGGTAAGAACAATTATCGAGTCTTATTATGTCAGGCGTTTTGCAATTGCACTACGGATACTTATAAATGGAATCGAAAATATCCCAGAAAACTTTACGTATTACGCAGGCTGTGAAATACGAATCTTTAACGATGGACGCGGAATATTGATTTATCCCACCTTCTTTAAACGGAACGGAGCTGTTTGGCTTGACGTAGGGAGCTTTAGCCTCATTTATCCATCTCAGCACGTCATTATACCCGTGACGAATAGATGGACAGTCATAGTTGTTGACTTTCCACCTAATGACACCCCATCTGTCCAGGTTTATGACGAGCATGGGCAACTATTAGGGGAGGCTCCACTCTTGACATTTACAAGCGACTGGTCATTTTTTGACCTTAGGTTATCTGTTCCACCATACGAAGACACCAACGCTACGTGGATCATCCAAATTGACTGGATAGCAGAAAGAATCGGAACAGCCCCAAACTGGACTAGAACGCAGATATTTGGCTTTGCTGGCTCATTATCCAACGAGACAAGAGTCCTCGAGCTATACAGGAATGGGGTACTCGTAAAGACATTAAACCTTACAAGCTATTACCACTCAACACTTATTTTCATCGATAACTCCTCAGATACCTACGAGGTAGACTACATGGTGCTAAGGGACATGCAGGGACACATTATTCAGACTATTGACGGCATATATCTCAAAAAAGAAAGTGACTTATCAATGAATCTATACTTTTCAACTAGGATACCTCCACCTCCACAATATGTAATACTCGGGACAAATAATAGAACCAAAACACCGCCAGGCCCAAGAATCAAGCCAGCAAAGGGAAAAAGCTAAGACGTTAGAGAAACGCAGTGCGCCGAATACTGCTAGGAAAATAATTTTTATAACTTGTCGATTCTTGGCCTTGCTCATTACTAAGGACTTGATATCCTCGAGTATAAGCTTGACTGCGTGTTGGAAGCTGTTCTCCCTCATGCTTTTGGTGGCTGTTATCACTGGTGCGCGTGCTTAGCTGGCACAAACTTTAAACACTGCCTGGCAGGGGCAGCACTCAGAGTGTGATGTATGGAGGAGCAGGTGTACGTGCCGGATCTCTCCGCGATACTTAGCGGGGCCCTGCGGGATGCTCTGCAGCGGGGCATGGTAGCTGGTAGGCTCCTTATTCACGCCTCGGTGGTCGACTACCTTGAAGAGCAGGCCCGGAAGGGGAGCAGTACTGGAGTGTCGGGTTTGCGCGAGCTGAGGCTCTTGAGGGAGCTTTCCAGCAGCCTCCAGGAGCTCGTAGAAGTGGAGTATGTGTACGAGCTTCCTGTGGGTGCGCGGGGGCTGCGCAACCTGGACCCCGATGTGGTGGCCAGGCTGCTGGCTATCGAGAACAACGCCGTGTTCGTCACGGTCGACGAGATATCGGCCGAGGCCGCGAGGGCTATGGGCTTGGAGGTCCTGCTGCTCAAAGGGGCGCAGGAGGATGAGTTCTTCCTCGACAGGTTCTTCGATAAGAACACGATGTCTGTTCACTTGAAGGAGGGTACTCGCCCGCGCGCTAAGCGTGGCACACCCGGGAACTGGTCCTTCGTGGAGCTGGACTCCCGCCCTCTGACCCGTAGCGAGATGGAGGACTTCATAAGGCAGATTATGGAGCGTGTTAGAACGCAGCCCAACTCTTTCATCGAGTACGAGAGCTCAGGCCTTACGATCGTGCAGCTCAACGAGTACAGGGTCGTGATCACGAAGCCCCCCTTCTCGGACGGCTACGAGATAACGGCTGTTAGGCCTGTGGCGAGGCTCAGCTTGGAGGACTACAGGCTGCCTAGGAAGCTGGTGGAGCGGCTCGAGCAGCAGGCCGAGGGGATACTGATCGCGGGCGCGCCGGGTATGGGCAAGACGACATTTGCACAGGCGCTCGCGGAGTACTACCACAGGAAGGGCAGGGTTGTTAAGACCATAGAGTCGCCTCGCGACATGGTGCTGCCGCCGGAGGTGACGCAGTACTCCAAGAGCTACGCGACCTCTGAGGAGATACACGACGTTCTGCTCCTCTCCAGGCCTGACTACACTGTCTTCGACGAGATGAGGGATACTAAGGACTTCCAGCTGTACGCCGACCTCAGGCTGGCCGGCGTGGGCATGATAGGGGTGGTGCACGCTACCAGCCCCATAGACGCCATACAGAGGTTCATTGGAAGGGTTGAGCTAGGCATGATACCCTCCATAGTCGATACCGTGATCTTCATCAAGAACGGGAATGTTGAGAAGGTTTACTCGCTGGAGACCACGGTGAAGATACCGCACGGGCTGAAGGAGGAGGACCTCGCTAGGCCGGTCGTGGTGGTCCGGGACTTCCTAACAGGGGAGGCTGAGTACGAGCTCTACGTCTTCGGCGAGCGGACTTTCGTGGTCCCCATTAAGAAGCAGCATGGGAGGGTGAGCATAGAGGAGTACAAGGTCAAGTCTGCTCTTGAGCGCGCGCTGCAGCGCATGATCGGCGACGACGGGTACGAGGTCAAGGTGGATAGCTCGTCGTCCATCGTCGTCGTGGAGCTGTCTGCTGAGCACTACAACTTTATCCTCGGCAAGCCTAGGAGGAAGCTCGAGAGGATAGTCAGGAAGTTCGGCTACGAGCTGGAGCTGAGACCCGTCTTCTAGAGTTCTCCGAGGGGTGCGGCATAATATTTATTAAGGGTGGTGCAGGCGGAGAGAGCGCTACCGGTGACCAAAATGAGCCTGCAGGAAGGCAGCGTCCTAGTGGGCAACAAGAGCGTCATGAACTACGTCCTGGCAACAGTGATCCAGTTCAACCAGGGAGCCAAGAGGGTCTTCATTAAGGCGCGCGGTCGCGCTATCTCCAGGGCTGTGGACGTCGCCGAGATCGTGAGGAACAGGTTCCTGAAGGGCGAAGTGGACATCGCAGGCGTCCGCATCAGCAGCGAGCAGGTGGGAGAGGGCGACAAGAAGAGGAACGTCTCCACCATAGAGATCGTTCTTGAGAGGAAAAAGTAGCGGGCAGAAACCTGCAGAGTTTCTTCGGGTTTTTACTCGACTTCTAGTTCCCCTATCAGCCTGGGCTTCTCCTTTAGGTGCACTACCGGGATGGCGACCCAGCCGGGCTTAACCCCCTTGTACGGCTCAATGTACTCTCCGCCCTCGTCGGATCTGAAGAGCAGGTAGTCTCCGGGGAGCTCCTTGTCGGTGACGGTGTAGTAGAACATGGGTATGCCGTAATGCTTGTAGTAGTCCCGGAATACGATGAACACCCCGTAGACGTGCTTGCCTCTCTCAACGAAGTGGACAATGTACGTTGGGTGCCCCATGGTCATGGTCCCGCTTACCAGCCGCGCGAGGTCGTTGAGCCCCCTAAGCCTCAGGGGGACCATGTGGCCAACACGCTCAGCGCTATCCTCGGGGCTCATCGTCTTGGAAAGCTCTACGCCGCTTAAATACCCCTCTCGGCGGGCGTCACCCTCAGGGTTATTGTGGCCCCGCTTGGCAGCCTGGAGAGGTTGTCCAGGCCCTCGAGAACCTCGCCGGCCTTGTAGGCCTCCACCGCCCCCAGAGGCTGCTGCTCAACCACCACGGCTATGCAGCCTAGCTGGTGGATCACGAGGACGTCACCCCGGCTGAATGCCCTGTAGAGGCTGTGCTCCTGCCTGAGCTTAACCGGCAGGGGGAGTAATAGGAGTCCTTTCAAGGTCGACGTCCTCGTCACAGCCGCTTTGACTCCCAGCAGGGAGTCGAAGTTGAAGGGTATTAGCTCGCGCTTGAGCACTGCCTTCGCCAGGGCTGAGCCCCGCTGCTCGACCAGGAGTAGCGCCCGATCCACCCCCACAGGCACACCTGGCCTCTCCGGCTAAAAAGGTTATTTAGCCTAGATACACATCCGCCTCGGGGTCGTCTGTGATCGACGAGTACAGGAGGAAGTACGCCTACGCTGAAGACTACGGGACCAGCCAGTTCAAGTTCGGTCCAGTGGCCGAGAAGCCCTACGTCGTAGAGAACAGGGGCGTGATCACCTCCGAGCTCGAGTCTAGGCTCCTGCTGGAGCTATTCGGGGTTTCGAAGCCGGTGATAGTCGGCGAGGAGGTGTCACGCTACCTGCCAGCTGTCGACAGCCTTGGAAGGTCCCTGATCTACCCCATGCACGACGGGATCGTGGAGAGGGGGAACGAGAGGGCGTGGCTTGTGATCAGGGAGATCACGAGGTACGGCTTCGAGAGGAGCCTCAGGGACCTGCAGAAGCCGCGCGACTTCGACGGCTTCTACGTGACCGCGGCTCTCTCGGCAATCGCGCCTAAGTACATGTACGAGAAGCTCTTCGACATACACGCTGAGCTGGACAAGGAGGGACGCTACGTGAAGGCTGTCACCATAATCCCGCAGCCCCTCGCGGTGGCGATAGCGGAGAAGACGACGGAGTGCATAGTTGTGGAGTCGGGGCACGGGAACACGCAGATAACGCCCATCGTCGTGTACCCAGTTAGGGACGCTATAACGGTGCTGAACAGGGGAGGGGCCGAGGCCGACGCCATGGCGGCCGAGATACTCCGGGACCTCGGCTACGAGGATAGAGCGAGGGAGGAGAAGTTCGTGCGCCTCTTCAAGGAGAGCGTGGGCCTGATACCCAGGGACCTCAACACGGCCATCGAGAAGGCTAAGCGGGAGCCTGAGAGGTTCAGGGCCGTGTTCAAGGTTCCCAGGACGACCATAGAGATAGACATGGGGGCGAACTCCTGGATGCGCTTCCTCATAGGCGAGATAGTCTTTAACCCGACCCACGAGATCTTCGAGAGCTACTATAAGCGCGGAATGCCTAGGCCCCGTGACACGGTGGTGGGCGGGCAGAAGCTGCCGGGGACCATGCCTCTAGGGGAGGCCATTAGCTACTCCATCAACAAGACGAGCTTCGAGGCACAGCAGCAGATCCGGGTGGTGATACTCAGCGGGGGTAACTTTGCCTGGAAGGTCCCGCCCGGCTTGGAGGACGTCGCTGTGAACAGTGCGGAGAAGGTTGCCCTGCAGCTGAGGGCGAGAGGGCTCGACTACGCGGTCAAGCTGGTCTCAGACCCGCTGTACTCCGTCTGGAAGGGTGGCATCGTGTACAGTCTCGCAGTGCCTGACTCCGTGGAGTGGAGCTGGGACCGCATGGAAGGGTGGTACAAGAGAGGGGTTCACTACTAGTAGCCTGAGCCGCTAGGCTTATTACGTAATTTCTCGAAGGCACATCTTAGAGGAATGAGCTACGCGCTGCTTAAACACCAGCTGATAACCCATGTGAAAAAGTACCTGGAGGCCCGAGGGTTCAAAGTGGAGAGCTTTGAAGGAGACACCATCGTGGCCAGAGGAGCCTTGGGGACCGTGGCCGTCAAGCTCTTCCTCAGGGAGTCTTCCTCAGAGCTCTTCGAGGCACTGTGGGAGGCGGGGTCCTCCTGCAGGGACCTTGCGCGCTTCGACGAGGTGTACTTAGCAGTGCGCGCAAGCACTCTGTCGAGGCTTGTGGGCAAGAAGATGCCGATACTCCGCGAGGCTTTCCAAGAGTACTTCAGGGTGGGCCTGCTCAGGGTCGATGAGGAAGGCGGCGTCGACGAGGTGATCAAGGCTCCGAGGAGAACTCCTGCGAGGGAAAGCCTAGAGGTGGCGCCTACACCCCCCAGGAAGCCCCTTGCCCCCCAGCCCCACGAGGCTCCGCTAGAGGTGGCTGCGGTGAGGAGAGCAGCTGAAGAGCTGGCCGCCCCCCCGGCTGCTCAGGAATCCCGGGCTGCGGTTGGAGTGGCAGGAGGGGAGACGGTCGGCGAGGGTCTCCCGGACTTCGTCAAGGATAACCCCTGGCTGGTGGTTTTAAGCAGGAGAGGGGTTAAACCCTAGCTAACTAAGCGCGCTGGGTGAGCGGAATGAGTGAAGAGAGGTTTATCGGGGCGAGTGTGGAGCGCGAGGTGAGGAGGCTCCTAGAGCAGGAGCTCGCTGAGAACCCTAAGGCCCTAAGCCTCGCGCTGCAGATCCTCGAAGCCTACACGAAGGGAGGTAAGAAGGGTGTTGCCCAGCTTGTAAGAAGCCTCGTCGAGGGAGAGGCTGGTGCCGGTCCTGCTGAGGAGCCTAGAGGTTGAGGGGTTCAGGTACTTCGCGGGCAAGGCGTCGCTGAGAATCGACGAAGGGTTGACGATAATCGTAGGTCCCGTGGGCACTGGGAAGAGCTCACTGCTTTCGGCCATCTCGTATGCTCTCTACGGTACGGAGCCCGGGCTCAGGAAGAGGCTGTATCTGAAGGAGGACCTCGTCAATGTGAGTAGGAACTCCGCCAGGGTTGTGCTCGAGCTGGTCGACGAGAAGGGGGTCTACAGGATCACGCGGACTCTGCTGAAGAGCGGTAGGGAGGATGCAAGCCTGGTGAAACCCAGCGGTGATGTTGTCTACGGGGCGCGCGCAATAAGCGAGGAGGTGGAGAGGCTGCTTGGGCTGGACTTCGAGGAGTTCTACCGCAGCGTCTTCCTCAACTTCGTAGACTTGTTCCTCCTAGCCTATGGAACGCCCACGAGGAGGAGCAGGGTCCTGGACAGGCTGCTCGGCCTCGACGCTGTCGCTGAGCTGGTGAAGAGCATACCCCTGAGGAAGGTCAGAGAGAGACTCGAGAGGGTTCGAGAGCTATACCAGCAGGTGCTCGAGGATAGGAAGAAGCTTGAAAGCGAGATGCAAGCGCGGACTAAGAAGCTTGAGGAGCTCAAGAAGAGGAGGGAGGGTCTCCTGGAGCAGCTGAAGAGGCTGAGCGTGGAGATCGAGAAGCTGCAGCCCCTCAAGATCGAGTACGAGAACCTGGCCAGCAGCGTAGAGGCAGAGGGGCAGGCGTTATCGAGGCTTAAGCAAGCTCTGGGCACGAGGCTACCTAGAGAGGAGGAGCTCTACATCCTGGCGGAGGAGGTCAGGCAGTCCCTGCTGAGGGCTGCGGAGCTGCTCCCTGTACCGTCCGAGCTGCGGGAAAAGCTGGCGAAGCTCGATGTATTCGGAGCCGACATCAAGAGCGTGTACGCCTTGCTGAGGGAGGCTAGCGAGGCTGTATCAAGCGAGTACGACAGATGCACCGAGGACTTCGAGCGCGAAGAAGCGGCAAAACTGCGCGAGTGCCAGGCAAGCCTGAAGTCCATTGATGATCAGCTGATACGCCTGGAGCCCTCGGTGAGAGACTACGAGAAGGCACAGCAGACGTACTCCCGGATACTGCGCGAGGTGGGCTCTGAGGAAAACCTCCGCGGCATCATAGCGAGCCTGGAGAGGGAGGTGCGCGGGCTCAAGGACAGGCTCACCTCTGCCAGAATGGTCTCCGAGCTGAGAAGGCATATCGTTGACGAGCTGACAAGGAGGGATGCCACCCAGTGCCCTGTCTGCGGCTCCCGCGTCGATAGGGCGTGGCTCAAAGCCCTGGACACTCTGCCTAGGGAAAGCATACCCGAGGTGGAAGCGGAGCTGAAAAGGAAGGAGGCAGACCTCGAGAAGCTCAAGCGGGTGATGGAGGAGCTCCAGTACGCTAAGGCACGGATGATCGAGCTCCAGGAGAGCGTTGATGCGTATAACGAGCTGCTCAGCAGGAAGGAGGAGATATCAGAGGAATGCGACGCTCTGAGGGAGAGTTTCCAGCAGGAAAGGCAGAACTACAGGACTGTGGAGCTCCACGTCGCAAAGGCTGCAAAGGACCTCCCCCAGCTGCGCGAGGGCGTGGAGAAGCTGGAGCTCGCCCGCAAAATAGAGGAGATGGAGAGGTCCCTTCAGGAGAAGCGCCGACGCCTCGAGGAGCTCCTCCCCAGCGCCCAGACGTGCAGAGAGCTCGAGGGGAAGGCGAGCAA
>Ga0326761_1000314_pt1 | contig 11469 bp, 13 predicted proteins | sample GCREP_P_FD_207739 | JGI IMG/M metagenome (GOLD analysis project Ga0326761, IMG submission 207739) | Hot spring water microbial communities from Geyser Creek Basin, Yellowstone National Park, WY, United States - GCR.EP_P | ecosystem: Environmental > Aquatic > Thermal springs > Unclassified... | reverse complement strand
CCCGGGGGTTCGTGAAGGCATGGTATATTGTTAGTAGCGTGTGGGTCTTACCACCACCAAACAGCGATGTCAGTATGTGGACCTTACGGTAACCCCTCCTAGCATCCCTTACACCGGCTAGAGCTCCAGCAATCTCCTCCAGCATGTCGAGCATGCTCTTGGTCAGCAGGGTTCTCTTGAAGAACTCCCTTGGGTCAGCGTATATCCTAGGAGTTCTCCCAAGGAAAACCTCTCCGAGGGATGGAGCTGTCTTCTCATCCAACCCTGGGTCTAGAACGTCATCCCACAACTTGACGTAGTTCAGGAAACCCAAGGCAGACCACCACCTAGGTAAGCATCAAGACCCCTACCGGGGCCCGGCTGGGATAGGGATCTGGAGACCCTTGAGGCGAGCTCCCTCTCAGGATCACCGGGCCTGAGGAGCCTTGAGAGAACGCTGGCGAGCCTGACAGCCTCATCGTAGAATGCTGGGTGCCTAGCCCTGAGATCCTCAGCCCTCCTGGCCAGCTCGCCCTGGGGTAGGGTTAGAGAGTAGTATTCTAGGATGTGGAGCACGTCGACAGGGGATCTGATGATAGGCCTATCAACGCTAACACCCCTAGCCTCCAGGACAGCCCTAATAGACTCTATGAGCTCACGCCTACCACGCGGGGGCTCTAGTAGCCTGAACCTCTCACCATCCTGCTCCACGAGCCTAAGCCTGCCCCTGAGCTCGCTCACATCACTCCTGGTCCCTATAGCTAGTATCGTTAGCGTGCTCCTATCCATAACCCTTGTAGCCTGCCTAGGCCTAGGCTCTATGAGGGTCTTAGCGAGTAGGTAGAAGAGCGCTGGAGGGCTAAACCTAGCCTCAGCCTCCACCCCAGCCAGGGCCCCTGCTATGGCCTCAGCTGTAGCAGGGTACACGTAGTCCCTGACAAGGTGCTCCACACCCCTAACACCATGGATAACACTGTAACCCGTGAACTCTGAGAGAACACAGCCTAGAACGCCTACAAACAGGTTAACACCGTCAAGACCACGCTTCAAGAGCTCCCCCGCATAACCCCTACACCTGCTTAGAGCTCTAGCGTAAACCTCGCTAGCCAAAGCCTCACCCCCAACACCACGCCTCCACACAGCAACAATGGATATGTCGAGGCCAGCCTTACCCCTAGCGGTAACCCTCTGAGCGGACTCGGTAACCATAGCGTGGGCTGAGGAGAGCCTAAACCCAGCACCCCTAGCAGCCTCAAGAAGAGCCTCCCAAGCCTCAGGACTAGTATGAGCATAGTATGTGACGAGCAAACCGTCATCCCTAAGCCTGGAAGCCATAGTCTTGAAAGACTCCGATAAGAGGAACTTGAAGTAATCGAAGGAGCCTACAGGAACACTCCTACCACCAATAGACGTTGAACCCCAAAACCTCGACCTACCCTCAGCCTCGCTAACCTCCCTTGGAGCGAAAACCCTCCACTGAACCTCAATCTCGCTACCAAACTCGTCGAAGAAAGCCTCCCTCAAGAACCTAGGCTGCCTAACAAGAACACCACCAACATCGACAACATCACACAGAGCCCTCTTAAGCCAAACATAGTAGAAGTCGCTGAGCTCCGCATAAGGAACATCATCCCTGTAGGGAGGATCAGTAACAATAAGGTCGAACTTCTCCCCACCAAGCTTGCTAAGACTACTAGCATCATCAAGCAAAACCCTAACTCTGCTAGGGCTACCGGAGACGGCAGAGACTAGGTGGTCTAAGCCGTTCAGGGTACTCTTTAACATGGCTTTAAATGTACCTTTGTATTCTGAAAGTGGGTTATACTCACCCCAGTTCCATACCATAGCTATACCTCTCATAGCAAGGGTATGAGCGGCTATCAAGTAGGATAACTGCCAACCCGATACCATTGAATTCCAGTCAGCATGCTTAAGTAACGCTATTGCTAGATATGTTGTTACTGCTTCTGCATATTTGAATGCGTCTTCCCTGCTCCATCCTTCTCTTAGCTTCTCTTCCTCAACCTTCTTGCCAGCCTCTCTTATTAGTTTGACTAGCTTCACTAGTGTTAGGAGTTGTCGTGGGTTGAAGAGCTGATACCATTTACTAAAGCCATATGCTATGACCCATATTGATCTACTTTCATACTCTGGTATTGGTTCTGTTGGTATGTCTGGGTCTCCCCATATTGCTCTCAGCTTTTCCAGGGCTTTCCATAGCTTTTCTTCATCCTCCTCCGTTGCTGGCTCGAACTCCAGGTCCCTCTCTACTACTTTTACCTTTGCTAGTAGTCTTGGTCTTACCTGCTGTCTTTTTAGCTCTTCTAGGCTTATCTCCCCTCTTAGGTACCTTTCTAGGCTTTCATTCCACTCTCTGAGGCCCTTCTTTACGGGCCATTCTCCCGGCTTCCCTGTTATCCTGTTGTTACAGTGTAGGCATGTTGCTGTCTCCCTCCTAGCATCGATGTTAGGCCTTTGCACCCTGTACTCTCTACCGTCGACTCTCACCACCCCCTCCCTGGTGTTTATTGTTGCTCTCAGTGTTCTCCTCTGGAGCTCCTTGTTGAGATCCACTATCCTAATGTGTACCCTGTCCCCCTCTACCACGGGCTCCATCCAGGCTAGCCTTGTGTACTCTCCTCTCCTCGCTTCCTCCTCCTCGCTCTCCTCCCCCTCCTCTTCCTCCTCCCGGGTTCTCCCCGCTACCCTTGCTAGCCACCAGTTCCCTACTAGTGGTGTGTACCTCCCGCACGCCGGGCACCTTATCTCCCACGTCCCTATGTATACTGCTACACCGCTATCGTAGAGCTCCCTCACATCCGGGTCTCTCCGGAGCTCCTCTAAGACCCAGTTGCCCCACCTCTCAACGTCCTTCACCAGCCTCCCAGCGACCCCCTTCTCCGAGGCCCACCTCGGGTACTCTAGGACTGCTTTCAGGAACACGTACGCTACTGGTAGGAGCTCCACGGCCACAACCTCCCCCACGCCGAGCCTCACAGCCTCCAATGGTATGCTCCCGAAGCCCGCGAAGGGGTCCAGTAGCCTCGCCTTAGAGAAAACCCTCTGGTAGGCCTCAGGCAACCTCGGGTTTACACGGTGAGCTACACCCCTATCGAGGCCAAGCCAGCTCCTAAAGCTATACACGCTAACACCATCGGGTAGCAGAGCACCAGCTATAACAGATCTAGCCCCAGCCAGGGGCTTACGAGTCCACCAGAAGACCATCTCCCAGAACTCAGGCCTCCCACCACCCTGCTTCTCCCCGGCAGAAGCCTCATTAACATCATCGATGGGGAAGCTAGGCGACTCCAGGAAGCTAGAGCCCAAAAACAACACCCTAAGACGGGTTACAACCAGGGAGTATATAAGTAATACTGTTGAAGCCTGAAGGGGGCTCGAAGGTTACCTAGGAGCTTCAACATATAAGCTCCCGTTGAACTCACACTACACTGGTGGGCTCGATGTCAGCCAGTCTCCCAGCATGTATAGTTCTAACAACACAACAATGGTTTGAGGAATGCTTTAAGAGGAAGTGTACAGTCTTCCACTTCCCACCTAACCGTAGCCCACGTGGTGTTAACAAGCTTAGCAACGGTAGCACCTGCCTGGTCCTAGCCAGGCCTCGTCCCGGAGCTCCAAGGGAGGAGTGGGTGTTCCTTGGCGAGTTCACTGTTAAGAACGTTAAGCTCGTTGGAGGCGAGGAGTTCCACGCATACGCTAGTAGAGCTGTGACAGTGGAGGAGTTACCACACCCTAAGCCCGGTGAAAGCTCCTGGATCATAGAGTTCGAGAGTTTAACAAGGTACAGGAGGCCGGTGAAGAAAGCTGAATGTGATGTAAGGACGTCTAGTAGTGAGAAGCCTTTAAAAGACTGGGTTATACTGGGTTTCACGTTCATAAGACCTGAGGATGCTGGTAAGGTGGTCGGGTACATTAGAAGCCTAGCTGGCGTAAGAGTGGTGGAGGACCGAGAGGTCACACATGATGTGTTGGTAGAGGAACTCCTAAACATGGGCAGGTGGTTGGGCTTCGTGGTTAGAAGGGACGAGCCCACCCCTGATAACGTTTATAAACTCGATGTTACATGGAGGGATGTAGAGGGCCACAGGCCTCTGAAGATCTTCGAGGTCGAGTTTAGCGGTGACGTGGATAGAGCCTTAGCTAGGCTAGCACACGCCTACGACATATGGGGTTGCGAGCAGCTATGGCTTATAGTAAGCGATGAAGCCGATAGTGAGAGGGCTAGAAAACTACTAGAGCCTAGGCTAAAAGGGTCGTTCGCAAGGATAAGAGACAAGGTCATAATAATGGGCTGGAAAGACATACACAACATGTACAAGAGCGTAGAGCCCCACAAGAAGCTCCTAGAGATGATGTCGAAGAGGTAACGTTAAGCTCCCAGCTAAGGGTGGTTTGGTTGAGTCGATGCATGGACTTTCAAGAGTATTAGTGGATCCCAGTTTAGGGTCTACGTCTCCTGTAAGAACTGGGATAGAGATGTAGCAATTCCGTGCTAGTACACCTGTGGACTCGGAAGCTCTAGAGAGCTTACTCCAATCATTTCCTCACCACATTCCAGCCTTCATACCGGCTTTAAACCCCTTCCTATGCTGAAGCCCGTGATGCTAGGGTTTGTTAACCTAAGCCTAGCGTCTCTCCGACTATTACATGTTCAGGATACTTGACTACTCGTGAAATAGGGGGTGTTAGGAGTTCAAGTCTAGAGTAGATCCTACCTACACTTCGTAAGGTTAGAGTTTTCCAAGGCTCTGCTTGGGGGGAGTGCTTGGAATGCTTATAGTTGGTGAATTTGCTATGCAGGCCGAGAGCTCCAGCCTTAAACCCCTAAATGCCAAGGTACTCCTCAGGATACTCTACAATTTGTATAGCGAGTTCAGGCTTAAGGTTCTATAGATTAAATGTTAATGATTAAATGTTAATACACTTTTAATGCCCATAGTACTGGTATCTTGTCTCTATCCTCTTCTAGCCCGCACATGGGGCATTTCATTTTCCTTCCCGGGAGCTCCTCCATTTCAATCTCGCAGTTCGGGCACAGCCTGCTAGGTAACCTCCTGAACTCGTATGGTACTCCGTACCATTTTAATTGTGTTTCCAGTATCTTTATGAACCTTCTTACACCCACCATGTACATCTTCGCCTTTCCCCTCGATAACTCCTCCTCCAGCAGGTCTCTCCAGGACTCTTCCAGGGCTTTGTCTATTACTACCTTGGCTTTAACTTTTACTGCTCTCAAGACTACATCGTGTGCCTCTTTTTGAGAGTGATCTCTTAATATCCTGTAGATCCTGCTTGTGGTCCGCTTCAGCTCCCTATACACCCTCTTACCCTCCGGTGTCTCGTGCAAACCCATCCTCTTCAGCCTACCGTACAGCTTCCAGAGGCTCACAGCCCTCCTGTAAAGCATGTCTATCAACCTCAGGTTCGGCCTTGACCTGGTGTAGAAGCCTATCCTATGGTTTGCATTTATGTAGGCTAATGCTACACCATGCCTCCAGCTATTAGCATCAACGACCATGAGAGTCTCAGGCTTGTAAGGCTCAACACTCCTCTCAGCAACAAGCACTACAGCCGGGACGCCGTCCTTCAAGCCTAGCATTTGCAAACACTATGTCTCCACCCTCTCTAATCCTATCGTAGACCCACCTCGGTATCGGTGCTTCACCGTGGCATACACTCCTAAGCCTCATAACACCCCCGTCTAGGTCTAGCACTAGTGGAGCTCCACTATCACCTCTCCTAGCTCCGTTTTGTATCCTTAGCACTGTCATTGGTAGCCATTGTCTTGTAAACCACTTTTTAGGCCTGGCCCCGAACTCCAGGTCGAAGTTCCTCTTGTAAAGCATTGTGCATGCTGTCCTTGGTAGGTCTTCAGGGCATATCTTCAGCTCCCTGTACCTGTATGCTAGGTTTGTTAGAGCTTGTAATCTCACTATGTCACAGTCGATTTTGGGTAGTTTTACTACAACAGATCTCCTCGCAATCATCTATTATCACCAATACTGTAACCCTCCTACCATGAAACCTGGCTATCTTAGGCTGGTAACGCCTGCTGACGTATATGCCGATGCTACCACCGGAGATCCTAGCAATAGCACCCTCAACCCTAACAACACAACTCAAACCCAAACACCAAACATTTAAAATCCTAGCGTTTAAACCCTATAAATTTAACGACACATAAAGATATAAGCTCTCGTTGGGAAAACGCTATATACCGGTGCCTGGGGGGTCTTCACCCCCTAGGCAGGGGGCCCTCCCCCATCTGAAATGTGATGCCCCTAGGATGGGGAATCCGATTGGGAGATGAGGAGTGCGCTTCCGAGCGGAGATCCGACAAACCGCTCGGGGGAGGCGTAAAGCCTCCCGGGGATGCGGGGAGGAGGGCACGTGGTGGAACGTAACGGGGAGGTTGTTGTAGCTGATGCGAAGTACAAGGCTAGGGTATCGGTAGGCGATGTGGAGAGGATGACAGCCTACATAGTCGACGTGGCAGCACCGCTAAGAGCGGACGGAGAAAGGCTAGTAGGGGTACTTGTGGTGCTCACCGGGAGCAAGCCAAAAACATCCAAAGCTGTGGTTGACGGAGAGCTAACAACAAAGCACGAGCTAAGAGTAGCACACGTGAACCCAGGTGAAGAGCACAAGCTTGATAACGTAAAAACGGTGAGAGAGGTACTACGAGTCGCGCGATAGCGTACCACCTCTACCCACAAGGTGGGATTCATATCAAGGCCTATATTAGGTTTAAATGCTCTCGTAACATTAGGGGTTACCCCATTGGAGTCCATCAAGTTAACGTTGTCTTCGTATGGGCCTTTCGAAGAGCTCGAATTAAACCTCACCCCTCTCACCATCGTTACAGGGCCTAATGTTATGGGGAAGAGCTTCCTCATGAGAGCAGTCTACGCTATGCTAGCCCCTTGCAAGGATGGAAGCCTGGATGTGGGGGCAGTCGTATCGAGACTCTGTAACAGCTCTGTATGCGACGAGCCAAAGTGTCTTAACAGGGTTCTAAGGAGGGGGTCTCAAACCCTCGAATTAAGATTGGAGGCTTGGGGTTACAGTAGGGGTTTAAGATATGACGCTACAACTGGTACCATAGAACTACTGAGGGCCGACTGCTTTCCCATCGAATCAATATTCGTACCCGGTTATAGAGCCTACCTAACACTACTACCTTACTTCTACAGCTCTATTGAGAAGCCTATTCCAGAACCGCACCACTTTAACTCCCCAGTTTCCGCTATAGCAACTCTAGTGGAACCCATGGTACAGCGCTTAGTACCAGAAACAGAAGTTGAAGAAACCAGCAAGATTAAGCTTGGGGAGGTTGTAAGCAGATTTAATGAAATAATCGAGGAGATATTCCCCGAGGTGGAACACCTTGGCATAAGCTTACCAGGTATCTCTAAGACGCCTAGCAACATGCCATTGCTACCAGCAAGCACACTACACAGCTACCTGCTCATAGTTGCGATTGCATATGCGGAAACCCTATCACAGAAGAGTGTTAGAACGATTCTCATCATAGAGGAGCCGGAGCTAGGATTAGATTTCAGGAGGCAACGTCTACTAGCTCAACACCTTGTGTCAGCCGTTAAGAAGGCTAAAGGCACCCTAATGGTGATACTCTCAACACATAGTGCTGAAATGCTGGTATCCTTAACCAAAGAGGTTGCTAGGAGGAGGATGAGGAAGTATGCTAAAGTCTATGAGGTGATCGATGGGAGAGTGAGATGTGAATCGATAGGCAGGACTGGAAGAGTCTATGTAAAACACATGTTCGAGGAGCTAGCTGAGATATACGGTGATATGTGAAGGGGGGCCCGCTAGACGGTTGCAGTGTAAGCCTGCAACACTGGCTCATATGGATTACCATTGGGGGGCTCGTCACACGGGTAGATCTTTTCTGTTATAGAGTATTAGTGAGAGTGTTGTTAGCACTACGGCTATCACCGTCAGGGCTGCTGTCTCGGTTACCGGTGTTATGCTGTTTAATGCTATTTCTAGTGCTGGGTAGTAGTGTGTTATTGTTAGCAGGCCTACCCACTCTAGCCCTGTCCCCTTTGTTGAAGTCTCCGCTACGTACATTGCTAGCACTAGCCCTGCCGCCATTGGCTTAGCTGTGCTCACTGGTGGTGTTGACCCTGCTAGGAGCCCTAGGGTTGTGTAGGCCACCGGGTATAGTACTCCTGTTATGTAGAGTTTGGCTAGCCATCCTAGCCTCCCTTCACCTATCAATGAATGCTAACTGTAATATTACTGATACTAGTAGGGATGCTAGTGTTAAGGCTAGGGCTACCGTTATTAAAGCTACTAACCTCATTAGGACTGCCCCTCCTCCCAGTTGGAGTTACTAGTATTGCTAGATCCCCAGTTCAACCCAGTATGTCGTCAACCACAGCTCCAGCTCTAGGTAGCCTATGAAAGCCCCTCGGTAATACGCACCAAGTATATAGCATTCAATTGCATAGTGGACCTGATATGTCAATACTGCAAAGCCATCCTTAGCAAAAATTGCAAGTCATTTCAGAATTCCAATATATTCTTGCGTCTACATCAAAAATCAAACTTTACGGCTAATGAGTTTACCGCATTATAGAGTTTATATAAGTTTTATGATAGAAACTTATAAGGACCTTCTATAAGCTATCTTTTAGGGGTGGAAAGAAGGGTGAAAACTTGTTTCATAGCCGTTGCTAACCTTAAGGGTGGTACTGGTAAGACGACAATAGCTTCCTGGCTTTCTTATGCTTTAACATATCTTGGTAGAAGGGTTGTCATGATAGATATTGATCCACAAGCTCATTTAACGAGCGTATGGCTTAACGTTGGTGAAGGTAAAGGTATTGAAGGGAATGTATGGAGGTACGCTTACAATATGGAAACTAGAGGTCTTTTGAAAGAAGTACTGGGACCAAGATATGAGGCAAGAGATAGATTACGGCTTATAGCATCGGATATCCACGAGTATGTAGATTTCTGGCGACTCGGTAGGAGTGTAGATCCGCAGATAGCATCACAATTTAGAAAGGAAAGAGCATTACAAAACTATGATTACATTATTGTAGACTGCCCTCCAGATCCTGTATATGCAAAACTTGGGATATATATGTCAGATTACATAATCATACCGACAGATCTATCCTCCATATCGTTGAGAGGAACACGTTTATTCATGACAGAGATCGTACCACACGTCATGAGGTATTTTGATCACATAAAGTTACTTGGTATAATTGTGAACAAGGTTTTTAGAAGACAGATTCCAAAAAGGGAAAGCGAGATATTAAATGATATTGAGAATGAATTGCTTAAAGTTGCTAAGGATATTAGAGACAGAATCCATAGACCTCTATTATTCAACACTATAATACCTCAAAATAAGTCCATCGGAGCAATAACTTTAGAAAGGGAAGAGAAAAAGAGAGAGCCAGTCCTCAGAATACCTAGACATTTCAAACGGAAAAGTGAGGTATCACAGATTTTTATTAGGCTAGCTCAAGAAGTTGAAAATAGGATAAGGTATTTCCAGGGTTATACATGACTTGGTGACATAACATGGAGTTTGTAGAGGTTAAGTGGAAGTTGCCTAAGCCTCTCGTAGATTGGTTAAATAGCATAGCTAAGTGTAGGAATGAGTCGATCGAAGAAGTCGTAATGTGGACGCTAGGTAATCTATATAATTACTATGAAAGATGGGTAGTGATTCCTAGGAAGCTAAGGTGTGGCGAGCCGGAAAAGTTAAGAATAGAAGAAATAGAGAAGAAGCTAGAAGAGTTCAAAGAATACCTAAGGATTAAGAACTTTAAAACATATGATAATTACTACTTTGTTGCGAGGAAATTTATTCAATGGTTATTAAATAGGGGTGTGAATGATTTGAATAGCATTAGTGACGAGATTGTCAAAGAGTATCTTGTAGAGCTTAATGTAAAAGATAGCACTAAAATGCTATATAAAGGCTACTTGAAAAAGTTTTTAGAGTTTCTTAAGCATATTCCACAGGAACAACCTTAAAGTGTAATAGACGCTATTGACGATTATGAGGAGCTAGGCTGTTTCTGGAATGCTTACACTTAGGAAGAAGGTCTTGAACCTACCCTCTACAACTCTTAAAAGAGAGGGAACTCCTTCTAATACCTCCTAAGGTTTTAGACCTCAAATTAATTTATAATAATTAATCTATATAGATCTTTTAAGGAGTTAGCAAGGCTATGGTTTTAGAACTCTAAGCGTCAAGGCTTTTACTACAGGCTTTCAAAGGCAGCTCAAATATTCTGGAGTTCTTCTACAGCAGACCCGCTTGGGATCGACCAGTACCATACAACAGATGTAGCCTCCAGGTCAACGATACCGTAGGGTAGAAGCCTAGCTAGAACCTCATCATAGCTATCGGTTACAACCATTTCAACCCTGTTACCCGAGATCCTCAGCCTGCTTACACCCTCCAGCTGGGGCTCCTCAGGCTTAGGCGTTCTCTTCAACACAGCGACTACAACCTTCCCAGCCTTCCCAACTATACCCCTCACATCGCCTTGGAGCACTATCCTCCCATCCTTGATAAAGCAAACCCTATCAGCAACCCTTTCAACCTCATCGAGAACATGAGATGAAAGGAATACAGCCTTCCCACCCCTAGCCTCCCTCCTTAGGAGCTCGTGAAGCCTAAACCTCATAAGGGGATCTAGGCCCGTCGCAGGCTCATCCAAGACTATTAGCTCTGGGTCGCTCATAAGAGCTGTTATTAGAGCGAGCATCTGCCTCATACCCTTGGAGTAGGCGTCAACAGGCCTATCCAGATCCAGGGGGAAGAGCTCCAACAACTCTCTAAGCCTAGGAGCCCCACCCCTCATCCTCGAAAAGTAACCCACTATATCACGACCCCTCAGGCCACCTGGGAAGGAGAACTCCTCAGGAACATACCCAATAAACCTCTTAACCCCGGCGAGCTCGCGCTAGAAGGGCTAACACCGTAGACTAGAACACTACCACGACTAGGCCTAATGAAGCCAAGCATAAGCCTAATAGTAGTAGTCTTACCACTCCCATTAGGCCCAAGATAGCCTAGAACCTCACCACGCCTAAGACTAAAGGATACATCAACAACACCAACCCTACCACCATAGTACCTGGTTAAACCACTAGCAACAACAACATCCACCAACAAACACCAAACATGTAAGTCACATCAGAGGCGTTTAAATCAGAAGACAATTAGGGGTAGCCCCCGCGATACACGATCAGGAAACCATGGTGTTAAAGCAGGCTAAGACATTCACCAAGGTGGAGTTCGACCCCCGCGTTTGCCAACGGTATTTAGGGGTTGGCTTACACCGGTATGGTGGGATGATGTGGATTGGCCTTTGATGACTTGTGATTGGAGTCGCCCGTCTGACCTCTGTTACGTCCTCCTGAGTTTTGGGTTTGCTATTGGTTCGAATACTCTTATGAGTATGTAGAGTG
>Ga0326761_1000313_pt1 | contig 11521 bp, 14 predicted proteins | sample GCREP_P_FD_207739 | JGI IMG/M metagenome (GOLD analysis project Ga0326761, IMG submission 207739) | Hot spring water microbial communities from Geyser Creek Basin, Yellowstone National Park, WY, United States - GCR.EP_P | ecosystem: Environmental > Aquatic > Thermal springs > Unclassified... | reverse complement strand
ACCCCGAGGAGCTTGGCCGGCTGGACCCGAAGATCCACGCGGTTAGGATCGGGGGCACAGTCGGCGTTAGGAAGAGGCTGGAGATAGTCAAGAAGGCTAGGGAGCTGGGCTTCTACGTGTTGAACCCAGGGAAGAGGGTTGAGGAGCTGTTGAAGAAAGAGTTAAATATTGCCTCCTCTGGGCGGTAGGTATGGTCGACGTGAAGCGATTGGCGGCGGACATCCTGGGCGTTGGGGTAAGTAGGGTGAAGATCTCCCCAGAGGCCGTGGATAGGCTTGACGAGGTTGTCACCAAAGACGACGTGAGGGCCTTGATAAACGAGGGGTTGATATGGGCTGAGCCGGAGAAGGGGGTTTCCCGGGGGCGCTGGCGCGTTAGACACATGAAGAAGAAGCAAGGCAGGAGGAGGGGTCCCGGTAGCCGCGAGGGCAGGAGGACAGATGAGGAGGAGGCGTGGAAGAACAAGGTCAGAGCCATGAGGAGGTTTCTCAACACGTTGAAGAGGCAGGGCAAGCTGGAGCCCGCCGTGTGGCGCCAGCTGTATAGGATGGTTAAGGGCAACTACTTCCGCGACCTCGGCCACTTGAAGACCTACATAAACGAGCACAAGTTGACAAAGGAACCTGTGAGGTGACATGGCGAGGGGGTCCAGATACAAGGTTCCGTTTAGGCGGAGAAGGGAGGGGCTGACCAACTACCGCAAGAGGCGCAGGTTGATCATATCAAGGAAGGCCAGACTCGTGGTGAGGAAGACCAATAAACACGTCATAGCCCAAGTAGTCGCGGCTAGGCCGCAGGGTGACATCACAATTGCAGGCGCCGACACCCGGGCTTTGGCTAAGTTTGGGTGGAAGGGCGACGAGAACAACACGGCGGCGGCGTACCTACTTGGGCTTATCGTGGGGTACAAGGCCAGGGCCCGCGGCGTGGAAGAGGCCGTGTTGGACATAGGTCTCCACAGGCCGGTCGCCGGCGCCAGGGTGTTCGCAGTGCTCAGAGGCGCGCTGGACGCCGGCCTGGAGATACCACATGGGGAGGAGGTTCTGCCAGACGACGACAGGGTCAAGGGGGCTCACGTGGCGGAATACGCAAAGAGGCTCAAGGAGGAGAACCCGGAGCTCTACAAGGCGAGGTTCTCCCGCTATCTACAACGCGGCTTGGAGCCCGAGAAGCTCCCTGACCACTTCGAAGAGGTGAAGAAGAAAATCGTGGAGCACTACGAGAAAAAGCTGGCGAAGGCGGTTACGCATTAGTTTTTAAATTCCAGTGTCATCACTTTAAGAGTGCCGCTGGAGCGCCGCCGCTGGCGGCCCCGTGAAAGGCGGTTCCCCGGCTTAAATTTTAAATACCAACCATTATAGGGGAGACGGGCCCCGGTAGCTCAGCCCGGTCGGAGCGCCCAGGGGCGGAGCCCCGTATGGGGCCTGCCGCGCGCAGGCCTTGTAGCGACCCCGCGAGACAGCGGGAGGTCCCGGGTTCGAATCCCGGCCGGGGCTTAACGCTTATAGCTCCGTGTCTGCTCTCCCCCGTGAATGTGTCTGTTTCAAGAACTTTGGTCGAGTCTAGGCGTCTGGTATCTCAGAGACATGTGAATCCGCTTGGTACGCTGTATGGGGGCTACATGTTGGAGTGGGTGGTAGATGCGGGGACCGTGGCTGCCATGAATTTCGTGGAGAGCGACGTGGTGCTGGGGTTCCTGGATAAGATGCATTTTGTGGCGCCTGTGAGGCTCGGCGACGTGTTGGTGTTTAGGGGGTGGGTGGTGGGTGTTAGGCGTAGTAGCGTAAGCGTCTTGGTGGAGTCGTATGTGAAGAGGGAGGGGGAGGTCAGGCTAGCCACGGTGGGCCGTATGATATTTGTCAAGGTGGGCCGGGAGGGCCGGCCGGAGCCCGTGGGGAGGAGGGTGGCGTGTGAAGGAGGGTGGGAGGGGCTGTGTCGGTATTTCCAGGAGTGGAGGTCGGCCGCAGATGCGGTGTTGGAGGTGGAGGGGCCCGCCGCGTCGGGCGACTGGCGCCTGGTTTCTCACTTCTTGGCTATGCCGGAGGACTCCCTAGACGGGGTGTTGATGTACGGCGGCCGCCTCCTCTTTAGGCTGGACGAGTTGGCGTTTGTCGAGGCGTTTAGACTCTTCCCCACGATATACGTCACTGCCGGCGTCAACAGGATCGTCTTCAGGAGGCCTATTTACGTGGGTGATATAGTTTCGGTCAGCACCGGCGTCACTTATGTGGGGTCTACAAGCGTAGAGGTTGGGTTTGTTGTGAAGGCTTTTGGACTTAGGGGGAGGCGCCGAGTTGCAGATGGTTACTTTACTTTTGTAAATATGGCCGGTGGAAAGCCAAGCGAAATTGGGGTGGCGCCTAGAGGCGACGCGGCGGCTCTCCGGAGGAAAGAGGAGAGCATAAGTGAGGCGCGTCAGCTCAAGATGTTGAAGCCTCTTGAAGGCGACGTTCCCTGGCTTCTTCAATTATTCACAGGTTCTCGATAATGATGCTAAAGAGCCTCTGGGGGTCGTCTTTCAAGGCGGAGACGTAGTAGAGCCGTTGCGCATTCACCCACCTGACCGCCTCTTCCCCCTCGATCATATAGCCCAGTTCTTCAGCTAGATCTGTTTTGTTTCCTATTACAATTTTCTTGTGAGGCGGATAGCGGGAAACCCACGTCTCTATGTCCCAGAGGGCGTGGTAAGTGGCGGGGTCTACTACGCTGTACATATAAACAATCAGGTCTAGCCTCGTGCCGAAGATCCTTACGGCCTCGTAGTATCTTCGAGCCACCTCTACGGCGTACTGACCAGGAGTGTCCACTAGGTACAGCCTAGCATCTTCCGTCGCAAGTAGATGCGCGCCAGGCCGCCTCGTTACTCTCGGCACCTTTGTTATGCCAAGTAGGCGGTATATGTATGTTGTTTTGCCGACGCCGCCTACGCCGAGGAACACCGCAGACTTAACCTCCTTTCTTCTACGAGACATATGTAATGCATATTTCTGAGTCTTGATATATGGCTTTTCCACCCTGGCCGCATCCCTCTCCTCGGCCGAGGTTTAAAGCATCTGCGAGGAGGTCTGCAAATATTCCCAACGCACCTGCGAAGTTGACCCTGTATGTCTTCTCGGCGGCTTCTCGCATCTTTCTAAGGTCTACGTCTCGGTGGCATATCACTGCGAATGAGAAGCGGCCATATTTATCGAGGGGCAAGTCCTCTACGCGGCCAACTTCAAAACTTATATAGAGCGAAGGGGCCATCGACTCGCCGGTCTTGTCCAATTCAAGCGGCAGTATCGAGATCCTCTCCTCCTCCAAAGACAAAACCTCCCATTGTTCGTCTAGGATAACTAAGTCGGCCCCAGTGGCCGCTGAAATCTCTGTGGAGAAGCCGCAGGGGAGCCAGCCCGCCACGAGGACAAGCACCCCTTTTCCAAATCTACTCGCCGCCTTTATGCGTAGCCTTTGAAAGAGGGCTGTGGCTGCGAAAAGTGCCTCGTAGTTCAGCTTCACCGAGTCGCCAAGTAGACGTGGGATGATGACCTCGTCAAACACTGCGCCTAGCATGCGGCTTGAAACTGACGGAGGAATTTTGTTTGTCCGCCGGTATCTATCGCCGCGTTTTACAAAGTACCCCAGTTCTGCGAGTAGTTGATATACCATGCCGAGCGAGTCGTCGGCCTTTACCTCGCCTTGCTTAAGTAGCAGACGTAGAAAACGGCTTCCAGCGACGCTTGCTTCAAGAGCTGTAGCCACGTTAATAGGAGGGCGTGGGTATTTTAATATACAATGTTAAAATCCCAGCGTTAAATACAACTGTAGCACGGGATGCATGTATATGTTCAGCCGACGCGGTGGCGCTACCCATTTTAGACTAGGCGACTTCAACGTGGTTGTTGCGCCAACCCCCGTGGCTGAGGAGGTGGAGAAGAGAGTTAGGAGGGGGGATTCTCTCCTGGTGGTGGGGCCACACGGCGTTGGGAAATCCATCGCCGTTTTCTCCGTGGCATATAAGGCGGTGGAGGAGGGCGCGGTGGTGATAGACCTGGCCTCAGACACCTCCACCTTTGCCGAATACCTAAGGCTGGCGAAGAAGGCTAAGTGGGCCTTCGCGGTGTTTGACGCGTTGCCTACGCAGTTTTACTCGGAGCCCGAGATCTGGTCTGAACACGCGGCTCTTTGGCGCGATAGTTGCGGCAAGATATTGTCGAGGGCCGAATACGTAAGGCGCCGGGGCTACCCGACCGTCGTGGTTCTGCCAAGAGAGCTGGCGGTTAGGTGCAGGTCTGAGCTTTCGCATTTTGAAGAAGTCGCGGTGAGGCCCGACGCCAATGTGGCCGAGGAGATCTTCCTCCTGAATTCCGAGGTTTACTGCGGCGATGACTACGCCGGCGAAGTCGTGGCCCGGATCGCCAAGTGGGGCGAGGGCTTGGGCTACATGGCGTTGTACGCCGCGAAGAGTCTCCAGTACTGCGACGAGGAGCCTGACGGCGTTGTGGAGAAGGCGAGGCAGGCATATGTGGAGAAGCTTGCCGCCTTAGCCAAGGCCCTCTACGCGTCCACTTGTCCTAGGGCGAGGATCTTCATGAATTTAATGGCTTACCGGCATCTTCCGCCGCTGATTGCTTCTCAGACCGTCCACTACGACGTTGTTGAGTCTAAGGTGAGGATGCTTGAGAAGCTTCTTGCGCTTATCGACAAGGTAGGCGGGCCGCATAGAGAATATGTGAAGATACTGGCGCTTCAGTCTGCAGAGGAGCTTAAACGCGTCATGAAGCCGACCTGGACTCTGAAGGCGCTGGGGATAAGCAGGGGGGCCCTCTACGAGGAGGCCCTGTCAAAGGTAGCTAGGGAAGCGGGTGAGCAGTGCGGCGCCGCCCCTAGGCAGATCAACCTGAGGACGTTGGTGAAGGCGTACATCACGGCGTTTGAGGCCTACGACGACCTCGCGAAGTCTATCGTCGCCGTAGCGTTGGGGGAAACCCCTTGCATAGGGAAGATGAGGTTGCTGTGCCGCCGCGGGGTGCTCAGCGGCGAGGTTCTAGATGCAATTCTAAATCCCTACAGGCTGTCGGTGGAGTTGCCTCCGGCGGCCGCTGAGGGGCTTGGGCAGTACGCAGGGAAGAGGGCGGAGGACGTGGACGAGAGGGGGTGGATCGAGGTTTTGAACTATCTCTACGACGCCGCCGAGCGCGGAAGAAGAGTGGACCTCGGACCTTTCAAAGACTACGTACTACTGGCTCTCTCCCGTGGGGGACAGATCACTAAAAAGCTGGCTCTGGCCTTGGTGGAGTCCACATCTGTGGTTCCTGGCGACGTGGCGGCTCAGGCGTTGGTAACAGCCGCGGGTCTCGGCGAATCTATCGAAGGGCTCTTGGAGAAATTCGTAGAGACTGTGGGGGACGCGTCGCTGATATACGAAAAATGCGGCGCAGACTGCGGAGACGTGGTGGTGGAGGCGGCCGTGGCCTCCGCGGCGCGGCTGGCAAAGCACAACCCCTGTCTGGCTCTTAGACAGCTAGAGGTGGCGGTGGCGGGGGCGGGCTACGGAGATGTGGTGAACCGCTACAGACCGCATGAGACGTGTAAATCTATTTAAAACAGCCCTCACCTATGTGGAGAAATATGTACGCAAATACGGCGACGCGGCCCGCTCTACACAAAACCTGTGGCTAAACTCGCGGAATACCTCTTGCAGGAACTCAAGAGGGTTAGCCGCTCACGGTGGTTTGAATAGACGCCACCACAAATCTTAAAAAACTTAGGCGGCAGACTGTCGTGGATTTGAGGACGTTAGTGGCGTCAATACTGGCCTTAATCACAAGCGGAGACGCAAACTCCGTATATGCGCTTGCGCTGGTGGCCAGGGATGAACTGGGACTTAAACTCGAAATATCCCCCATGGCTGTTGAAGAAGCTTTGCGGCAACTGACGGAGGAGGGCTATGCCGCTGAGTACGAGGAGATGACGCTGGACCTCTCGAGAAAAGTGAAGAAGTACATAATTACAGACAAGATGAAGGAGCTGGCTAAGCCCCTCCCCCCAAAGACGCAACAGCTGGCTAAGCTGAAGTACGTAACGCCCACGTTTTACCACCTGCTTAACCAGCCTACTAAATAGCCCACCACAATAAATATAAGTCTGTCTGTGCTTCAAAGCGTGAATTTTACAGTTGCGCTGATTCTCATGCCGCTGTCGCTGTGGATGTTCTCAGTTCCTGTGCCCATGAACGCCGCTGTAACAGTAGTGCCGAACCTCCCCGCTCTATGTAGCCCCACCTCGCCGTTGCAGATGGTTGCTGGCGCCGCTACTCCCAATAATCAGCCGCATTAAAAAAGCCACCGCCGACGACCCCATTAGACGCGAGATACTAAGCCAAGTAGAGCGGATGGGGGCGGCCACCCTTTCACAGATCGTGAAGGCCACAGGCAAGACCTGGGGGGCTGTGCAGTGGCATATATATGTGCTGGAGAGGGAGGGGAGGCTCAGAAGCGTGAGGGTAGGCCTCTTCACCTACTACTTCGTGAATCCAAAAGCCGCAGCCGAGGTTATCCTCTCCTCTATCGACCCCAACAGCCTCACGCTGGAGGACAGAGAAAAGCTGGATCTACTAGCCGCATTTGCGGCGGGTTAGAGCGACCACCCGCACATCCCCTCGTCTGCGGACTGATTCTCCAGACACAGCAAGAAGAGCCCATGGAAGCCCCGGCCGGGATTTCTGGGCGGTTTCTCCCTGAACCCGGGACCTACGGGTCTGCAGCCCGCCGCTCTGCCGGACTGAGCTACCGGGGCCTAGGTGCCGTCTATGCATGTCCTTTTAAATTTTTGGGCGCCTCCGCTCCTTTATCTTAGCCTCCTTGATTTCGTAGTAGCCCCACCCGCCTGGGTGCCAGTGGATCTCTCCGCTGACGATGTCAAGGGCCATTAGGGGGCTCTCCACCACAAACGTCTCGAACTCCCCGCCCTCCCCCACGGGGGAGAAGCCGTATCTCCCGCTCAATGCAATTATCTCCTCGGCCGTGTCCGGCGTCACGACCCTGCCGAGGTGTTGCGGGCCGAGGCCCATCGCCATGGCGGCGGTGATGAGAAACCGCATGTTCTCAGCCTCCTCCCTCAGTAGGTTCTCCTGGTTGTAGCCCCAGAGAGGTGCCATGTGGATCAGCCCCAGCCGCTTCGCCACCTTGTCCACGCGGCTTTTTTGATACACCGACGCCACGGCGCCCGTCACGAGGCCCTCCAGACGGCACTCCCGGACTAGCCCCTCCATGTGTTGCGCCAGCTCCTCAACCTCCCTCTCCTTCTCGCCGCTTACCTCCACGAGGTGCTGGGGAATCCCCATGGCTTCTCCGTGGAGGAGGCTCCACCGGATGTTCACCGTGTGGAACATGTAGGAGTCCTCCCTCTTGGCAACTGCCGTTATGAGACAGACCACGTCATGTCCCTGGTCTAGGGCCTTCAGGGTGGCGTAGTGGCTGTCTTTCCCGCCGGTGTAGAGGACGGCTACCCTCATTTTCTTAAGCGCCTTATGAGCTGCTCGGCGAGGGCTATGGCGTCTAGGGAGCTTTTAACCGCGACGGTCTCGTCCTTATTCACGCCGGGTCCCCTCACTGTGCAGACCAGGCGCCGGGTCTTCGGAAACCACAGGAAGTAAACCTCGTAGTTGCCCACCCTGCCGTTTGCCCACTCCATAAGGCCGCCGGCTTCGCCGTGGCTGTCTACGGCGTCGAGCATCTTAGAGACCTCGGCGTGGAATGCGCCTATGAAATCGAGTAGGTTCACGGAGGGGTTTTTAGAGGGGGTAAAAAACTATATTTTGGTGCAGCGGCTTTCCCTCTCTTGCTTTAAGTCGCTTTTCTCCTTTGGCGCCCCGAATCTACATACGTCTATATAAGGCGCAAGGACGAGGCACATACTGGTTATGAAATTTCTCAACTTAGTCCACATGTGTGTAGAAGACGCCGGTTTAATAAAAGGGTTTCTCTAGATGCATTTTGTGCCTAGCTAGTTCTGCCCTGCCTGGCCAATATGGCGGCTTGAGCCGCGGCCAGCCTTGTCAGCGGGACTCTGAAGGGGGAGGCGCTTACGTAGTCCACCTTTGTCTTGTGGAAGAAGTGTATAGACCTGGGGTCTCCGCCGTGTTCCCCGCAGACGCCGACTTCTATAGCTGGGTTAACCTCCTTGGCGGTGGCGGCTGCGTATTCCACAAGCCTGCCGACGCCCTTGACGTCTATGGTCTCGAAGGGGTTGGCGTCGAGGATCTTCAGCTCTAGGTACTGCGGTATGAACTTGTTCTCTGCGTCGTCGCGGCTGAAGCTGAACACCGCCTGAGTTAGGTCGTTTGTGCCGAAGCTTATGAAGTCTACGTGTTTAGCTATCTCGTCTATCGTTAGGCATCCGCGCACCGTCTCTATCATGGTTCCGATCTTCACGTCTAGCTTCACGTCGAATTCCCTCTCCACGTCTCTAAGCGCGGGGAGTATAGCCCTCTCCTTTACGTAGATGATTTCTCTCACGTCGGAGACCTGCGGGATCATGATCTCCACCACAGGTCTGTAGCCCTCTTTCTTCAACTCGGCGGTGGCCTCCAGAATGGCTTTGTTTAGGTAGTAGTAGAAGTCTGGATGCGTCACGCCGACTCTCACGCCTCTGTGGCCGAGCATCGGGTTTGCCTCCTGCAACGTCTTTATGCGGCGGTACAGCTTCTCCAGGCTCGAGGCGTCTTCACCCCGCATCTTCCTCTGGTGGATCTGCTCCAGGACCTCCTCCGGCTTAGGCAGGAATTCGTGAAGCGGCGGGTCGATAAGCCTCACTATGACCGGTAGCCCGTCCATTATCTTAAACACCTCCTTGAAGTCGCTTTTCAACATCTTGTAGAGCCTCTCCAGATGGAGCCTCCTCTCCTCCGGGGACTCCGCCAATATGATGCTCCGCAGGAGCTCCAAGCGCTCTGGCTTTCGGAACATACGCTCTATCCTGAGCAGGCCGATGCCTTGTGCGCCGAATTTCCGCGCAATTGCGGCGTCTTCCGGCAGATCCGCGTTTGCCCTAACCCCCAGGCGTCTGTACCCGTCGGCCCACCCCAAAAGATCCTCGAGCTCCGGGATGAGCTCAGCCTCTATGGTCGGCACAGTGCCCACGTATATATTGCCGGTATGTCCGTCGATTGTGACCCAGTCCCCCTCCCTTATGACCACATCGCCTATCTTCATGTACTTCTCCTCCTCATGTATCTCGACGGTCTCCGCGCCGACCACGGCAGGCTTGCCTATGGCCCTGGCAACCACAGCCGCGTGGCTGGTCATTCCGCCTCTGCTCGTCAAGACCCCCACAGCTACGTAGAAGCCGTGCACGTCATCCGGCTTAGTCTCTACCCTAGCCAGTATTACGCGTCTGCCCTGCGCCGCCCATCTAACGGCGTCGTCTGGGTGGAACACCACCTGGCCTGAAACCGCGCCGGGGCTCGCGGGCAGGCCCTGAGCCACGGGCTTCGCCTTAGCCTTGGGGTCGATCCGCGGGTACAGCAACTGCAACACATGGTCGGGACTTACGTAGAGGAGGGCATCCTCCTTTGTGATTACCCCCTCTTTTGCCATGTCCACAGCTGTTTTAACCCTGGCCAACGCCGTCATCTTGGCGTTTCTTGCCTGTAGGAAGTAGAGCACCCCCCTTTCAACCGTGAACTCCACGTCTTGCACGTCTTTGTTGACTTTTTCAAGGAGTTTCACACCCCGGTAAAGCCCCTCGTAGAGGTGTGGAAACCTCTTTTTAAACTCTTCGATATCCATGGGGGTCCTTATGCCGGCCACCACGTCTTCGCCCTGCGCCACCGGCAGGAACTCGCCGTAGAGCCTGTTTTCCCCCGTGGCCACGTCTCTGCTAAACACAACGCCGGTCCCCGAGTCCCATCCCACGTTTCCGAAGACCATCGTCACCACGTTGACGGCGGTGCAGTCAGCGATGTCCGGCGTGATTTTTTCAATTATTCTGTAGAAGATGGCCCGCGGGCTCATCCAAGACCTAAAAACCGCCTTGACAGCGAGGCGCAGTTGCTCCCACGGGTCCTATGGGAAGCCTCCCCTCTCCCGCCTTATGACCTCCTTAAACCTCTCCACAGCCTCCTTCAAGCCCTCTAGGGGGACGTCCGGGTCGTCCTTAACGCCGTACTTCTTCTTTATCTCTTCCCAGGTCGAGGAGAAGAGCTTCTCGTCTATTGAAAGCACGATTTTCCCAAACATCTGAAGGAATCTCCGGTAGGCGTCGTAGGCAAACCACTCGTTGCCGGTCTGTTTAGTCAAGCCCTTGACGGTCTCGTCGTTAAGCCCTAGGTTGAGGACCGTATCCATCATACCCGGCATAGAAACCGCCGCGCCGCTTCTAACAGACACAAGCAACGGATTTTCGGGGTCGCCGAATCTCTTGCCGGTCTTCCTCTCCAGCTCCTTCACGTATTTCACTATCTGGCTCCACATGTCTTCTGGTAGTTCCAAGCTGTCGATGACGGAATGTAGTTTTTTAATCGCCTCGTCTCTCACCTCGGGAGGAGGATTTTTGAGAAGTACCGCTTCAAGTTGCGTTATTTCGTCTCTCCTCGGCTCGTAGAACTTTTTACAAGCCTCTGTGGTGACGATGAAGCCAGGCGGCACCCGGAGACCAAGCTGAGTCATCTGGATAAGGCTCGCGCCCTTCCCGCCAAATACCTTCTTGTTCTTATAATCAGCCTCCTCGAAGCTGTATACGTACTTATGCATATACTAGTGAAATTAGGGATATTTAAAGATTTATTCCATATAAAAATTTAAAGAAGATTTAGTATAAATAAAGAGCAATATAAATATTTGTTTAGGAATAATTCTATCATTATATATAATGTTAATTTATTCTCCACATGCCGTTTTCATCAATGTAAACTCTACCCTCTCTGCTCAGCTTTGATAACACCGCCCTCACCGTGGTCATCGTCAGCAACACGCTCTCCCACCCATGCTCAGCCGCAGAGGCCTTAATCACCCTCACCGAAACGGCGGTTAGGTCCCCCGGTAGCGCGTTAACCACCAGCTTAACCGCCCTCTCCACAGCCGCTCTGTTTGCCTCTATCATCTCCACGATCCTCCTGCGGCTAGCCGCCACGGGGCCGTGCCCCATCACCAGCATCTCGGGCTCCAGCGACCTGATGCGCTCTAGCGACGCCAGAAACGCGTCGACGTCCATGAGGTAGGGCACGCCGTATTTCTCCAGCACCTTCTCCCCAAAGAGGGCATCGCCGGCGTAGAGGACCCCCTCGGCGTAGAAGCCCACATGGCCTAAGGTGTGTCCCGGCAACGGCACGACCTCAAAGGGGCCGACCCGGTCGCCTGGCTTAACCAAGCCCGCGACCTTCAAGTCGTTGCCTTTATACACCGCGTTTTCCATATAGACGCCGTGTGTGAAGAAGAGCCGCGCCTTGACGCTGGAGACAAACAGCTCCTCGCCCCAGGGGGCGTAGACCTCGGCGCCCTCAGGCGTGGCGGTGAGGTGATCCGCGTGGAAATGCGTCAAG
>Ga0326761_1000310_pt1 | contig 11551 bp, 14 predicted proteins | sample GCREP_P_FD_207739 | JGI IMG/M metagenome (GOLD analysis project Ga0326761, IMG submission 207739) | Hot spring water microbial communities from Geyser Creek Basin, Yellowstone National Park, WY, United States - GCR.EP_P | ecosystem: Environmental > Aquatic > Thermal springs > Unclassified... | reverse complement strand
ATTATAAACACTAAGATGCCACCTGTAGACAATGTTCTAGTTAGGAAGGCTATTGCCGCGGCAATCAATAGATCGGAGATCGCGGAGAAAGTATTCTTTAACACTATGACGGCACTCTACAGCTTAATCCCGGCTGGAATGTGGGGTCGTATTGATGCGTTCAAAGAAGCTTATGGAGAGGGACCTAATATAACTCTAGCTAGGAGTCTACTGAGTCAAGCAGGATATAGTGAGACGAGTAAATTAGTCATCGAGTTGTGGTATACTCCAACACACTATGGTGATACAGAAGCTGATGTAGCTACATTACTGAAGAAGTAGCTCGAGGCAACTGGAATGATCACGGTTGATATAAAGAGTGCTGAGTGGTCTACATACGTAGATAACGCTAGAAACGCGAGAATGATGCTTAGTCTATTCGGCTGGTACCCAGACTACATAGACCCAGACGACTTTACATCACCATTCCTACTTAGTACTGCAAACAAGTGGACTGGCTCACAGTACGCTAATCCAACAGTAGATCAACTACTCAAAGACGCCATGGTTAAAGTAAGTCAAAGCGAGAGGGGAGACTTATATAGGCAAGTACAGAGGATCCTCGCTGATGAAGCACCATTTATATTACTACTACAAGGCAACTTAATGATTGTCTACAGTAAGAGCGTTGGTGGAGTTGAGATAGGTCCACCAATGCTAATGCCCTACTCGACGATCTATAAGCAGATAGGTTAATAATACACATCTTTTTCATTTTATTTTTCAATAATCCCTGGATTTCAATTAGCTAAATTTAATTCAATTTACTAGGAAACGAGTATTCGTCGAATTATACTTCGCGATATATGTCTATTAGTTTAGAGTACGCTTCGAACTCTAATGGTGTGACAATGTGGATTTCGAATGGTATGCAATATCCAATCTCCTTGGTGATCAATCTAAATATCCTACCCCTAGACTCAGCTTTCTCAGCTTGTTTTGTAATTACTAAAACATCTACATCGCTGTCAACTCGCATTCCACCCTTAATGAAGCTACCGAATACTATAACTCTGCACTCAGGATCAATCTCTACACAAGCTTTCCTTACTCTATCTAGGTAATACCATGCATTCTCAATATAATGTCTCCTCTTCAATGCGTGTTCGAGCTCGAGGTCTACGATTGAGACTCCAGGCATTTGAACACCCCTAATAGACTATCCGCTAGTAGCAAGATTCTCTTTGCGATGTGTTCATCGTATTCTCGCGGCAGGTAACGCGTGGATATATATGCCTCCTCGAGTAAGTATAGGCTCTCTAAATATCTATCAATAAAATCCCGTAATCCACAGTCCCCGTAGATTCTAGCTAAGTCGCTGAGAAGCCTGAGTAGTGAATGCGTTTTAGGGTAATCACCAATTCTCTTATATAGGAGATATTTTGAGTATAATTGTGCAAATTGCTCTGTATGGAACAATACGAGATCATAGTTTCTATTCTCAAAGTCAAATCTAGCGTCTCTTAGAAAACCCAGTGCTCTATTTTTCAACAATTCAAAGCCCAAGCTGAACCCCACTAGATTAAATCTAATTACAATATATTATGTCTACATTCACGCAGTTCCTTTAGTTACCTAGTCTTAAGCCTGTCCATTGAGCGCACGGAGGGGCCTGAGCGTGTTAATCCACTCTCTCAACGTATAATTTAAGCCCCTCTACTCTGACAACTCTGACTCTGCCTCCAGCGGGTATACTACCTCTAACTGAGTATGCCGTCCAATCTTCATTTAATACATAGACTGTTCCAGGGTTTACCTCGCTGATATCTGTCTTAGCGTATCCAACTGCACCTACTAACTGCTCGGTTAGAGTTCTCCTCTTGATCCTAGCTGTGGATGCTGCTTTGTAGCCTATGAAAATAAATAGTCCAGCTACCGAGCCAAACCCTATTGAAACAGTAACTATGTAGCTTGTCAAAGCCTCTCCCGGTGTTGATAATACTGTTAACGCGAAGCCGGTGGCAGTGAGCAATATACCCGTTACTCCGAAAAGCCCGAATCCGGGTGTGAATAATTCAATAATCAATAGCACAGCTCCAGCCAACACTAGTGCAACATGTAGTATTTCACTTGGAATAATAGTCATACCATATAGTGCAAAGACCAGCATTAATCCACCTGCTATGCCATATCCCTGGAAGCCCGTTGTGAACACCTCTATTAGTATCAATACAACGCCGGCGAATAATAGTATCTCGGAGACCAAGGGGTGTGAAATAATAGAGATCAACTTATCCCACAAACTAGGGTAGATCCTAGACTTCAACTCCAAGCCCTGGGTAGAAACCACTTCCTCGAGGTCTCTAGCAGGCTTCGCGAGGCCTATTTCAACTGCCTCCTCATAGCTATATGACTTAGCTCGGTCAACAAGGTCGTCGACTACCCAGCTAATATTCCTTAAACCCCTTCTCTCTAGGAAGGACCTCAACCTGGCTTTAATGTACTCAACTACTTTGGGATCCTCCGGGGAAGGCTTAATACCACCAATTACAGAGCCTGGAGCCATATAGACCTCTCTACATGATAGAGAGACTAGTGCAGCTGCTGAGACAGCGTATCCTCCCCGCGGGATCCAGGCTATGCAATATGAGCCCGATGAGTCAATTACATTGATTATTCTATCAGCAGCGGACAAGTATCCTCCATAACTATGAACTTCGAGTATGTAGACTCTTCCTGGATTAGATTTAACACTAGACTCTACAAATGAAACAGCGCCACCGTCAATATTCATATCGAGGACGAGTATTACGGCCTCTCCACCATGTTCAGGCTCGGATAAAGCAGTGTTTATATGTGTGATTATTAGAGACAAAGAGAGCAAAATGAATAATCCAAGTATGTGGTTTTTATTGACTTGCATTAACAACACCCTAATATTGAGTAAATACACGTATCCTTAAAGCTCTTCCAAGTAGTAGTCGAGATTATTGTGTGGAGAGTGCTTTAGAAATACATTTGACCCTTGCCCCTCCAAGATCTAAGTTTATGCAGAGAGATTGGTGACATCTGCAACTATTAGGAAAATCGATTATTAATCTACGGGGGTACTGCTGAGTTAGCAATATTATTCACTACACGTAGAGCGTCCCTAAATCAACAGCAGCCCACTATGCTTTAGGAAGTAGGTAGCACTCTCTGCTTCCGATAATCCTCCAAACCCCCTCACTAGCCCAATAATGTATAGTACTAGTTTAATTATTCCGAATATACTGCTTATAGCTGATGAAACCAGCATAGTAGGGCTACCGAGTAGGCCCAATATGTAGCTCCACGTGAGGAACGTTGTAGCTTCACTTAGTTTCCAAAGGGCAAATGACAGCATCTGACCAGCCGGCTGTATACGTGATATCGCTCCTTCAATGGCTTCCCCGAGGTCTCTAAATATTCTTACAAGTATAATTCCCATAATTCTCGATACTATGGAAATCAAGATTTGCACAACTAATATTAGTGCTACTTGTCCTTGAACAAGCCTAACTACCTCGATAATGGAATATGTAGGGGTAGAGCTAATAACTTTATTTATAGAGCTCACATTAGAGTTAACTACGAGTACTTCAATAAGCATATACGCTATCGATATGATGATCAGTATTAAAGCTAACTTAGCGTAGAATTGGAAACTCGTATCGCACTAGGAGAGCTTTCTAGCACCATCGAAATACAGAAAGCTTGAAATAAGTGCAAACACTGTAACAGTGATCATTGGTGCGATGACCGAGACTGGATTTACGAGTTCTCCTCTCATAATTGCATAAGCTATGCTAGAGATCATGATGAAGGCGGCTATAGTGGCTATTATTAATGCAATAATACCGAAGATGAGGTTTTGTCTAAGGCTTTTAATTCCATGTAGAAGTAGGCCAAGTAGCTCACTAATAGCCTCCATGGATGCACGCGTTAACATCATTATTCAAACAATTATTTAAATACTAGTCTCACAATTAATACCTCTAGGGGCATACACTACTACTTGGTGTGAGGAATGGTTATTGTTACAATGGATATCGTTACTTTGATAATAGGGCTAATATTTCTATTGATAATACTATCCATAATACTGAGCCACTTGAAGGTTGTTCCCGAGTACAAGAGACTTGTCCTGTTTAGACTGGGTAAATTAATTGGTATCAGGGGCCCCGGTATAGTATTCCTCGTCCCAATAATCGATCGCGGTGTTGAAGTAGACCTCCGTGAATTCGTACTTGACATTCCGCCACAGACATGTATTACGAAGGATAATGCACCAGTAGATGTCGACTTACTAGTATACATGAAGATATTCGACCCCAATTTAGCTGTCACAGCTGTGCAAAACTATGTAGCCGCTGCAACTGGTATAGCAGTTACCACTTTGAGAGCTATTATTGGAGATATGCCACTGGATGATGTCCTAGCTAGGAGGGAGTATATTAACGCCACTTTGAGGGCTAAACTAGATGAAGTCACTGATAGGTGGGGGATCAAGGTTACAAGTGTAGAGATCAAGGAGATAAAGCCACCTAGAGAAGTGCAAGAGGCTATGATTAAGCAAATGGCTGCCGAGAGAACTAAGAGAGCAATGATCCTTGAGGCTGAGGGTAAGAAGACATCTGCAATACTAGAGGCTGAAGGCCACAGAGAGGCGTTAATCAAGAAGGGCGAGGGTGAGAAGCAATACGAGATCCTAGTAGCTGAGGGTAAGAAGAGGTCTTTGGAGTTAATACAGGAGGCGGCTGAGAAACTAGGATCCAACGCTCTCCTACTCCAGTATCTAGAGGCACTCAAGTCAATTGCACAATCTCCAGCAACTAAAATTATTCTACCACTAGAATTACTAGGTGTATTCAGTAAAATCCTTAGTGGTGTCGAGAAGAAGAGTGGAGAGTAGTTAACTCGTGTAGTTCTTTTTTACTCTATACAGAGTGGGGTAAATGGTGAACTAATTGAAAGCCATCATTACGGGGGCATCATCTGGCATTGGAAGAGAGTTAGTGAGGATTCTATGTAGAGGTGGGGGTAATAGTGTTCTAGGCGTTGGCCGGGACGTAGATGCATTGAATGATCTAGCCAGAGAGCTTGGAGACTGCATTATACCACTGCAAGCAGATTTATCGAAGCTTAGTGGAGTTGAGAGAGTTGTTGAAGTAGCCTCGAGGATGCTTGGTGAAGTAGATCTACTCGTGAATAACGCGGGCTTCGGCCTCTACAAGGAGATTATTGATCACAGCGATGAGGAGTCTTTGTCCATGATCATGGTGAACTTTACAACGCCCATACTACTAACTAAGAAACTACTAGACTTGCTGAAGCCAGGGTCAACTGTAGTCTTCATTATAACAGCCGGAGTCCATGTATTAATGGAGTCTCTACCACTATATGGTGCCAGCAAGGCAGGTCTACACTACGCTGTAAAGGCGTTGAGAAGGGAGCTGAGAGATCGGGGGATAAACGTCCTAGCAGTGTACCCTGGTGTTGTGAAAAGTAGGTTCCACGAGAGGGCTGGCTTCAAGGTTGAGAGTGGATTAGATCCTGGTAGAGTTGCAAGTGAGGTAATTAAAGCAATCGAGAAGAGGAAGTCCGAGATCTACATTCCACGCTACATGGCGATTGCTAAACTACTATCACCATTACTACCGGGTTTTAGGGGCCCGGCTAAAGCCAAGTCGTGATAGAGTTTTTTCTACGTAATAGCTATTTAATAGGTCTATTCGAGAAGGTATCTCTCTACGGGTTTTCTCCAGTAGTTCAACGTATTTATCCACATCGTAACCTCTATTTAGTGCTTTCTCGAATGGCACTAGCTCACCGTTAACATATATTAATCTATACGGGGGCTTAGACTCCAAGACGTATCTAGGGGGTCTTCTATATCTATCTCTAACACCACTAGTCCTTGAAACTACGAGTTCCCTTGGATCAACCTCTCTCCTCTCAACTAGCTCTATGTATTCATCTATTACGTGGTTAGCCTCCTCGATCTTCTCCTCTAGCTCACTCGGTGTTCTAGCTTCAAACAACTTAGCTAAAGCCTCCAACTCTGCTTTCTTAACTAGTGGTGGTGTATCACTACGCACAGCCATTACACCCTTTATTTTCCAAGAGCCATTTGTTAGCAATCCATAGTACTTGTTTGCAACACTATCACTACTATTAAGGCGCCTAGGTATGTAGAGCCACACGTAGTGTGCTTCAACCTTTGCATCGAAACCCGTTTCCCCGACAATTCTGTCCTTTACGCAGTTGCACTCGCCCGGCTCTTCCACGCCAGCTATGAATAAGCTATCAACAATACCATGCACCACTCTATAACCCATTTCCTCGACTACGAGCCTAGTCCTCCTCAACACCTCTCTACTAGTGCTAGTTACGACTTCATGAGCCATAACGGAGCCAAATAAGCTATTCCTATACCCCAGGTAGCCGAAGCTGGCGACGAGTATCCATTTAACAGCCTTCTTCCTCTCCTCGTATATGGTATTGCCGGTCTCCTTGTAGAGCTTGTCATAGATATCCTTGAGATCTATGAGCCTCCCTATACTCGCGGGTACAACGCCTTCCTCGTCTAGGCATATGGTGTGTGGAGTCCACTCGGGCTTCACGGGGGTTCCACAGTTTGGCTTATCAATAGTCTCCCCCGAGACATTATACTTCACCATTATACTTGGATAGAGACTCTTGAAGTCTACTTGGCAAACCCACCAGTAGAGACCCGGTCTAGGCTGGTAGACTACACCCCCACGGTCGAACAATAGGAGCTCACTAATACTCCTCCACCCCTCACGCCTACCACGTGATTTATCAACAATAATCCTCCTATCTCTAGCATACAGCGCCTCAATAGTTGTCAAGACTCTTCCAATAGTGATGTTACTCATTAAGCTCAATGGAGTGTAAGACAACCTACTCCACTCAAAGTACTCGTGTAGACTGTAAAAGCCGCCAATAACCCATCTATATGCAACACTAGCGATCCCGGGCTCAACCTCTATTAGCCTAGAGTATACGTAGGGGTCTGCAAAGCCGAGGTGTAGCTTCCTCGATGAGAGGTCTTTAGCTAAATCATCTAGACTCCAATACCTCTCCCTACCCTCCGGGGACTCTAATACATAGTACCCGTCTTCAAAGCCCACTAGAGCATAGTCTAGTGTGGGATCCCCTATGCCCGGACTCCACTCAATGGTTTCAACTCTACTACTCGAGTTCTTAACTGGCGTAACCGGCTGAATTCTAGCCCTATATAGTGCCTCAACGAGTGGGTGTGGGTATGTATTGACAACTCTAAGCCCCTTAACACTAGCTAGTCCAAGTATACTCCTCAACACACTATAACTCCTTGTTTTAAACACCACTACGGGCTGCAGGGAGTCGTAGAATGGTGGAGCCCTCCAGTCTTCAACCCATGCATCTAAAACCCCATCAATACTCCTCAACTCAGATGCGATCAACCCGGGTTCCCTACCAGTTATGTAGCCGTAGAGGTCTAAGTCGAATCTACGAGTCTCTAGTAAGTGGGTGTCCTCGTCGTAGAACACTAGGAAAACCCATCCACTAGATACATAAGCATCTAGAAACCACTTAGCCAAAACAACCCCCATATAAAGCACGGGGTTTTTAAACAAGGGGTGGGTGAAAGTATTCCCTCCCAGCTACTTAACAATTGTTCATGAGTATATAGTGTGCTCGGGGATTGACTATGGGTAGAACTACTCCATCTCTGAGGATTGTTGCGAGAGAGTATGTTGAGAGGTTTAGGAAAGTATCCGAGCTACTGCCTCAACGCGAGAGAGTACTCGTTGAGAAGTATCTCGAGGGTTTTGACGACACTCTATCTCTATACATGCACCTAGGGGTTGTTGACCCACTCGAGTTATTCATACTACACCTCGTTAGGAGAATTGGGGAACTCTGCGAGTGCCGTGGAGAATAGTTTCGGCAACCCCTCTAGTATATAAAGTACTTGTCTTTAAGTAGGGGCATTGTGAATACCACTGGTATTAGGCAACTAGATGAACTCATAAACCCTGCTAAGAGAGAGTGGGTTTTAGAGGTTTATGGTGACCAAGACCCCGTACTCCGAGTGCTCCACTACACCATGGCTTATAGAAGTAGAAGTGAGAGAGTATACTTGTTGTTTAACATGGAGTTCGGGGGCTTGGATACACTATACCTTGTTAGACTCTGCAGGCTCCTCGACTGTAGACTAGAGAACATTGTTGTATCGAGAGCTTTTAGACTAAGTGACACTGTTGAGGCTTTGGAGTCTCTTACATCAATTAGCAATAGCCTAGTCCTAGTTCTCTACCCCTATAGCTATGTCTCGAGGGATCCACTGCGTTATAGTGAGGCAACCTGGATCACTGGGTTAATATCCAGGATCGCACATAGAAACCAAGTACTCCTATTCAATACTACAACTAGGTTTGGAGCGAAGAGCCCTGAGGGAGGTAGCTTCCACCACCACGCTGTAAAAGTTATTATCAAGCTATCGCGGAAGAGGAGGCTAGTAACAGCTGAACTAGTAAAACACCCTGTTAAGCAGTGGGGGTTTAAGACAATACCATACACTATACTCGAGCACCCTGCTAAGTGTGGAGTGGGTAGGACAATACTAGACTGGGTTATGGTGGAGAACGGCTTCATAGACCATGGTGGAGAAGCACTTAATAAACTCCCTCGTAGTCGAGGTGCCTTCAGCGGAGTCAAGACATTGTCGTAGTCTCGACTTTTGCTTTAATCAAATATAATCCCCGTAGTAGCTACTTCACGTATTAGATATTTACCTCTACTCCTAGATCGCATAGAGGTGGCTACAGTGTGTGCTCACATAAGCGACCTACTCAGAGAGATAGAGGAGCTTTATAGAGAAACACCGAGACACATAGATGGAGGTATACTAGGCTCTATGACTACTTGGCCACACGAGGTTGGAGTAGTTGCTTTCAATAGGTTTATACATGTAAATGGCAATGATCCAGCGTTATTCCCCGTGGTTAGAGAGTGTGAGGAGAAATTAGTGAGTGAAGTGGGATCACTGTACTCTGCAAAATATGGATTGCACACGTCGGGTGGCACAGAGTCAAATATTCTCGCAATACTGGCCGCTATAAGGAATACTAGTAGTCGAGTAGTTGTAGCACCTTCAACTGTTCATAAATCAATAGATAAGGCATGTATATTAATGAATTGTAAACTAGTGAAGATCCCAACTCATCCATTGAAGCCGGTTGATAAAGGGGTACTTGAGGAGAAGGTGCGTGAGTACAAGCCATCAATAATAGTTATTACTGCGGGGACTACTGAGACCGGTGTAGTGGACCCTGTCGAGGAGGTAGCGGAGATCGCTGAAAAACATGGAGTATATCTACACGTTGACGGAGCTTATGGTGGTCTATTGATCCCCTTCCTGAGGAGACATGGATTGATCAACGTAGACTTGAGGATAGGCAACGGTGTGTCGAGTATAAGTGTTGATATGCATAAAAACGGGGCTTCACCAATACCATCGAGTCTTTTATTCTTCCAAGACAGGGACTTACTGGACAATGTCTGCTTTGACATGGACTACATGCCTAGTGGTAAGTCATGTGGATTACTCGGTACGAGGCCTGGTGGAGCAGTTGTGGCAGCTTATTATACGTGGAGAGCAATTGGTCTACGTGGATACGAGGAAAATGCATTGAGAATGATGAATCATGCTAAATACCTCTTTGAGGAGTTGAGTGAAATACCCGGGGTTGAGGTTTACCCCTACACTCTGCCGATTATTGTCTTTAAATCACTGAAGTATGGAGACTCATTATTTAATATACTGTGGAGTAGAGGGCTCTACCTCTATAAAGCCCCCTCACTTAAAGCTCTGAGAGTGGTTATTATGCCTCATCACAGTAGGCTACATATAGATAGGTTATTGAAGACACTTAGGGATCTGCATAGTGGTTGAGGTTTATTACGTTAGATTAATATTGGTGGAGTCGGATTGCATCTATAAACTAATGGGGTGACTTGATTTGAGTAAAGTGAAGACGGATGTTTTATGGGCTATAGTAATCGTGTTTGTACTTGGAGTTATCATAGGGTACTTTATAGCAGTGCAGGTCTCGCAGAGCCCTGTGCAACCAAGTACTAGGGGTGTACTTGTTCCAGATAATAATGTTTTGTTTCTACCCGATGACGCTTACTACGGCAATCTAACTTGGTATCTTGATCGCGCCAATAAAAGCGTATATGTCGTAATGTACGTGGTCAAGTACGATACTAGTCAATACAATGACCCTGTTAACGTGATATTGAGGAAACTAGTTGACTTACACGAGAGGGGTGTGGATGTAAAGATTGTTGTTGATGATGAAACACGGAATAGTTACCCAGCAACTATCAACTACCTCGTTGGGAACGGTGTACCAGTTAGGCTCGATGAATCTCAGGGTAGGACTACTCACTGCAAGATCGTTGTTATAGATGGTCAATACGTGTTCATAGGTAGCCACAACTGGACTGAGAGTGCATTAAAGTACAACCACGAAGCAACTATACTAGTGAATTCGAGTGAGTTGGCTAGCCAGGTGGAGAAGTATATTGAGTCGATATGGAGTAGTGGGAGATCTATTTCATAGTGTGCGTGTTGTCTAGAGTGTTTAATTACCGTCTTCATTACTGAATATTGGTGTGTTTAGTCATGGAGGTGAAGATCAATAGAGAGAAGATCATGGAGGGAGTTAGACTCATACTGGAGGGTATTGGCATAGACCCAAATGACGAGAACTTCAGGGAGACGCCTAGGAGGATTGCTGAGTTCTACGATGAGCTACTCAGCCCTAAGATCGGGGACGAAGACTACAAGTACTTCACTAGTAAAGGGGACCTCGTGATCGTTAAAGATATTCAAGTCTACACACTATGCCCCCACCACTTACTACCAGTCTTCTACAGGGTCTATGTAGCATACATACCGAGTGGTAAAGTCGTTGGTGTCAGCAAGATTGTGCGTTTAATACTAGATGAAGCTAGAAGACTCACTCTCCAGGAGCAGTACACGGAGAACGTTGCTAGCAAACTGCAAGAGCTCGTTGAAAGCAGTGATGTAATGGTTGTTGTAAACGGCATACACTACTGTATGAGAATGAGGGGTGTTAAAACCCCAAATGCAGAAGTAGTTACTTCAGCGATCAGGGGGAAGTTCAGGGACTATGCATTACGCATGGAGACTATGAGGCTCATGGGGTTTGAGTAGTTGGGTTTTATCGCAGTAGCCTTCTCGGCAAGTGCATTCAATATACGTAAACGATGCCTATGGAGTCTAACTATATACATGGTGGAGACTTATTTTTAGAGGTTCACGATATTGTATTGTGCAGGAGCGACCAGTGGTTTAAATGAGTATGGGGTTTAGAGAACGTAAGAGGGCTGGTTATATTGAGGGAGCAGTTTCAATAATAGTAAACACTCTCCTCTTCATAGCTAAGTACATTGCTGGAACAATGTCCAACTCGATTGCGGTTATAGCGGACTCTATTCATACACTCAGCGA
>Ga0326761_1000309_pt1 | contig 11555 bp, 8 predicted proteins | sample GCREP_P_FD_207739 | JGI IMG/M metagenome (GOLD analysis project Ga0326761, IMG submission 207739) | Hot spring water microbial communities from Geyser Creek Basin, Yellowstone National Park, WY, United States - GCR.EP_P | ecosystem: Environmental > Aquatic > Thermal springs > Unclassified... | reverse complement strand
AAGGGTCCTTTCGCTTTTAGAGCAGGAAAAATACATCCAAGTGATATACTCATCGCTAAACCTTCCCGAAATATTCAGAAACATCGCGAGCGCTCTCCTGAGGGCGGAAGCCGGGTACGTCGAAGCTCTGCGCGGGCTGACGCGGGCTACGCTCGAGGAAGCGAAGAAGGCGGTCGAGGCGGAGCGCAGCTTGGGCCTCAAGTACCTTTCAGGGACAGAGTACGAGGAGCTGCTGGCCGTCGACGTGATCAAGGTCCTCGACGAGCTCGCCGCCTTTGACCAGGCGCTCGCGAGAGCCTTCTCCTACTACGTCAACGTGAGCGCGCCCAGCGGGTCGGGAGCCGCCGCGAGCCACCCCGGCTTGGAGAACTCGGTAAAGTTCCTAAAAAGGTTGGACAAGCTGATAGACGTGAAAGATAGGATGACGGACGAGGACATAATTTACATGTCCACGGCGCTCTCCGTCTTCATCGAGATCCCGAAGAGGAGGAGGGTGATACTGAAGAGCCCGGCGCAGCAGATCATGAAGAGCGTCGAAGACCTCAAGCAGAGCCTAGAGGAGATCGAGGTGCGGATGCTGATCGAGGGGGCCACGCCCGAGCTCACGAGCATGAGGGCGCAGATCGAAAGCCAGCTAGATTCCCTGGTCAAGCTCCTAGCCACGCTCAGGGAAGAGCGAGAGGTGTACTTCGTTGAGAAGAGCGAGCTACCCCAGCTGCTCGATGCGCTAAACCTCAAGGAGGCCTTCCTGACCAGCATCCTGAGCACGCTGAAAGCCGTTAACAACCCGTCAGCGGCGGAGGTGGCAACGGCGCTGTCGAAGGTGCTCGAGCTGCTGGAGATGGAGCGCGCGATCCTGAGCAAGCTCGCGCAGAAGGTGCCGTAAGCGCCAGCTCCCGACCGCGCCCCTAAGCCCCGCCCCCTCCGCCCGCGTAAACCGACGCGATGCGCTCCGCGCACTTCCTGGATGCTTCCAGCATCTTCAACAGTCTCCCGTGAACGTCTTCGCCCAGCACCTCCGCCACGCGAGCTGAATTCTTCTCGAAGGCTTCCCGCAGCGCTTCGAAGTTTCTCAGCTCACCTTCCAAGCCGCTTCTCAGCTCCTCGAGCGCCGCTTCGAGTCTCCTCATCGCCTCCATGTACTCGTCGCTCGAGATCTCTCCCACCGCCAGCCTAGCTTGGAGGACTTTCGCTTCCTCAATCTTCTCCTCCAGCCGGAAGAGGAGGTCTGCGGTTCCCGTCAAGCCCAGATTCAGGGAAAGGGAAAGCACCTCAAGCTCCCTACGCGCACGCGCGCACCTAGAGTACTCCCTCGCGAGAGCGGCTAACCTGCCGGAAGCCTCCTCCCTCGGCAGCAGTCTCGCCGATACCGCCTTCTTCAGGTACTCCATGTTGAAGTTGATCTCGTTGATCTTCTCTTCGAGCATGTAGGATAGCGCTTTGAGCACCTTCCTAGAGCTCCTGACTCTCTCCAAGCTCCTCTTGACCACGCTCCTAAGGAGCTGCCTCGTGAAGGCGTCGGGGCTCCCGAGCCCGCCGATGCTGGCCAGCACCTTTTCCACCATCTTGAGCTCCTCCTCCGCCTCCTTCACCACGAACACCACGTCGAGCGCGGCTAACGCGTTCAGGAGCGCCTGCTCCCGCTCCTCTGCCAGCCTAACGAACTCCTCCTTCAGCTCGCGCTCGGAAACCTGGCCGTCCAGGTAGCTGGAAACGAGGCCCCTGAGCCTCCTCTCGATCGCGTTCACAGCCTGCAGGTACCGCCGGGCGTCCGATGCGGCTAGAAGCTCGCTCAGGGCAGCGGGGTACGCCCGAGCGGCGAGGAGCGCGGGCTCCCCGCGGATCTCGACTTTCCGCACCGCGGCTACCCGAACTCCCACGGAACACTTATTAGGGCTAGGGTAGATATGCGTTACGATCACGCTCATGGCGGAGCGAGACCTCGTCGAGGTGAGGCTGCTGAGGCTGCCGAGGAAGTGCCTCCTCTGCCAAGGCGAGCTCGACTACAACGACGAGCTGCTGATATGCCCCAACTGCGGAGCGCTCTACCACGCGCGCTGCGTCGCGGAGCTCGTCCAGGACATGAACTGCGTGCAGTGCGGGAGGGTTTCGATGAAGAGAGGGCTCCTCAAGTGGTGAACCGGCTTGAAGGTGCTCAGGATCGCGAAGTTCGACGAGGACGCCGCTAGCAGGCAGAAGCTGCTCCGCGGGTGGCAGCAGGAGATCCTGGAGAACGCTAGTGTGCTGGTGGTGGGGGCCGGCGCGCTGGGCAACGAGGTCGTAAAGAACCTGGTTATGGTGGGCGTCGGGACGATCTACGTGGTCGACTTCGACGTCGTGGTGACCTCCAACCTCAACCGGTGCGTGTTCTTCAGGAGGGAGGACGCGAGTAAGGGGAGGAGCAAGGTCAGCGCGCTCGCCGAGCGGGCTACGGAGCTCTCCCCCTACGGCTACACCCGCGTAATCCCCGTCGAAGCCGACATCCACCACTTGGCGCACGACCACGAAGTCTACCAGCGGAGCCAGGTGTACGTCTCCTGCTTGGACAACCTTGCCGCCAGGCTCGAGCTGAACGCGGCGGCGGTGTACAACGGCAAGCCGCTCGTGGACGGCGGCATGAGCGGCTACATAGGCCACGCGCAAGTGGTCATCCCCGGCCGGACCGCGTGCCTGGCGTGCGATATCGGCGAGCTGGAGTACAGGTCGATGAACTACCGCCTCTCCTGCTCCGGCTCCCCTCTCGTGTTCTCGGGCCCCAAGATACCCGCGCTCCCCACGGTGACCTCCGCCCTCGGGGCGGCTATGGCCCAGGAGGTGGTGAAGCTGCTCCTAGGGTGGGAGCGATACGCGAAAGAGGGGAAGTGGCCGAGCGACACCGGGATCCCCCTCGCCGGGAAGCGCCTCTACCTCAACATGCAGCTGAACGTGTACGGTGTTTACGACGTCGAGCGGAACCCGAACTGCCCTGTCTGCTCAACCCTCAACGCATAAGGCTTTTATCCGACCTCTAAAACCGGAAATCAATGCCCAGCAGAGCTGTAGAAGCCGCGCTCCTGGCGGCGGTTGGCATCGCTGCCACGGCCCTCGCGTTCACCCTCCTCAAACCCTACCTCTTCCCGCAAAGGGCGATCAAGCTCGAGATGATACGGGACAATGTGGAGAACCTGGCGACGATACTGGACAAAAAGGGCGGGAAGTTCACCCCTCAAACCGCGTACACCTTCCGCTCCGGGGGCGCTCTACTCCGCTTAAGAGTCCAAACCTTCGTCGAGCAACAAGCAACGCAAGCCAAGGAGTACACGCTGCAGCTGCCTACCGTCACCACCACAGTCAGCGAGGCGCGAAGCCTAATTATCAGAGGTGACCCCACCCCCTACGCGAACGCAACAGGCTCCGCGCTCGTGATTGTTGACAACAATAGGGTCGAGGTGGTGGCGCGCCCCGTGATCCACGTTGAGGACTGCGAATACTACGGTTTTAAGTGCAAGTTCATCCGAGTGACGCTCATCAGGCTCGTGCTCGAGCACGCTGGCAAGCAGGTGGAGCAGTGCACCGTAACAGCGGGCCTCCCCATCGACGTGCTCCTCAACAGGAGCGCGCTCCTACCAGTCGAGCTGAACTACGGGAAGAAGATCGCTGTGAGGGCGGAGCTCTTAGACCTCGACGGCAACCTCAGGGAGCTGCTAGGCATACCCCTACAAAGAGAGTTCAGCCTAAGCTTGGAGGAATACGGCATGTTCCTCGTACAGTACGTTTTCGACGAGTTCGTAGTCAAGTGCTAGCTACGCGCGCCCAGCCAGCGCCTGCGGATTCACGTACACCGGTATCTCGTCGGCCACTGGCACCAGCACCGCAACCCCCAGCGAGCAGCCTCCCTTGGTGCTAACCTGGCTGATCCTCAGCGTAATCATCCCAGCGCTCCTGTTGCCTTCGAAGTTTATGATGTAGCCTGAACCCTTATCCCAGCCAGCGGCTATCGGCTTACCGTCGGCGAAGAACTCCACGTTTATGGAGATCCCCGAGTAGGACGTCCAAGGATCGTTTCTGATCGGCGTAACGAACCGGACCAGCAGCTTCCCGTCCTTAATGACCGTTGCCGGCGCCAGTGGGACGACTATCGGCTCCAAGCTGGCTATGGAGCCGGGAACCTGTACGTAGCCGACTCTTCCGTCGCGGTCCAAGCGCTGGAACGCCGGCACGGCTCCTAGAGACGATAGCCCCCTGCCGCGCAAACTCTCCAAGCGCACAACCACCTCCGCAATGCCCGTATCGTTGATAGGTTGACTCGCCAAACCCAGCTCCGGGATGAGCGCCACGACCCCCATCTTCCCGCAGTTCACAACGTTCACCTTCAAGAACGTGAAGCTCGTGGCTATGAGCTGGTTCACCACGTAAAGTATGTCCATGCCGCGATCGATGTAATCTACAGCTCTGTATACCAAACTTTTCACAAAATTAATTATTTCGTTTAAGTATCTTTCAATGATTATGGTGATTATTTCATCTATACGGCTTTTTATAAACGATTTTATAATTTCTGCAAAATGTTTAATAATTGATTCAAGAATATCTCCCCCTAACGGTTGCGATTCTTTTATTCGCTCGATATTTCTACTGACTGCCCCATCAATTACTTTGTCAACTACTTTACATATTAAACTTTTCCAAGTTTCGCCTATATCTTTCACAAATTTTTCTATTTCTTGCTCAACGTTGATAGCAGTGTATCTAAGTTTGAACAGGTTGTTTCTCAACCTATCGAGCTGCGGTCTCCAGAGCGCCGCGAAATCGTATACGGCGGCTAACTTTATCGTTGCTATACCGTCTCTCACTTCTACTTCTTCTGTTACGAAATAGGGCGGTAAAACTAGGTATGGAACAGTAATGTCTAATCCGAACTGTGTTGCTGTATCGGTTTTTCCTTTGCTTTCTGCTATAGCTTTATCTATGTATTCTCTCATTTTCTTTGTATAAATATTTTCGGTCAGTTTGCCGAACAAAGCGTTCATCAACCCTTCCCCGAATTTCGCTACGGCGTCCGCCCCCGTGTGTATGTTCAGATTCATCTGCATGAAGTAGATGCCGGGTTTTGGTTGAGCGACGATGTACTTCGTGACGCCTTCCTCGCGTTTCTCCATCTTGATGTTCACTACGACAAATGAGGGTATCGCGTCGATGAACTGCTCAACCGCTTTCTTAAGTCCGATAGCGCTAGCGAGCGTGCCCAGGAACCCGCGCACGAAGCCCTTCGCAGCCGATCCCAACCGGTCTATAGCTGGCGGTTTCCCCTCGGTGGTCATGCTTTCTCCCTTGTCTGGGAACCTCACCTTTGATTGCTGGTTATCCGCCTCTATTACGAGCACCCTTTCATCATTTAGGGTGCTTCCAGACGAAGTTAGAGTTGAGACGTCGAGCGAGCACTTTATCTCTACGCGTTGTATCCACGTGTAAAGCGCCTGGAAGAGCCCTTGACCGAGGGCGTACATTATGAAAACGGGACCGCTGGTGGCTAAGGCGGCTCCTCCTACGGCTTCGCCCACGAGCTCGCCTACGAGCTTCTTCACCGGTTCCTCAGCCTCCCCTATAGTTTCGTCTATGCCGCTCTTCATATTTAGAAGGAAGCTTTTCATAGTGTTATCCAAGCTTGAAACAGTCTCGTCGAATGCGCCCAGGAGATTCTCTATCAACGTTGTCTTGAAATCGCCGAGCGTTTTGAGGACCTTATCCCTAGCTTGATAGATTTGCTGGCGCAGCTGCTGCTTCGCTTCCTCACAGCTGGAGGCGCTAGCGTACAGTATGGGATCTATCCCAATATTCTCGAGAGAAATCGTTATTTGCTTGTTTTTTAATTTTTCTGAAAAGTCGTATTTAAAACCTGAAATTATATCATTTATTAACTGATTTATTCTATTTTCCATATTACCCGAATAAATTCCACGCAAATTCTTATCAGTACTATCGATCACTCGTTTCTCTCCCTCTTTTATCTTTGACGCCAATATATTCTGCATATTTTCCTTTAATTCTGGAATAGCCGTTCTTTCAATATAGTCATTCACATCGTTTACGAGCTGCTCCATGTTTTTGCTGAAATCTAATTTCAATGAAAATGCTACACATACTTCTTCTCCAAAAAATATTTCTTTCTTAATACAAGCGCATAAGTTGCTTTTTTCCACCTCTTGAGCTATTTTATCGAACATACTATTAACTATATCTTTCAATTTACTAATTGTTTCCTCTGCTTTTTCGTTAATTTTTTCCCTAATTTCTTCTTTAAATGTATCTAATGCGTAACTTTCTAACGCGATAGCTATGGTTATCACGTTGTCCATAGCCGCTTTTACTGTTGAAAGCCCGAGTTGAGTTATTATTTCGGTTAAACCTTCTGCAATGTTGTCGGGAGGTTTTATCCATATTATCGCGAGAACGAGGAACGACATGTTTTCGTAGGGTATGAAGGCGGGTGTCGCACCTGCTTCTACGAGTTTATTATAGATTGTCCTGTATAGCCCTCCGAGGACTTCAGCTGGGTTTTTGAGGTTTCCGAGGTTTTTGAAGAAGTCTACAGCCGCGCTGGATATGATGTCAGCAGCTGCGACCTCTTTCCCTGGCGTTGCCGGGAACACCAGCACGAAGACGTCCGCCTTCAGCGTCCCCTTGCCTATCGTGGCTTCCCGCTTAGCGCCTAGGGCGGGGATGAGCAGGGGGAGGGTTTTTCTCTGCCCTGAGATCGCGTTGGCGTAGCGCAGGGCGCTGCCCCTTACGGCGTCTAGGGTTGGGAGGGGTTCACCCTGCGCGCCTGCGTAGGCGAGAGGTGCTAGAAAGCTGGGGGCTGCGAGGAGGAGAACCGCAATTATAGCGAGCGCGCCGCGTGCGCGGATCATAGTCTTTTTACGCTTGTCCTCTATATAAGCCTTGCTGACCAGCGGCAGCTAGAAAAATAAAAACTTTACGTACTCGGTTAACCTTGTCTCGCGTAAACCGAAGTTGTCAGTACGCTTTTCTTTCCTCCTCCCTCTATTTCTACCGTTAATATATACGATTTTCCGGCTTCCACGTTACATTTACACGAGTAGGTGATGCTTCCGCCGGAGGCTATTAAACTGCCGGTTGACGGCTCACAGTTGCCCGTTACGTCTGTATCGCCTATCTTAATCGAATTTACTTTGAAGTCTACGGTGCCGGCGTTGGATATCGTAATGGCCAGCCTGGCGTCATTCCCCACGACGATTATTGTTGCGGAGTCGATGTTTCCTTGCAGCCGTTTGCCCCCTATTAGCCCGCTGATCGTGCCCCAGAAGAGGAGGACGGCGGCGATTCCGATGACTGTTAGGAGGACGGCGACGACGACCCCGCTGATGCCTTTCCTCCTCATTAGTGATTCGATCCTTTAGCCGGTATAATAGCTTTTCGGTGCTTGTCCCGAGCGTTCTCGCAGGAAGGCCCTTTGTTGGACGCAAAGTTTAAGTGTCGGCTCCTCTTTCAGTTTTGCGATGAGGTTTGGCTTGGGTTCCAAGCGCTCTGACGATTCTGCTCGCGGTCAGCGGTCGCAGGGGGTTTTTCCCGCGATTAGGATTCGCGTGTGGGGTTACAGGGATTTGCACAGGGTTAAGGAGGTTAGGTCGTACACGGTCGATTACTCGAGGATCGTGATCGGCGATTTGATCGACGCTCCCCGGAAGGTGTACCTGGTTTTGGACCCTCCTGTCTCGGGGGTTGAGCTCCGGAGGTTGGAGGAGATCGCGGGGGAGCTGGTGTACGTGGTGGAGGAGATCCCCGATGAGAAGGGGCTTGTGAGCATGTTGAGGGAGAGGGGCGTGGTGCGGCCGGAGCTCCAGTACCTGATCGTGAGGGAGCTGGCCAAGGATAGGTTCGGGCCGCTCGACCCCTTGATGAACGACCCCAGCTTGGAGAACATCGAGTGCACGGGTCCGGGGAAGCCGGTTACCGTCACTCACAACGAGTTCGGTAGGTTGGAGACGAACCTGGTTTTCGAGGAGGAGGAGCTGGATAAGCTGGTGATGAAGCTCGCGAACAAGGCGGGTAAGAGCGTCAGCAAGGCCAACCCGAAGATCGATAACGCCCGCTTGCCGGGCGGCCACAGGCTCGCTTGCACGTTCATGAGCGAGATCAGCGAGAGCAGCAGCTTCGTGATCAGGAAGTTCCCGAGCGAGCCGTGGACGGTCACCAAGCAGATGCTGAGGGGGACGTTGACGCCGGAGATCGGGGCTTGGCTGTGGCTTCTCATCGAGCACAAGCTCCCCGTCCTCGTGGTGGGTGGTATGGGTACGGGGAAGACGAGCTTGGCTAACGCGCTTTGCGGCTTCATCCCCCCCGACAAGCGCGTTGGGACGGTGGAGGACGTACCGGAGTTCAACCTCCCCGTTAAGAAGCAGAACTGGCAGCGGATGTTCACGAGGGAGTCCTACACCCTCGACGGGCGGGGCAGCATCGACCTCTTCCAGCTGGTCAAGGAGATGCTGAGGTACCAGGTCGAGTACCTGATCGTGAACGAGATTAGGGGGGAGGAGGCGAGGGTTTGGTTCCAGCAGGTATCCTCGGGCCACGGGGGTATCACCACCATCCACGCTGACGACTTCGAGTCGGCACTCGCTAGGTTGAAGGATTTGGGCATCGACATCGCCTCGCTGAGCGGCTTGCACGGGCTCGTGTACATCGGCGTCTACACAGTGGGCGGCAAGCGCGCTAGGAGGATCCGCGAGGTGGCGGACTTCTCCATCGAGGAAGGGCGACCAAAGATTCGGCACGTTTTCGTGTACGACCCCGCGAGCGACTCGTACAAGTGCATGCCGCCCGAGGAGATGGCGAAGCTGAGGTCCGCGAGGAAGATCATGAGCTTCAGCGAGAGGATCCGCAGCGAGGAGGATTTCGTGAGGGAGTACGAACTGAGGAGGAGGTACCTGGAGTGGCTGCGCAGCATGGCTGCCGTCGACCCGCGTTACCTGAATCCCGAGTTCCTCGTCGGGGAGTTCGAGAAGTTCTACGCTAACCCGAGCTACTTCGAGTCCATAACCCCACCTGAAGTGCCGAAGCGCGCGGTGGAGGCGGCTCCCGCCAGAGCCGCTTTCGCCGACTCATCGGTGAAGGTTCTGCGGTGGGGGAAGCGGGAGCTGGGGGGCTCGGTGAGGGTGGTCGGTGTGAGGAAGAGCGCGAGCGAAGGCGCGGTAGCCGTCGTCGAGAGGAAGGCGAAGGGGAAGAAGGGCGGGAAGGAAAGGAGGAAGTTCCTGGGGCTTCGGCGGGAGTAGGGGGTGGTTCGCGTGAGAGCTGAGCTAGAAAAGTTCTACGAGCGTTACATCTACTTATCTGGTATTAAGAAGACGCCGAAAGAGTACGTTGATGAGGTTCTCCAGAACCTGCTGGTTTTGGGAGCTGCTACGGCTGTTCTGGCGCTGGTGGGGGTTGCGCTCGCGCTGGAGCTCGTGCCGTCGCCCATCCCGCCGGAGCAGGCTCAGCTCCTGTTCTACCTCGCTCCCGTGCCGCTGGTGGTGGGAGTTTTCCTTTCGCTCGACCCTTACTTCAAAGCACAGGAGCACATGCGGGGGGCGGAGAGGGAGCTGCTCTACGTGATGGCGCTCCTCACGACCTACGCGGCGAACGGCGTGCCGCCGCACGTGGCTTTCGAGAGGTTGAAGGAGTACAAGGAGCTTTTCCCCGAGACTGTGAAGATCGTGAGGCGAATGGAGAGGGTCAGGATGCTCTATGTGGTCGACGAGCTGGAGGCGATGGAGGTTGAGGGGAGGAGGGTGACGTCGCCGCTGATATCGGACCTTCTCCTGTCCTCCGCCAGCATCGAGCGGAGGGGTGGCGATATCTACGCAGTTCTGAGGGATAAGATGAGGAGTGTCTTCAACTCGGTGCGGGAGAGCTACAAGGGTCTCGCGGATAAAATGAAGCTTGTGGGTGACGTCATACTGACGGTCTACGGTGTACTGCCGCTCACCCTGTACACGATGTTCGCGATGTTCGCTTCGGAGGAGATGGCTTTCCAGTCGACGGTCTACTCGTACGTGGTGAACCCCCTCATGGGCGCGGCGCTCGTGTTCCTAGCCGACTCGCTGTACCCTAAGACCCCCGTGAAGTACACGAAGTACTACAGGATGGCGCTCCTCCTGGCTCCCGTGGGGGTGGCCGTCTTCGCTACCCTCTACGTGCCCTGGCTCCTGGGCTTCATAAGGGCCAAGCCCGGCGTCCTCAGCGGCCTGCCCTGGACCGGTGTGGCTCTGGCCGCTGCCCTCATCGCGGTTTCGGCGCCGGTCGCGGCCCGCTACCTGGCCGAGAGCAGGAGGTTGACGTCGATCGACTACGCGCTGCCCAGCTTCGTCAGGGATGTCGCCGAGGAGGTGAAGAAGGGCAGCACCCCAGCTCTAGCGGTGCTCACGCTCTCCAAGACGAGGAGCTACGGGGGAGCGCTCGACAGGGTAGTCGGCAAGATGGCTTCAGCGATCGAGGCGGGGAGGACGTTCGTCGAGGCTTGCAGAGCGGTCTTGAACGACCTCTCGTGGTACGGTAAGATGAGCTTCACGCTTATGGTGGAGGCTGACCTGATGGGGGCTAAGCCCGAGGTTTTCGACGAGGTCGCCGAGGTTACGAGGGAGATCATCGATTCGCTCAAGATCGCGAAGTCCTCCGTCGGGCCGCTCAGGGTCTTCGGCATGGTGACAGCCGCGCTGATCGTGGGCATCACCGCGATGCTGATCCGCTACGTGCTCGAGCCTGTCGCCTCGATGGCTGAGAGCTTCCAAGCGGCCATGGCTTCGGCGACCACCCTCATCGGGGTGGTCGGAGTGCGGTTCGTCACGCCGCCCATGCTCCCGCCGCTCGTCGATACGATGATGGCCGGTAGCGTCATCACTCTCTTCGCGATGGGGATGCTGACCGGCAAGATGAGCGACGGCACCCTGGCCGCCGGCTTCCACTACGCCGCCATCATGTCGGCCATCGGCATAGCCGCGATACTCGCGCTCTTCCTGCTGTAGGTGAAGAGGTATGAGCACTGTCTTCGAGGCTTTCCTTGCGACCGCGATCTTCGTCCTGCTGCTGGCAGCCGTTGTCGCGGGGGTGAGCTACATCCTCAACAGCAGGTTCTCCGAGCTGCGGCGCGCTATGCTGAAAGCTAAAGCCGAGGCTGCGGCGCAGGCTGTAGCGCTGTACCTGGAGACCAGACCAGAGCTGTTGAAAGACCGAGAAGGATTGGGTAAGCTCGGCGATGAGGTGAAAAGAGTTCTAGACGGGTACGTGCACAAGATCACCTTGGGCGGAGTTGAGGTTGTGCAAACGCAGGTTAACGTCACGTTCCCGCTGCGCCTGATGAAAGAGGGCGATGGCTACAGGGTAGACCCCCCCGTTAACGTCTATGTTATCAGGTTTCTGGGGGACGGAAAGTACCATGTGGAGAGCGCTAGCGGCGGAACCGTGAGGGTGGGCGTGGCGAAGGAGAGCGCTGTAGCGGTTGTAGCGAGCGGAGCGGTGTACGTGGTATCTAACATCCTGAAGCCGGGGGATCTGCCTCAAACGATCGAGAAAGGCTCCTA
>Ga0326761_1000308_pt1 | contig 11569 bp, 9 predicted proteins | sample GCREP_P_FD_207739 | JGI IMG/M metagenome (GOLD analysis project Ga0326761, IMG submission 207739) | Hot spring water microbial communities from Geyser Creek Basin, Yellowstone National Park, WY, United States - GCR.EP_P | ecosystem: Environmental > Aquatic > Thermal springs > Unclassified... | reverse complement strand
GTTGAAAAATTACCCCCCGTAAAGGTTGAAGGCGTCTACTTAGAGTTTGACGAACAGGGAAAAACAAGATACATCGAAAGGATAAGACTACTTTCCGACTAACTCCTTCTCACGCTTTTTCCACCATCTTTTAAAGAGCTCCTTTTTTAAGGGAGAAATCCTATCTACAAAGAGTATGCCTTCTATATGGTCGTATTCATGCTGGAAGGCTATGGCGTGAAGACCGGTTAGTTCTTTCTCAAAAGGTTTTCCCTCAAGGTCATAGGCTCGAATGTAAAGCTTTGCATAGCGTTCTACTTTGGCATAATAACCTGGGATGCTTAGACACCCTTCCTCATACTCGGTAAACCCCTCGGCATTGAGTATTTCTGGATTTATGTAAACTTCAAGCTCGGGCGTTCCCTCCTTTTGTTTGATATCCATTATGAAGAATCTTTTAGGGATACCCACCTGATTTGCGGCAAGCCCAAGCCCCTTTACTTTATACATAAGTTCAGCCATCTTTTTGATAGTTTCCTTTAGGTCTTCGTCAAATTTTTCTACAGGGGTAGACTTTTCCCTCAAAACCGGGTCTCCATAAATCCTAAGCTTTAACCCTTCTTTCATCTTAGCCTTCTCCTCCTTACCTTCTTATTGAGTTTAGGACTACGCTTAGTGAAGAAAAAACCATCATAAGACCAGCAAATTCCGGTTTAAGATAAACTCCCCAGCCACTTAAGGCACCAGCTGCGATAGGGATCCCAAGCAAGTTGTAAATAAAAGCCCAGAATAGATTTTGCTTTATCCTTTGTGAGGTCTTCTCTGCCATTTGAAAGAAGTGCTTCAAGCCTTTTATTCCAGAAAGCAGGACTACATCCCCTATTCTCTTAGAGAGGTCTACCCCCTCTCCCATGACAAAGGAAAGATAAGCTTTAGCTAAAGCGGGGGCGTCGTTTAAACCATCGCCTACCATGGCGCAAAAACCATACTCCTTCTCAATCTTTTGAAGATGAGTTAATTTCTCCTCAGGCTTTACTCCACCAACATAATGCTCAATCCCAAGCTCTAAAGCTACTTTTTCAACCCTTTCAGGCGCATCTCCGCTTAAGAGAAAGGTCTTTATCCCTTTGATTTTAAAATAGTCTATTACCTCCTTTGCTTCCCTTCTAATTTCATCCTCAGGGACAAATTCCGCCAATATTTCTTCATTTTTCTTAAGGACGATCCTTTCGCCAGTCTCGGTTCTTCCTAAGAAGTAGTCGTCCGCTTTTATTCCATAGCCTGGAATTTCTTTGACCTCTCCGAAGGTATAACTCTTCTTTCCCCCATTTTCTTCGGCAAATTTCGCTATAGCCTTAGAGTAGGGATGAGAAGAGAGGCTTGCTATGGAAAGGGCTAAATTTAACACCGAATCCTTTTCTTTGTAAACTTTAAAGCCAACTATCCGTGGTTTTCCTTCAGTTAGGGTTCCGGTTTTATCTAAAATGATGGCTTTGACCTTGGTTGCTCGTTCTAAAGCCGAAGGATTTTTTACTACCACTCCGTTTTTATAACAACGGATTAATCCTATGCTTAAGGCTAATGGGATGGCTATGCCAAAAGCGCAAGGGCAAGAGATAACCAAAACCGCAAGGGCAAAATTAAAGCTTTTTAAAGGCTCACCAGAGGTGATATACCAGTAAATAAAAACAAGAACTGCGAGAAGGATGACCACCTGCACAAAGTAATGAGAAATTTGGTCTGCAAGCCTCTGAGACTGCGGCTTAAGCTGTATAGCCTCTTCTATCTGCTTTAAAAGCATAGCAAGAAAGCTCTGGTTTACACCCTTTTCAACTTTCATTGTCGCTATCCCGCTAACCACTAAACTACCAGAAAGAAGCTCTGCCCCTTCTTTCTTTAAAAGTGGTCTACTCTCACCCGTGATAAGAGATTCGTCAACCTCAACCTCACCCTTTAATATCTTTCCATCAACCGAAACGATCGCTCCCTGTTTAAGTAGGATAATATCTCCCGGCAAAAGGTCCCGAACTAAAACCTCCTTTTCTCCTTTAGGGGTTAGGACTATCACTTTGCTTGTCTGAAGGGCAAAAAGCTCCTTTAGGAGGGCTAAAGCCTTCCCTTTTGAGCGTTCTTCAAGGTATTTCCCAATTCTTACAAAGGTTATAAGAGAAGCAGAGGTTTCAAAGAAGGGGTCTCCTGGCAAAACTTTAGGCGAAGCCAAGAGGCTATATAGGTAGGCTGAAGTTGAGCCAAGACTAACCAAAACATCCATGTTCCCTACTTTAGCCTTTAAAGAATGGTAGGCTGAACGATAGAATTTATAACCTCCTATTCCCTGCACAAGGGTGGCAAGGATTAACTGAAAGAGTGGGGTTTGGTGAAAGGGAATAAACATCAAGATCATGATGGTAAGGCTTGAAATTCCACAGAAGATAAGGATCGGTTTTTCAAAGCTTTTAGGCGACCTTACGAAAACAACCCTATAGCCTAAATCTTCTACTACCCTTTTTATGTCTTCTTCTGATACGAAGTTTGGGTCATAATCAACTAAAACTCGCCCAAGCTCAAAGCTAACGCTTACTTTAGAGACACCTTTAAGGTTTTTTAAAGATATCTCTATGGCTCTTGCACAGTTAACGCAGGTCATCCCCTCAACGTTTAGCCTTAAACTTTCCATGCTTATTAATTTATAACGTTTCTAAAAAATTTGAACACCGTCATAACTGTTTATCGTATGTTTTGAATATCATTTTTGATTTTGGCGATTATTAAAATGTCCCACCGAGAGGAAATGCCTATCTATCTTTTGGTAGGAGAAGATGGGGAATGGCGCCCCGACCCATAGGGGGAGAGGGTCCCTCGCTTACATTTAGGAGGACATAGCGGGGTATGCCAAGCAATAAGATTTAGAACTTCTTTAACCGCAAAGTAGGCAACACTTCCTGGGTAAGCATCAGGGGTTAAGCTTTGCACCAGATTATAGAAAAGCGGATGATGAGAGACGATGAGGTTTAAACCCTGGTCTACAGCGAACTTACAAGCTGAGAGGCTTGGGGTCAACCGTTAGGAGGATGCCCTTAACAAGAGCTTTTTTTGAACCAACTTGTAACCCTATAGGGTCATTTTTTCTGCTAAGGAAGAAGGAGCAACTTTTTTAAAAATCTAAGATATCAGAAACCGTAAGGTTCATTATCAAAGAATTGATGGGCCCGCCAGGACTCGAACCTGGGACCTTCCGGTTATGAGCCGGCGGCTCTAACCAGCTGAGCTACGGGCCCATTTCATATTATAATAATTTTATATAGGTTTGGCAAGGGCTTACAAAGAGGTATAATAACGGTATGGCGCATAGGTTTGATCCCTCAATGCTTGAAAAATTAGAGGACCCTTCAAGGCTTGAAATATTTCACCCAGAAGCAGTTCTAAATAAACTTGGTCTAAAAGAAGGAATGGCTGTTCTTGATGTAGGGACAGGCACAGGTTTTTACCTTCCTTATCTTTCAAAACTTGTTGGTGAAAAAGGAAAGGTCTATGCCGTAGACATTCAACCTAAGCTCCTTGATTATGCCAAGAAAAGGGTTGAAGATTTAAGGCTGAGAAACGTTGAGGTCCTGAAGTCAGGGGAAAATTTTATTCCGCTTCCTGAAAACTCGATAGATTTTATCTTCATGGCCTTTGTTTTTCATGAGCTTAAAGAACCGCAAAAATACCTTGAAGAGATAAAAAGGGTTGCGAAGGCTCACGCAACCCTTTTGATTGTAGACTGGACAAAGATAGATAGAGACAAAGGACCTCCTCCCTCAGAAGTATATTCTGAGGATGAGGTCAAGAATTATTTAAGAAGGGCTGGAATAGAGGTTAAGAGGATTGAGATGTTTAACAAGTATGCTTATGGCATCGCAGGGAAAATAAATAAGAAAGGACCATCGATATGATGGTTGCGCATTCAAATAGGATTAACCTTAGGGGTTAAAGGATAAGGGTCTAAAATCGCCTTGTCATATGCACAAATTTTAAGTATATTCAATAATTTTAAGTATATTCAATTGAAATAGGCTCGAAAATCCTTTTTAGGAGGGTGTATGAGCTTTCTTTCCGAAAGGGTAAGAGGTCTTAAACCTTCCGCAACCTTAGCCATAGACGCTAAAGCCAAAGCTCTTAAAGAGCAAGGTGAAGACATCTTAAATCTTTCGGCAGGTGAGCCTGATTTTGATACTCCTGAACACATAAAAAAAGCCTGCATCAAAGCCCTTGAAGAGGGCTTTACCAAGTATGTGGCTACCCAAGGAATTCTGAGCTTAAGAAAAGCCATCTGTCAACGAATAAAAGAGGATTATGGGCTTGATTACAGCCCTGAAGAGGTGATCGTCGCATCCGGTGCAAAGCAAGCCATATTTAATCTTCTTTTAGCCCTTGTGAACCCTGGAGATGAGGTCTTAATACTTTCTCCCTACTGGGTTTCTTATCCTCCGATGGTGGAGATAGCTGGAGGTATCCCAAAGATTGTTTCTTCAAGCTTTGAGAAGCGGTTTGAGCCAGACTTAACCGATGTTGAAGCATCCATTACCCAACGCACAAAGGGGATGATATTAAACAGCCCCTCCAATCCTACGGGGCTTATTTATAGACGGGAATTTTATCTTGGGCTTTCTGAAATTATCAAAAAGCACAATCTTTGGGTTATAAGCGATGATATCTACGCTCGTTTAAGGTTTGACGGAAAGGGTCCTGAAAACATCTTAACCTTTGCGAAAGAGCTAAAGGATAGGGTCTTTTTAGTTAACGGTGTTTCAAAGACTTACGCCATGACGGGTTGGAGGATAGGCTGGGCAGTTGGACCAAAAGAGGTGATTAAAGCCTGCTCAAACCTTCAAGGGCAAAGCACATCCCATGCTACATCCTTTGCCCAGAAAGGGGCTGAAGCGGCTCTTACTGGACCGCAAGAGCCTGTGAAGGTTATGGTTGAAGCCTTCGCCAATAGGGCTAAGGTCTTGTGCCAGGCTCTAAGAGAGATACCCGGGCTTAGGTTTCATGAACCTCAAGGTGCCTTCTATGTTTTCGTTGACTTTTCAGCTTACTATGGCAGAAAAACCGAAGCTGAGAAAGAAATTCAAAGCTCGCTTGATATGGCAGATTATCTTCTTGACCAAGCAAAGGTTGCCTTGGTTCCGGGGGCAGCCTTTGGGGATGATGCCTTTTTAAGAATATCCTTTGCCACCTCAGAGGAAGTGTTAAAGTTAGCGGTTGAGAGAATTAAGAGGGCTTTGAATAAGTTGAAATAAATACTTAGGAGGAATGCGGATGAGAAGAAGCTCGCTCATTTCCCGGCTCCTTTTTATTGTAGTAGTAATAATCGCTATCCTTGTAGTGATCACCTTTGCCATCCAGAGCTACAACACCTACTCTCAGTTCAAGAAAACCTTGATAATCGGAGCAGAGGGGATCATCTTGCAAGGTGAAAACATCAGAAAAAACTTTGGAAAGCTTCATGAAGCTGGTATCTTTAGAGACCTTATGGTTCAACTTAAAGAAAGAGCCCTTTCTGCTAAGGCAAGGGGAGATGAGGCAGAATACAAAAAAGTAGTTGCCGAATTTTTAAACATCGTGCCCGTTGTTCAGTCAATGGTGACCCTAAAGCTGGGAGAAAAAGAGGGAGGATATCTCTTTAGAGTTCCCAAGGAATATCCGCGGAACCCTGCCAACACGCCGGATGAGGTTGAAAAGGTAGTCCTGAAGATGTACCAGGAGGGAAAGATCAAGGGGACCTATGTGGTTGAGGGCAAATATAAAGACCCGGCTTCAGGAAAGGAGAGGAAGGCTGTTAGGGTTTTTCGTCCTATTATCTTGACTGAAGACTGCCTTATTTGTCATGGCGACCCAGCAAAATCCTATGAGCTTTGGGGGAACAAAGAAGGTAAGGACCTGACAGGCGGTCCGATGGAAGGCTGGAAGGCAGGAGAAATCCACGGAGCCTTTGAGATCATTTACTTCCTTGACACGCATTTAAACAGGCTTTATCTGGTTTTAGGCATCTTAGCTCTTATTACCTTTACCTTACTTTTAATTGCTGGCCTAGTTATCCATCGCTTCATGAGGGAAAACCTGCAGAAACCCATAAGCCTGGTGATGGAGGTCGCAGAAGAGCTAGCTCAAGGGGACCTTTCCGTTAGGTTTAGCTATAATAAAGACGATGAAATAGGAAGGCTTATTTCCACCCTTGAGAGGATGAGAGGAGGGTTAGTCGAGCTTATTCAAAGGCTTGTTGAGGCTATCAAAAATGTATTACCCATCAGCGCAAACCTTCAGCAAAAATCTCAAGATGTAGACCTTTCAGCAAACAACTTAGCTACAGTTACTGAGGTAGTGAACCAGAAGATCGTAGAGATAAACACGAGCCTTTCTGAGGTAGCCCATTCCTTTGAACAGATGAACCTTGCCATTCAGGAGATCACAAAAAGCGTCCTTAAGACTACAGACATGACAAAGGACGCAAAGGAAAGGACCGAGATGGCTCATCAGATTGTGGAAAAGCTTCTTGAGAACAGCGAAAAGATCGGAGAAATCATAACCCTTATCAATAACATCGCCGAGGCCACTAATCTCTTGGCTCTCAATGCCTCGATTGAGGCGGCAAGAGCAGGTGAAGCCGGAAAGGGTTTTGCAGTTGTGGCAAACGAGGTTAAAGAGCTTGCAAGACAGACGCAGCAAGCTACCAAAACTATAGAAGACATGATCAAAACCATTCAAGAAAATGTTAAAGAAACTATCAGTGCAATTGAAGGTATAAAAGAGAGCGTGGCACAAATAAACGATGCGGCAAATGTCATAGCAAGCGCAACGGAAGAGCAGACTATCACCATCGGGGAGATGAACAACTACTTGCAAGAGAGCTCAAGGTCAACGGCTGAGATCAGTCAAACCATGGATGAACTCGTCCAAGCGGTAGAAAAACTAAGGTCCTTAGCTTCAGAAAATAGCGAAATAGCTAAAACCTTAGAAGAAGTCATTGAAAAACTAAAAGAGGTAGCAGATAGGTTTAAACTTGCTTAGGGATAAATCATGGGGCTAATCTCGAAGGTTCGGGAAACTAAAGAGACCCGCATTGAGCTTACCCTTGACCTGAGAGGAGAGTTCCTTGAAGAAACTCGCGTTCAAACAGGGATAGGGTTTTTTGACCACATGCTCGAAACTCTGAGCTTTCATTCTGGCATACTCTTTGATCTTAAGGCTGAGGGGGACCTTGAGGTAGACTATCATCATACCGTTGAGGATGTGGGCATTGTTCTTGGTTTAGCCTTAGATGAAGCCTTGGAGGATAGAAAGGGAATTTGCCGTTTTGGAGAGGCTACCATACCCATGGATGATGCACTAAGCCAAGCAGTGGTTGACCTTGTTCGTCGCCCTTATTTTTATTATTCTGCTAAGTTTCCTGTATCTCATATAGGAAGCTTCGATGTAGAGTTGATAGAAGAATTCTTCAGAGCCTTTGCCCTAAACGGGATGTTTACCCTTCATATAAGGAATTTCTACGGCAAAAATTCTCATCATATCGCTGAAAGCCTTTTTAAAGCAGTGGCTCACGCTTTAAGAAGAGCCTTGCTGCCAGCCGAAGAAGTCATCTTCTCTGTGAAAGGCTCACTTTAGATTAGGTTGAAGCTCCCGAGGAAGCTCATAGAGCTTCCTAGTTTTCTGAATAAACTCTACAAAGTCTTTAGGTAAAAGACCTTTCATCATGTTTAAAGTCCTGCTAACCAAGGGATAGGTTAGGGAACGTTCAAAGGTTGCCTTTTCGCTCGGCATCGTTAGTAAGAACAAAAGATACAAAAAGGTGATAAGCAGGGTCCCTTTAACGAAGCCAAGAAGAGACCCAAGGATCCTATCAGCGATGCTTAGATTTAAGCTCTTTAGCATAGTAAAGAGGAAAAAACCAGCTAACACAAAGGTAAAGTAGATGATGAAAAAGGCTAAAAAGAGGCTCAAAAAGAATTGAGCCTTGGGATGGGATACAAACTTAGCCACAAACCCCTGTAGCTTTAGGGCAAACCATCCAGAATAAAGAAAAGCAACGACCATCCCTACCAACGGAAAAAGGGCTCGCAAGAGACCACGGAAAAAGCCTCGAATGACAAAGTAAAAAAGAACGGCAAGGCTTATAAAATCAAACCAAGTCATTCTACATACCAGAAGGTTTCATCTTTAAAGTCTTTTAGCACGACTCCGTAAGCCTTAAGCTCCTCTCTGATGCTATCGGCAAGGGCAAAGTTTTTTTCTTTTCTTGCTAAAAACCTCCTTTGGATTAGCTCCTCAACCTGCTTTACGGAGACACCCTGATGGCTAAGCTTCCTTTCCCTCTCCTTTTTAAAGAACTCTATCGGGTCCTCTTCAGCAAGACCAAGAAGGCGCCCTACAAGTTCCCGTAGCTCCTTTATCATTTCTTTAAGCTCAACCAAGTCCTTTTGGACTAACTTTTGGCTTGCCTTGGTCACAAGCTCATAAAGCTTTGATTCCAAAGAGTAAAGATACCCAAGGGCTAAGGCAGTGTTCAAGTCGTTTAGCAAAGCTGAGAGAAAGTTTTGCTTAAAGCTAGCAAAGTGCTCTTTTAGCTCTAAAAATTCCTTTGAGCTTTCTCCTTCTTTATCGGTCTTAAGCCTTAAAGCGAGGTATAAGGTTTCGTATAGATGATAGACAGCTTTTTCTGTGTCCTTTAGAGCTTTTTCGCTGTAGTCAAGGGGTGAAGAGTAGTTTTGCGAAAGGAGAAAGGCTCTTATTACCTCAGGGTGATAGTTTTCAAGGAGGAACCGTGTGGTGACAAAGTTGCCAAGGCTTTTGCTCATCTTTTCGCCGCCTACAGTGATCAAACCATGATGTATGAAGTACCGCACAAAAGGTTTTCCCGTTGCCGCCTCGCTTTGAGCAATCTCATTTTCATGATGAGGGAACTTTAGGTCCATACCTCCGCCGTGGATGTCTATCGTATCTCCGAGGTATTTCATACTCATGGCGGAGCACTCAATGTGCCACCCCGGTCTACCCGGTCCCCAGGGACTATGCCAAAAAGGCTCGCCAGGCTTTGCCGACTTCCAAAGGGCAAAGTCAAGGGGATGCCTCTTCTTTTCAGAAGGGTCAATCCTTACTCCAACTATTAGGTCCTCAAGCTTCCTACCTGAAAGCTTTCCGTAGGAAGGGAATTTTTCTACCGCAAAGTAAACATCCCCATCGCTAACATAGGCATAACCAAGCTCTATGAGCCGTTCTATGAGAGAGAGGATCTCCGGAATATGGTCGCTTGCTTTGGGCTCAAAGGTAGGGGGAAGAACCTTTAGCTCCTTTAACTCCTCTTGGTATTCTTTAGTGTATTTTTCTGTCAGGTCCTTCCAAAAGATGCCTTCCCTGTTTGCCCGGTTTATGATCTTATCGTCGATGTCAGTTATGTTCCGAACATAGATAACCTCATAGCCCAGGTAAAGAAGAAGGCGATAGAGGACATCAAAGATAACAGCCGACCTGGCATGCCCAAGATGGCTGGAGTCATAGGCCGTGATCCCGCAGACATACATCGTGACCCTTGGAGGGTTTAAGGGAGTAAACTCTTCTACTTTACGAGTGAGGCTGTTGTAGATTCTTAGGCTCATTTTAGATTTAGTCTTTCCCAAGTTTCATAGGCTTTTTCTTTCAGAAGGGAGTTTTGCCAGGAAAAAACAGGCGTCCTTGAGACCTCATACTTTAAAACCATAGGGTCTTCTGGTAAAAAGGCTAAGAGTTTTAGCCCATATTTCTCGCAAACCTCCTTAGCATAGGATGAGAGCTCTTCAGGCACAGGCATAGGGGAACGGTTGACTATACACCAAAGGTTTTCGACCTTTACCTGCAAGGTCTTAAGTAAGTCGGCGATCCTTCCTGCGGTCATTATCCCCCTCATGCTGGCATCGGAGACGACGATAAGGTGCTCCATCTCAAGAAGGTTTAAACGGGAAAGATGCTCCATCCCTGCTTCGTTATCTATCACTAAATAGCAGTAGGATTTCATAAGCTTTTCAATGGCTTGAGACAAGAAGGAATGAGCAGCACAGTAACAGCCTGGTCCCTCAGGCTGACCCATGACGATGAGATCATAGCCGGTTCCTTCAATTATCGCTTGATGAAGCCTCATCTCTACATAGTCATACCTTGCCATAGAGTCTGGAACGCTCTTTCTTAGCTCCTCTTTTATCTCGCCAAGGGTAATGTGCACCTCCTCACCCAAAAGTTCGTTGAGGTTTGCGTTTGGGTCGGCGTCAACGGCAAGGATAGGCTTTAGTCCCCTATCAACTAAGTAGTTGATAAGCAGTGCTGAAAGGGTGCTCTTTCCCGTTCCACCCTTGCCAGCAAAGGAGATCCTCGTTGGCATCTTTAAACCCCTTTTTTCTTTTTATCAAGGAAGAGCTTATAGGTGTAGGAGTCAACGAGGGCTTGACAGCTTGCCTCAAGGATGTCTGTTGAGACGCCTACAGTGCCCCATTTTCTGTCCTTACTCTTCGAAAGGATGAAAACCCGGACCTTTGAAGCGGTTCCCGGAAGACCTGGCAAAACCCTAACCTTGTAGTCCTCAAGCTCCATCTCTTTTATCTGAGGGTAAAACCGAACTAAGGCTTTCCTTAGGGCGTTGTCGAGGGCGTTTACTGGACCGTTCCCAAGGGAGGCGGTATGCTCCACCTCTCCAACCCCAGGCGGAACCCGCACGATTACCGTAGCCTCAGCTTGCCCAGTCTTGTTAAAATGGCTATCGATAACCCGGTAGCTTAGGAGCTCAAAGTATTGTTTGGGCTCGCCAAGAAGCTTGTAGATCAAGAGCTCAAGCGAGGCTTCAGCAGCCTCAAACTCAAACCCCTCAGCCTCAAGCTTCTTAATCTCTTCCACTATCTTGGGAAGAAGAGGATTGTCAGGCTCAAGCTCTATCCCAAACTCCTTTGCCTTGTAGATGATGTTGCTCTTTCCTGAAAGGTCGCTAACAAGGACCCTTCTTTCATTTCCAACAAGGGATGGGTCTATGTGTTCATAGGTCCTTGGATGCTTGAGCACCGCCGAGACATGCACTCCACCCTTATGGGCAAAAGCAGACCTTCCCACATAGGGAAGCCTTGAAGGATGGGGAAGGTTAGCTATCTCGAACACAAAGCGCGAAACCTCAGTGAGCTTATGTAAAACATCCTTTGAAGAGGTTTCATAACCCATCTTTAGGATTAGGTTTGGGATGATGGAGCATAGGTTAGCGTTTCCGCAGCGCTCGCCTATTCCGTTTATTGTCCCCTGTACCTGCCTTGCTCCAAGTAAAACCGCTGTCAAGGAGTTTGCCACCGCACACTCGCTATCGTTGTGGGCATGTATTCCAAAGGGAAAGTCTTCTCCAAGAACTTGCTTTACTCGGTTTATGATTTCTGCCACTTCATGGGGCAAAGTGCCACCGTTTGTATCGCAAAGAATGATGCAATCAGCCCCTGCCTGCCAAGCCCTTTTTATTGTCTCCAGGGCATAATCAGGGTCCTCTTTGAAGCCGTCAAAAAAGTGCTCAGCATCGTAAAAAACTAACGGCACCCTATCCTTGAGGTACCGG
>Ga0326761_1000307_pt1 | contig 11581 bp, 10 predicted proteins | sample GCREP_P_FD_207739 | JGI IMG/M metagenome (GOLD analysis project Ga0326761, IMG submission 207739) | Hot spring water microbial communities from Geyser Creek Basin, Yellowstone National Park, WY, United States - GCR.EP_P | ecosystem: Environmental > Aquatic > Thermal springs > Unclassified... | reverse complement strand
AAGAATAAAAAATGTTTTTGTTTAAACACATGTCATATGAAACCATAAGATCTTAGTGTTTTATGTTTAGAATTAAGGTCTCTTTCTTATCTATAGATAACGTGATTTTGTTATCATAATATTTAATGATCTCTGATCTCTCTGATGAAGATCTGCTGATCAATTCGACATTTTTTATTGGTAGAGAGCTTTCTATACTAATTTTCTCGGGATCTCCATGGTTAATTATTATTAGAATATCTGAGTCTTTTCCGTAGAACGGCTTCACTTCTATTTGTGATGAAGATGTTCTATATCTTATCTCAACACCTGATTCTAATGCTATTGATCTGAAGAGATCTATAATAGATTTTCTATAAGGATCCTTTAGATTCATATGATCTGATAATGCAAGAATCATCTCTATAGGGATGAGCATTGTATACACATTTCCTCCACCTCTTCTAGTTCTGAAGAGCACAGGTCTCTCAGACGCGTCTACTGCAAGAACATCTGCATCAACAGGCTCTGCATAATATGTGTATATTGATGTCGGTGTGTCAATAATGATCTTGCTGTCTCTATCTATCTCATTGAATTCTCTTATAAAGCTGATCGTTATGCGACCTCGGTAGATATTGAGCGCTCCCGTCCTAGACCTGTTCTCGATGCCCATCAACTCGCTCCATAAATGTGTTGCAGCCTCATAACCAGCAATATAATCTCCGAATCCTTTTGACAACGATATATACAAATTGCCGCCTTCCTCAACATATCTCAGAAGTTTTCTCCATGTAGTTGATAAAGCAACTATCAGCGAAGGCATGACAAGAAGTTTTCTTTTATTCAAAACTTTTTCTAGATCCAGTTCATATATCATTGTGTTATCAACACCTGCGGAAGACAGCAACATGCTGGAGATTATGAGAGGCTGAACAACTCTCCAGAAGCCCATCCCATTTCTATACCAGACAAACTCATAGTCTCTGAAGACATAGAAAGGCGTTACTATAGATGTCTCAGGTCTTCTCTTAAAATCTATGTGAAAACCTAGTCTCTCAAGACTTGAAATAGTCTCAGAAAATCTTTTCACAACTTCTGCAGAAGGCTTTAAAGATCCGTCATATCTGACAAGACCATATCTAAGCTCAAGAGGTCTCCATTCATAGGGAGGCTCATTCTCAAGAGAGAAATCTGAGAAACACCATATGAAAGCTCCTGAGGCGTCATGAGCAAGTGCTGTATAAAGAACTTCTTCAACAGCTCTGGCCTGAAGCTCTTCAGATAACAATGCTGTTGAGAAGCCGAACTCCTCAAGTATCAAAGGCAGATCTCCGCTGTTTCTAAACAACTCTATAAATGCTCCATAACTAAATCCTTGTCTCACATCATCTGTGTCAAAAATATATAGATGAGGACCTACGTAATCCACTATACCACGTATATTAGGTGTCTCCTGCATATAACTATCAGGAACGTCTCCAGAAGAGATCAGATGATCTTTATCGATACTTCTTATAGTCTCTGAGAAAGCTTTCAAAAGCTTTAGAGCTTCATCTCTATTCTCAGCTCTCTTCACAAGACTAAGCTCATTGCTCAATATCCAACCGGCGACAGCAGGATGATCCTTGAATCTCTCAACTATATTTTTGACAAATCTCATCGTCTTCTCAATAGAACGAGGCTTATAAAGATCCTCGAATCTAACCCATGGAATTCTCCAATTCTTCCCGCTCATATGACCTACTAAGAAAGTCAGAAAAATCATGATCTTATTTTCATAAGCTATGTCAAGAAATCTTCTCAACCTATCCAACATATGTTGATTAATTTCTCCATTCTCATCAGCAAAATCCTCATCTTTAATAAACATTCTGACGGCCCTGACACCGATCTTCCTCATTATAGAAAAATCCCCTCTAACAGAATTCTCATTCCAATCAATCCACATTCTCAAAGCATTTTTTCTAGACCAATAATTTACTCCCAGTAGAAATCTGAGGCCTTCCTCCATAAAAATAATATCATCAACAACTTTGTATCTCATGAATGTAACCTCACTATCTTCATCATATTATTACAGTGAGATTTTAAATCTAATCTCATTATAAGAATAATTAATTGTCTATAGATGGGCTCTCAACGCGACTTGATATGATCCTGTTTCAACTTATTGCTCAGATGACAATGAGAAGATCTTAGGATCATAATTCTTCTAGGAGAGCATTCCAATAGATCTTCTATTAATATGATTATGATTAAAAATATAAATGTTTAAACATATGTATTTATGGTGTCTATATGCCTAAACGTACAACAGTCATTTTAGATGATGATGTTTATGAGAAAATTGTGAGAGAGAGCATAAAGAGATATGGTACTACGAGAGCATTATCAAAGATAATTAATGATCTTTTGAGAAAAAGTCTCTCATATAAAGAGGATCTTGTCAGACTTATATATTCTGAAAAGACTATTCACATATCTGAAGAGGATTTTGAGATTTTTCGTAGAGAGCTCGAGAAGAGGTTTGTCTCACGTTGATTATTGACACAACATATCTTCTCCCACTTATCGGCGTAAGCATAGACAAAGATCTTTTGAAAGCTATTGTGGAGAGGAGGACGAGAATAGATATTGATATAGATGATCTTGCTGTAAGTCTCATATCATTATTTGAGCTTCAAGCAAAAGCTGTCACTCTGAATATATCCTCTCAAAATCTTGCTAAAGCTATTGAAATTTTAAACTCAAGTATTCGAGTGATACCTTTTTATAATAGAGAGGTGATCGAATATTCATATGAGGTCTATAAGCTATTGAGAGATTATATCGACTCTATCATAGTGGCGACAGCAATATCTCTTAGAGAAGATCTTGCTACTGAAGACAGAGTTATATTGTCAATTAAAAAAGATCTTGAGAAAACATATGAGATAAAGATCTATAGCTATAAAGATCTTGTGATAAAATAATCGTATGATTCTCAGAAGCAATCTTTTGATTCACATAATATTATAATCATCATTTAATCTTCTCTCAATTTATCCTCTTCAATAACTTTAAACCCTATTAATCTGGCAAGATCCTTAATATCCTCAGCAAAGTCTCCATAGAATACAACTCTATGCCATGTCCATCTCCAGTTTCTAGCTAAAGCTTTCACATTTGATGTTGCAACTAGTTTTGTAGCGCAGGCATGGCTGCTGAACTCGTTTCTCAATGTTTTGGCTTTATGAATTATGATAGTCTTCTGATCAGGTATTATCTGTGCTGCTGTGATGATCTGATTAACCGGCAGATCGACGTGTACAGAGGCTTTTTTCAGACCTAGATGTGCAGAAGTTATAGAGTAAGAAACTCTGATATTTCCTCCCAAAGGATTTATAGGCGCGTAACAGTGATAATAGATGATCTCATTGTTTTTATAGTCTAAGACTGGGTCTGAGATGAAGCCGGGCTCATTATTTAATAACCATATTATTAAGAGCATAACTGCTGAATAAGGGTCGGCCTCACATACAGGCACATATCCGTCCAGCCACAGTTGCATATATCCTAGACAAGGCCATGCATCTAGAATCTTAGAATCATATAAATTGATACAATCCACAGCAATTGAATCAGCCTTATGATCTTCTAAAGCTTTTCTCATAGCAATATATAGTTTAGCGGCTTTGAGAATATCTATATGACTAGTCTCGTAGACGCGGTCAGCATTTTTAATCCATTCTCTCATGTACTTCTCAGCCTCAGCATCATCAGTCTTCATATAATATTTCTCTACAAACTCTTTCCCATCAATCACTACAGGCTCTATGCCAAAAAGATCATGTATCAAAGAAGAGATCTTTCTAAACCAATCTATATTCAACGTGACAAATAAGATTCTAGTCATCTTAAGTCTGGCCAAGACTTTGAGAAGCCTGACCTTTTTAATAACAATCTCATCATCAAGATCTCTGATGGAGATCCCTATCACAGGCCTATTCTCCTCAACAGCTCTACCATATTCAAGAAGAAATTCACCACCTCCTCCATAAGACTCTGCTATAAGAATAACAGGCTTGCCACTCTCAAGAAAAACTCTTGTGACACCTCCAGACCATGTGTGTAAAAGAACAACTACAAAACCAACAGAATCTTTCTCAGAATCTAGGACTCTCACGGCATCATCAACGTTTTTAACAACATAAAAGACCAGGTCAGTGTCTGAAAAATTGTTTCTCAAGACATAGATAAGCTTGTGCATCTCTTTCTCAAGCCATTCTCTGATCAAAGGAGGCCCTCCTAAAGCACCTGTGTAGCTATTAGGAGAAGTCTCTGGAGAAATAAATATCACAGGGATCCTGATAGCTGTTGACAAAACATTCCCTTAAAAATTTAAAACTGAGAACATATTTAAAAACTAATCTTATAATGACGAGCCATTTATTGTCTACATCTTAGTCTATACGAATCATCTTAGTAAAACAGCGCCTTTAGATGCTGATGAGACAAGTCTAATATATCTTGAGTATGCTCCATGAGGATACTCAATTTTTGGAGGTTGCCATCTTTTTAATCTATCTCTCAGCTCTTCATCGCTTATTTTAATCTCCAGCTTTTTTGATGATACATCTATCTCTATGATATCTCCGTCTTCAACTACTGCAATAGGACCTCCTTCAGCCGCCTCTGGAGCTACATGACCGATCATGAGACCTCTAGTAGCCCCACTGAATCTCCCGTCAGTAACTAATGCTACGCTTTCTCCCAAGCCTGCTCCCACTATTGATGCTGTGACACTAAGCATCTCAGGCATTCCTGGAGCTCCTTTAGGACCTACGTATCTTATAATCACCACATCTCCTGGCTTAATCTCTCCTCGAGACACTGCTTTGAAGGCTTCTTCCTCACTATTAAATACTTTGGCAGGCCCTTTATGATAAAGTCTTTTTACACCAGCTATTTTTACTACTGCCCCTTCAGGAGCCAGATTACCTTTTAAAATAACTATGCTTCCCATAGGCATAATAGGATTATCAATATCTCTAACTACATCCTGTCTCTCTTGAATAGGCATGATCCAAGGTGCTTTATATCTCTCAAGGTTATCTTTAAGAGTCAAGCCTGTAACTGTGAGAGTGTTTTCATGTAACAATCCTTTCTTTAAAAGCTTTTTAAGAACTAAAGGAAGACCTCCAACTTTATCAAGTTGCCACACAGCATATCTGCCTCCTGGTATAAGATCAGCTATATAAGGTGTTTTAGAATATATTTTGTCAAAATCTTCTAGAGATAATTTCACGCCGGCCTCATATGCGATTGCCATCAAGTGTAATATAGCATTTGTAGATCCTCCCATCGCAGCATCTACAACAATAGCGTTTTCAAAAGCCTCATAAGTTAATATATCTCTAGGCTTAATATCGTTCTCAATTAATTTAATAACCTGTTCTCCAGATGCTTTAGCAACAATTTTTCTTCTATAATCTACAGCCGGTATAGTTGAGCTTCCAGGTAGAGACATTCCCAAGGCCTCTATTAAAATAGCCATTGTATTTGCCGTATAAAGTCCTTGACAAGATCCTGGTCCTGGACATGCTAATCTCTCTATTAACCTAAGATCTTCTAAAGAAATTCTTCCTGCATTATAAGCTCCGACAGCTTCAAACACGTCTCCTATTGATAACATCTTATCTCCTAAGAAGCCACTTAACATCGGACCTCCATTAACAAATACAGAAGGAATATTTAGGCGAGCGGCAGCCATCATCATCCCAGGCTCGATCTTGTCGCAACTAGCCATCATGACCATACCATCAAAACCGTGTGCTCTGATCATTAGTTCGACTGAGTCTGCAATAACCTCTCTACTAATTAAAGAAGCTTTCATCCCAGCATGACCCATCGCAATTCCATCGCAAATAGCTATTGTGTTAAACTGTAAAGGAACTCCACCAGCAGATCTGATGCCTTCGGCCACATACTTAGAGAGATCTAACAGATGTATATGTCCAGGCACTATCTCATTCCAAGAGTTTGAAATAGCTATCAAAGGTTTTGTGAAATCCTCCTCCTTAAAACCTACAGCTCTTAATAGACATCTTTGAGGAGCTCTCTCAATGCCATCAGTCACAATATGACTTCTAGGTTTTGATCTGCTACTCATATTTGTTACCATAATTACTTAAAAAACAAATATTTATCTTTTAATAGATCATATCATTACGGTATTAAAAAATATAAAATATAGAAGAAACATATTTATAACTTAGGCTCATATCTTCCATCAATCGCTGTCCATCCACCATCTATATATATGACTGTACCTGTTATATATGATGAAGCGGGCATTGAGAGAAATACTGCTACACTTGCAATTTCTCTAGGATCTGCCCATCTTTTTAATATAGTCTTCTCAGTATAAGCCTTATACCAGTCAGGATCTTTTTTAATCTGTTGTGTCAATGGAGTATCCACTACTCCTGGAGCTATCACATTAACTCTTATACCACGTTTACCATATTCTGCTGCTGCTACTCTGGCTAGTTGAACAATAGCTGCTTTAGTTGCGGCATAAACTCCTTGTCCAGGCTCAACGACGATATGTCTTATTGAAGAAGTGACTACTATACTTCCTCCATCTCTCATATAGGGATATGACTCTTTTAATATTATGAAACATCCTCTAAGATTTACATTAATAACTTTCTCAAACTCTTCATATGTATAATTCTGTATAGTTTTTCTAATATTGATCCCTGGGACTATATATAACGCGTCAATCTCTCCATATTCTTTCTGTGTAAATCTCAGAAGATTCCTCACATCATCTACATTAGTAATATCAGCTTTAAAACTTTTAACTTCAAAACCTTTTTCAACAAGATTTTTGACAACTTCTTTCAACAACTCCTCATTTATATCGCTTGCAACAACTTTACCACCTAATTCAGCGTATAATTCTGCAATTGCTCTACCTATACCACTTGCAGCACCAGTCACTAAAGCAACTTTATCTTTAACTGAAAACAGATCTTTAGCAGACATAGGATTTCACCCAACTATATTATTGTTTTAAAAAATAAATGTTTAGAAGACATAATACTTTATTATTATGTTTCCAGTATTTTAATTTTTCTAACTATTTCATCACCAACTTCATAAGTTTTTGAGTTCCCCCCAAGATCATACGTTCTTACCTTACCTTCCTTGAGAACTTCTATAATTGCTTTAAGAATAAGATCATGTCCTTCTCTAATGCCAAGCTCTCTCAACATTAGAGCTCCGGCCCATATTGTTGCTATAGGATTTGCAACATATTTTCCTTTATATTTAGGTGCAGACCCGTGTATAGGTTCGAACATACTTATACCTTTTGGATTAATATTTGCTCCAGGAGCCATGCCCAAGCCTCCCATCAATGCTGCACCAAGATCTGATAATATGTCTCCAAAAAGATTTGGAGCTGTAATTATTTGATAACGTTCTGGAGCTTTAACTAGATGCATTGCTATTGCATCAGCATATTCATATTCATAATTTATCTCAGGATATTTTTTGGCTATTTCTTCAATAGTCTCTCTCCACAGATGATACATATGAATTATTATATTGGCTTTATCAACAAATGTGATTTTACTTCTGTTATTTTTTAATGCATATTCAAATGAGTATTCAATAACTCTCTCAGCTCCTTCTCTGGTTATTACACCTATATCATAAGCTAGTTCTCTAGAGTCTGTCTCTATATCTATATCAAATTTTATTTTATAGATCTCTCTGATAATCCTCAGCTCTTCTTTAGATCTAAAGTTTTTAATAACTCCTCCTAATCCTATGTAAAAGTCTTCAGTATTCTCTCTTATAATATCAAAGTTTATATGTTCAGGCCTTTTCTCTTTTAATGGTGTTTCTACTCCTGGCAATAGTCTTACAGGTCTCAAATTAATATACTGATCAAAATAGAATCTCAAGGCTAGGACGATGCCTCTCTCTAGAATTCCTGGAGGAACTCTTGGATCTCCTATTGCGCCAAGATATATAGCATCAAATTTTCTAAGAGTCTTAAGATCATCTTCTGTGATTAATTTGCCAGTCTTAAGATAGTAGTCAGCTCCAAAAGGAAAATATTCCCATTCAATATTAATATTCAAGACCTCTGAGACAGCATTTATCACTTTCACGCCTTCAGCAATTACCTCAGGCCCGATCCCGTCTCCAGGGATCACAGCAATCTTAATCTTTCTTTTGCTTTTATTAACATTTTTCAATTTATCACCAGCTATAATATTATTAAATGAAATTATAACCAGATATCTAGTAATAATTAAAAAATTTAAATATTCCTTTAATTATTATTACTTGAAATATAAATAAATAAGGTGTTTATAATGAGAAAAGAGGTCGCGGAGACCGTCACGATAGGGCCGCCTAAAGAAGCTAAAGATCTACCGGAACCTCCAAAACTCACTCTCAAGGAATATTTCATTTATCTGGGACCTACTATAGTCGCTATAGGATTAGGAATAGGTTCTGGCGAACTTTTACTCGGTCCAGCGGCATCAGTAAGATATGGTTTATCCATACTGTGGATAGCAACATTATCAGCATTTTTCCAGGCAGCATTAAATCTAGAATTTATTAGATACACAATAGCTACTGGAGAACCTGCGATAGTTGGATATATGAGAACTTTTCCAGGATCAAAATTTTATGGAATATTATACTCAGCATTAATACTTATTCAATTAGGTTGGCCCTATTTAGCATTTCTAACGGCTACTGCACTCGCGAGTGCTCAGCTGGGCAGACTGGCTGGAGATGCAGATAAAGGCTTGGTTATCATGTGGGGATATATTACGTGGGCAATATGTATATTGATCATGCTTTTTGGAGGCAGAATATTAAGAGCTATCGAGGCTGTCAATTGGGTTGCTGTATTATTTATCTTCGGATCTTTTGTATTAGCTACAATAATGTTTGCTTCGCCTGAAAAAATTGTGGAGGGATTTAAAGGATTATTCTCCTTTGGATCACTACCTGAAGGTGCTGATTGGCTTCTCCTAGGATCTGTAGCCGGGTATACCGGGATAGGCGGAATGGCAAATGTTGTATTATCAAGCTGGTATAAAGATAAAGGATTTGGAATGGGCAAGCTCACGGGTTACATACCATCTATGATTGGCGGTAAAAAGATTGTCGTAAGCACATTAGGTTATTCGCCTGCTGACACAGTTGAAAATGCGAATAGATTCAGAAGATGGTTCAGATGGGCATGGATAGATCAGTGGGGAGTTTTTATGTGGGGATCCATGTTTTCAATACTTTTACCTTCAATAGTCTTATCCTCTTTGTTAAAGCCGGGCACTGAAGTTAAAGGTTTTGGCGTTGCAGCCATATATGCAGATGCCACAGCAAAGATCATAGGAATTGCTGGATGGATTTGGATGTTATTAGTAGCTTTTTGGGTCCTATTTAGTAGTCAGATAAGCGTTGCAGATCTTGTGACAAGACAGATCACGGAGATTCTTTGGGCAGGCAGTTCACGATTAAGAGCGTGGGCTAACAATGATATTAGAAGGATCTATTATCTCATACTACTTATATACATAGTGTGGGGAGGGATTGTTATTAATATAGGTCAGCCGCTTATAGTAGCTATGCTCGCAGGTAATATTGCAAATCTGGCATTCTTTATCACAGGTATACATCAGCTATATATTAATCATAAACTGTTGCCTAAATATGCAAGGCCGTCTTTGATCAAATTAATAGTAGTAATCGCAGGATCAATATTTTTCATGATATTCTTCATATTGTTTTTACTGAGACAAGCAAAACTAATATAAAACAATTTTCTTTTTTCTAATTAATGACTTCGTCTATAGTGTATAAGATCTTTATATAATTATAGACAGGATTCAATCATATTTACAAATATATTATTCAAAAGGTTCTTCACAAACCATTGAAATCTTAATATCCTTATCTAATAAAATAGTTGATTGATGAGAGAGAACACAAGTTTTTTATTTGATGAATATGCTGATAAATATGATCTTTGGTACGAGAAAAATTATTTGGCATGGGCTTCTGAGCTTGAGCTTGTGAAAAGATTTAGATGTGAGAAGGCTCTTGAGATAGGTGTTGGCTCTGGAAGATTCGGCTCATACATTAATGTGTTGGCAGGCATAGATCCTTCTATAAGACTTCTTGAGAAAGCCAGAAATATTGAAAAGATCCTTGGGTATGGTGAGCATCTTCCATTTAGAGAAGGATCTTTCGAATGTTCTTTTTTAATTGTCACGTTATGTTTTGTGAAAGATCCTTATGAAGTTGTTAGAGAGGCTTTGAGAGTATCTGACAACGTAAGGGCAAGCCTCGCTCTTTAGGGCGTGATATATTTTATAAGTTTTTAAATATTTTTGAGGGTCGGGTCTTTGGCGGACAGAAAATTCAGAATGTCCAGCGGGGGGAATCCCCGAGGCGTGTCCGCCGAAGGCCCCGACCCTCTAGAGGCATTTAAGAAGATTGTTGAGAAGAGAAAGAAGAGCAATAAAAGAGCTGTCAGGCTGAGACTGCTTCCAGAAGAACATGAGGAAGAGATACTATTTGATATTGGCTTGGCATCTGTGAGGTTGTGGAACGAGCTTAACTACGAGAAGAGACAACAGTTCTTCAGAGACGATCTGACGCCTGAGAAGAGAGCTGAGATCAACAGAAGATATTATCATAAATATAAGAAAATTTTAGGCGTTAATGCTGGTCAGATTATCAACAAGAATGAGGAGGCCTGGGAATCATTTTTTGAGCTTTTGAAAATGAAGAGACTGAGAAGATTACCGTCGCATGTTAGAAAGATTTCTCCACCAGGATATTGGAAGGATAGGATTACAGGAAAAAAGAAGATCCGTATTTTGATTAGAAACGATAGATATTATTTAGAGCCTACCGATAAGGGAGAGGGTCGTCTGATTCTTAAAGATTTTAAACTTAGTATAAGATATGCTGGCAGGATCAAGTGGGAAGGCAGATAGGGGAGGCTTGAGATAATATATGAGGCTGACAGATGGTTTGCTTATATACCTATAGAAATTGGTGTAGATCCATCTAGATCAAATCTCAAAGGATATATAAAGCCTAGTTATAAAGATAAGAAAAATAGGATCTTTAATCCTAAAAGTATTAAACAGAGAGATCCTGTTAGAGATAAAAAGGCCTTCATAGATATAGGTCTTAACAATTTATTCGCCGTAGTAGTCTCAGATGGATCAGCATTACTTGTCAAAGGAGGAGTAATCAAGTCTGAGTACTACTGGTGGAAAAGAGAGATCTCGACATATCAGGCTGTAAGAGATCTGCTTAGAAACGCTGGGATCCATAAATGGAAAGAGTATCTTGAGAAGCTTCTCAAAGCAATGTATAAAAGAGATGAGAGACTTAGACATCTCTATAGATCAGCTATAAGATTTTTAGCTGAGACGTTATGGAGTAGAGGAGTTGAGAAGATATATATTGGATACCCTATCATGCTTAATCAAGATAATGGTAATGAGTATAATACTAACATATGGTGGTATAGAAAGATAATATTTTGGATAATAGATGTGTTTAT
>Ga0326761_1000306_pt1 | contig 11590 bp, 16 predicted proteins | sample GCREP_P_FD_207739 | JGI IMG/M metagenome (GOLD analysis project Ga0326761, IMG submission 207739) | Hot spring water microbial communities from Geyser Creek Basin, Yellowstone National Park, WY, United States - GCR.EP_P | ecosystem: Environmental > Aquatic > Thermal springs > Unclassified... | reverse complement strand
TTTGCCGCTGGCCTACCTTTCGCAGTAATTATAAATAAGGCACACGACCTAGAGAAGTCGATAGCCGAGGAGCTCCGCGAAGAGACGGATAGCACCCTTCTGCTCACGATACCATTTACACCGCAATTCCTTCACTTCTCTGGGGACCTCGGCGAACTGCCCATGTTTGACCAGATCGAGACGCTTGCCCATCTCTTGTCCATCCCTCCTGTGGTTGACGCGTTACTTCGATGAGAAGATAATTCCATAGGAAAAAGTAAGCGCTGAAGACGGATAGATCAACACTCCTGATCGTGCCGCCCCAGAGACGCGATACGAATACGCTGAGCACTCTGTCGGCACGTCTCTCATGCGGGAGAGCGGTGGTGATAATAAAAAGCCCATTTATAGAGAGGCGATTCCATATTAATGAATTCATCGTGTCTCCACGATATAACTTTCTACGGTTCGAAGTAAGAAATAAGCTATGTCACTGGCCCCTATACAGGAGGAGGAGCCTCTTATAGCTGGATCTCAACCACTTTTGTGAACAGTTGAGAGATTTAGTGGAATAATTTTTAAAGTTATGTCGCATAAAGCACAATGAAAATAGCGATAGCCACGTCGCCGGAGGGCACAGTATTTCACGGCCACTTTGCACACGCGCCAATCTTCAAAATATACCGCTATGAAGACGGCAAGCTACAGCTGGTGGAGGAAAGGAAAAACCCGCTGGGAGACGTCCCCGACCTCGACGCCGGCGAGAGACATGATCACCACCATCACCACCACATGCACGGCATCGCCAAGTACAAGTGGCTTAGGGAAAACGTCCTCCCAGATGTAGACGTGATTTTGGCTGGCGGCGCCTGTCAGACCAGCTATATGTACTTCACCTCGGAGGGGGTAAAGCTCCTCTTCACCGATCCCATAGAGGTGGAGATGTTGACGCGATACATCGAGGAGAACCCCAGGGAGTTTGAAAGAGCCCTCCAGGTGTCCTAAGGTCGCATCTTTTTTCTAAACTAATTTTCAAGCTTCTCCGGCTCGGTAACCGCCACAAAACACGCCATGCCGGCGTATACATTAAGCGTCTCCTCAACATGCTCGGGGTACGGCCGTGTCTATGCAGAAATGGCGGGGCGCCGAGGCTGGCAAGTGGAAAGCACAGTCTTCACAGGCACAGGGACGCCGTCGTCGGAGGCCCCATCAGGTATAGGTCGGTCATTACGGCGAGACTTGTGGCCGGGGGCCCAAAGAGGGCGCAGATGGGCCTGTCAGCCGCCTCCCGGAGGTCCTGTCCGCCTCTGCCGCTTACTGGGCTGTAGAGATCCTCTGACATAAACGGCGACTTAGTCATCTCGATTGCCCAACACCCCCATGTTATGCCACCGACATTACCAAATAAGGAGAGGAACAACGCATATTAAGAAAAGACGGGGAGCCACAATAGTTAAGATAATTGCCCGAGAGAACGGGCCCCACTTGGTGGAGGTAGATAGTCAGGTAAAGGCAACGCTGTGTAGATGTGGTCACTCATTCAATAAGCACTTCTGTGACGGGGCGCATAAAAAGGTGGGTTTCCAGGCGCCGTCTTACGTGATAGAGCTATGGCGCTACTTAAGCCTCCTCACCAGAATCCTCAAGTATCCCTCCGGCGTTTTCTCCGAAGAAACAACCTCGTGTCCCATCCTCTTGGCCCACGCCTTTATGTCTGGGTCCGCCGCGGGGTCGGTGGCGAGTACCTCCAGAATTTCACCCACGCCTATCTGCGTAATTGCCTTGGCAGTCTCCATCACAGGAATGGGGCAGAACTTCCCCCTTGTGTCGATGGTTTTAGCCGGCTTTATCGACATGGAAGGAAAAAAAGGAGGTTTTTTAAGCCTTATTAACGCCTAGATGAACAACGTTATCGCGGCGTCTTTTGCCCGCTCAAGGTAGGTGGCGGCCCCCACTATGTCGTCTACGAAGTCCGCCAAGTCGGATTTGTCCTTTATGCCGAACAACTCCGTGGTGGTGGAGCATGCGTAGATCTTTACGTTGCCCATGGCCTTTGCCTGTCTCAACAGCTCGTACCAAGGCGGTAAGTTCATCTGCTTGATGGCTTGCGCAACTGCAGGCCCGTACTCGGCGAAGTCCGCGGAGGTTTTGGGCGGCGCGTTCAACATATCCTTCCTAATGGCGTTGAGGCCCCAGAAAGTGAAGAACACCTCAACCTCCCAGCCCGCGGCCGCAGCCGCGCTGGATAGAATCGCCACCGGGTAGAGCTTATCGACGGTGCCGGACCACGCGATGATTGCCAGCTTATTTCTCTTCTCAACCTTTTCTGCCATGACAACCCAGACTGACCAATATAAATTCTTTATTCCCTATTCACATGTAAATATCTACGGCGGTAAATACGACTATGCACAATCTGTTAATAAAATTTTTATATTAGTGGCAAGAGGCCGCCATGGCAGACAAAGTGGCATTCCTAGCCACGATGCCCCCCGCCGACACGCCGAGACTCTCAACCATGCTCGGCTACGCCCTCGCCGCGGCCTCCATGGGATTCGACGTCCTGATCTTCTGGACGCTAGATGGCGCCCACGCAGTGAAGAAAAAAGTATTTGAAAAACTCGACAAACAAATCCAGGGGAGGTTCAAACAATGTCTCGAAATGGGATGCAAGATGTGGCTCTGCTCCTCGGCGGCGGCGACCTTCAACATAAAGGAAGACGAAGTCGTAGACGGCGTCAAGATAATGGGCATAGCCAGCTTCTACGAATACGCCGCAGACGCCAAAATAGTCCTAACCTGGTAGTTTTTCCCCAGCGGGGAGGAGCTCCACCCCCGCGGATCCCTCGCCGGTCTAGACACCGGGGGTATACGCGGCCGCCAGGGCGCCTCTCGGCCTCGGCAGAGGCCACCGGTTAAACGCAATGTGGTGGCGATAGCCGCCCACCCCAAGAACACAGCCTCCGACGTCTTCCACGCGGCGGCCATGCCGAGCCTCCGGTAGAACACAACCGCCACGTCGAGATCCACGTAGGCCCTCATGTGTATGTGCCCTATCTCGGCGCCGGGCGGAAGGGGCGAGGGAGCTACGGCTTTAGTCAAGCCGTCTAGGTCCAGCGGCAGTGTGTCCATGGCCACCGGCGCCCCCTCCCTAGTCCACTTACCTGTCGGGCGGTCCGCGTGCACCTCGAAGCCTATGCCGTCGGGAGACTTGAGATATACAGACTCGCTCACTAGATGGTCGGCTAACCCCCACGTGGTCTGGATTATCGGCCAGCACGTGTTTATAAATGCGCCGAAAGCCTACCTGGAGGGCAACCTGATGGCCACGTGATATATATAGCCGCCGGAGGGTGCCCCCTTGCCTTCCCTCACGAGCATCAACGGCCTACCCCAGCCTGCCTCCAAGCCGCCTCCCACGCGGCGGGTCGGGATACCCAGCACCTACCTGTAGAACTCCTCAACTTCGTCGAGACTCGGCGTGTGGAGGACGACCCCGGCTCACCCTACCTCCATATGAGCAACACCGGCGGGTCATCCCTTTCCCTAGACACCGAGTAACCCGCGCCCCGCGCCACGATCTCTATGGTCTGGGCCCAGTCGAAGTCGTCCGTCTCGACCCCAACCTCCTGGCCGTGCTTGAGCCTCCCTAAGGTCTCTATGATTTGCTACACGGAGTGCTTGAAGCCCAGTTTGTGGTGGCTGTCGTCCTTGCTAAATCTGAGTTTAATCCCCGCCGTTGCACACGAAGTCACAATTCTGGCGTCTAGGCTAGCCAAGTCGTTAGTCAGACCGCTTATTGCACGTTTTCGCATGTTAACCTGCAGATATGGGTGCCTCCTCTGCTTCTCCACGTTTACTCCAGAAGTGCCACGAAATAGGGTTTCTTTAGGTATACTTTGCTACGTTTGAAACCTGCATGTTTAAGGAGCTGTTGCATCTCGGCTGACTTGTAAAAATTAAGGTATCCCACGGCGGCGCCGATGGCCACAAGAGAGGGCGGCGCCTCGAGCGGTAGGGCGACTACGCCGAGCCGCTTCACCTTTGACCTCAAGCACCTCAGGTCGTTCAGCACTGCGCGGGATCTGTGGAATAAATACATCGATACAGCGCACTCCGCCTCAAAGTCGCATAAAGCCTTGGCGGCGCCGGGTAGCTGATACTCCGGCTCGTGAAGCACAAGCTTTTCGTTGAACCCCTTCAGAACCTCCGCCTCCACCCCCTTGTACGCATATGGCACCAAGACCGAAGCGCACCAATCGACGCCAAACAGCCTAAACATGGCAAGTGAGAGGAACGTGTGGAACTCGGAGATGAGAAGGCTATCTTCAAGAGCCGAAACCACGTCGCTGTCTACCTCTCCCCGCGCCACGGCCACGATGCCGAGTCCGTCGAACGACTCCACCACGTCGAGGGCCTGTAGCAGAAAGGTGTTCGTGGGCCTTTTAGAAGGCTTCTCCACAGAACCCAGCCGCTGTATCTTCACAGCGCGTTCAAGCACATATGCCACATAGGAGCTTCTCCTATCTACGTCAGCCTCCCGCAACTCTCTATACCACTTGAAGCCATAGTAGTTAAGCCACTTTATGAAATTCCTAATCTCTCTAAACCCGCCGAAAAGCCGTATCAAATCCCTAAAGTACAGCGGCGCTGTTAAAAACATTTCACAGCCCCCATCCGCTTCAAGTCCTCTATCACCTTCTCCACGCCTCTGTAGTCGCCGGTCCTCAACGCCTCCTCTACTCTGCGCCTCACGGCAGGCGGGAGGAAATCAACGTCCCCCACTAATTCGCAGTCTTCCCTGCCCACCGCACCCCCGGGGCCTATTCTCCTCAACATGCCGTCGCTGTCTATACCCACCGCACCCCCGGGGCCTATTCTCCTCAACATGCCGTCGCTGTCTATACATACCGTGATTAAGTGTCCCTCGGGACAGCGCGCTACTGTGACGTATAGACCATCTGGCGATTTAAGCGCCAGCTCGCGATAACGGGAATTGTAAGGTAGCTCAACAACAGAGCCGCACTCAGGGCATTTGAAGATATAACGAGGCAACATAGGCATTAAGACATTTTTAAGCTAAATATTTTCCGGCGTTTAGCCCGTCCAATGTCGCCATCGCGGCGCTACAAGATATCTGCAATCGTAGAGTATATCGATTACGTGGACGTAAAAAGCCGATGATGCATTTCACTTCTTAACCGGCGCGCCCATTAGGTCGCCTCACTCCGCCCACGACACGTTGTACATCCTGACGGCGAAGGTACTTGAGTACATGCTCAAGCACGAACCACGTGTGGAAAGTCCCTTCGCCTATTCTGCAGTACGTGATGACCTCCTTATTTGGCGTCGCTCTCCCTCCTCGTAGAGTCTCTTCAGCTCCTTAAGGCGACCGTCCGGTCTCCGGATCCACAGGCAGGCTCCAGGAGATGTTCACGGCGCTGGGGATGTGGCCCCCGCCTGGATTTACTCGTCGACGGGCGCCGTTGTCCAGCCTGCGCGCTAGGCGGGGTTGCTAACGTCCTAGTGCCCCTCCCCACCTCTACATGTATTACCCTATTGAGGACTTCCCACAGATACGCCCTCCTGGAGTCTCAGCGCACTCTATCCTATACTGCGCCTTGGGGGAAGCTGGGCCTCAACCTTCTGGTGGGCCCCTCTCCTTAGCCCAATACGTCCACGCGGCCGTAGGCTTGGAGCAGACAGAAGGCATAGATGGCGCACCATTTGTTGAAGCTACCGTAGAGGACCACGGCGCGCTCTGGGGCGACTCACTCTTGGACATCAGTTTCTCGAAGCCCTCGGAATCTATGAAATCCCTCTTGACGGGGTGTCTGAGCTCCTTCCAGGCGATCAACACGGCGTTTGGGACATGCCACACCTCATACGCCGTGGCCGGGTCGTAGTCCAACTCCACGATCCTTACATTTGGGTCGTTTAGGTGCTTCTCGACCCAGTCCGTACTCACTATTACTTCGGACATAATACCAAGTGGAAATGAACATAAAAACAACACCAAATATGAAATCAGTTCATCTTCGCCCCGCAACGCACGTAGGCCGACGCGACCACGGCGCGGCCAATAGCGAACTCTCGCCCCCGGCGGCTTCAGCCTCTTCGCACGCGCTAAACGCTAAGCTCTTACACAGAGCCTAAAGTCTAGTCCTTTAGGGCGGGGGGGAGGTCAGCCCATTTGGGGATTGCAACCCAGCCGAAGGCGCTTAATGCCCAAAGGGCAGGCTTTATCCACAGCCTAAACCGGTATCGACAAGAACCGCATTAATGCGATGTGGTACCGATAGAAACTTCACCAGCGCACTTCACGAGGATAGACCCTATGTAAAGTTCCACTACCGCTCAGCCCTATACTCAACCGGCTCCCTCCCCGTCTTGATGGGCGGGGCTTCCCGTCTTTTGGAGCTTGTCGTGCCGTCGTCAAGCCTTCAGCGACATCTGATAGAGATAGATGCGCAACCCTCCAAGGGCCCCCTCCCGCTGCCGCTGAAGGACCTGAAGACCGTGTCTCCGCTGATCACAGACATAGACATCTCGCTGGACGACAGATTCCTCTACGTCTCCCTCTGGGGCCTCGGGGAGCTGAGGCAGTACGACATCACGAACCCCCACCAGCCGCGGCTGGCGGGGCGGGTCAAGATAGGCGGCATACTCCACAGAGAGCCCCACCCCTCCGGCGCAGAGGCGACCGGCGCCCCGCAGATGATAACTGTCAGCAGAGACGGGAGGAGGGTCTACGTAACCAACAGCCTCTACAGTAACTGGGACAACCAGTTCTACCCCGGCCTCAGGAGCTGGATGGCCAAGATCAACGTAAATCCCGAAGGCGGCGTTGAGCTCAACAAGTCCTTCTTCGTGGACTTCAGCAGGGCGAGGGCTCACCAGGTGCGGCTCTGGGGCGGCGACGCCTCCACAGACAGCTTCTGCTTCCCGTAAATCCTCCCTTTTTCATGGACCCCTCCTCTCTGCGGTTCTTCTCGGCGTCCTCCACGGGGTGGACCCCGGCAGAGGGTGGCTCTTCGCCGTCTACAGCTACGTGCTCACCAGAGACCGCGGGAAGGCTCTGCTGACCCTCACGGCGCTGTGGGGCGGACACAGCTTGGGCATCTTGCTGACGTACCCAGCCGCCGCCCTGCTCCTGCACGCGTGTCCGCTGATGGCGCTGGCGGTGGCCCTCCTCTCCTTCATGCCGCTTCTCCACGGCAGGCTTAATCCCCACGGCGCCGCGCGGCCCTGGTCCAGAACCCCGGCGCTGGCGGCTACCTCCTTAGTGGTCGGCGTGGCGCATGGCGGCGGGCTTCTGCTGGGCGCCCTATGCGGCTTCTCCCCCTGGGTCTACATGGCGCACATATTCTCCGTGTACATCGCCTCAAGCGTCATGGCGGCTGTCTTCGCGGGCGCCCTCTCTGCACTTAAGAGAATTATAAACTTCGACTACGTCTACGCGGCCACCGGGGTTCTGGTGGCCGCGTACCTAGTGCTACAAAACCCGCTGGCTGTCTAAGTCGACGTATACGGTGTCTCCGGATATCCATGTCTTGTAGAGCTTCAGAGGCGGCGCCTCTTTGCCTTGTACCATCCCAACGCTCGTATCTAGGCACCACAAGCCGCAGTGGTTCTTGAGTAGACGACGCTGTTAGCTCCGCCGCCGCGGCATTTGAGAAGTGGTCCGAGCTACCGGTCTACGACAGGCATCAGCACCTCGTGAAGCTCAAGATCCTCTTTGAGCAGAGACTTGACGAGCTGGTTAGGCTCATCGCGCAAAACGTTGGGAAGACCGTGGCCGAGGCCCACGGGGCGCCGCCCTCAAACTGGGCGTCAAGATGGTGATCGCGGGGGAGTGCGGCCACGGCTGGCGTGCCTTTAAGAACTACACGGCGCCGGAGCTGGAGAAGCGGGGCGTGAAGACGCTTCACATATTCCACCTGGTTGTCGATGCCATCAAGAACGGGAGGCTTAAGCTGAACCCCGAGGCCAACGGCGATATTGTATACACCTTCCAAGACTCTTGCAACTACGCCAGGGGCGGAGACCTCACGGAGGAGCCGCGGTTCATAATTAAACACGTGGTTAAGAAGTATGTGGAGTCCATAAACGGCAGGGAGAAGACGTGGTGTTGCGGCGGAGGAGGCGGCTTGTTGACGGACGAGCTCCTGCCGCTACGCATACAATACGCCAAGAACTGGTACGAAGACGCCATCAAGGTAGGCGCCAACCACGTGGTGAGGGCATGCGCCATCTGCAAGGCGCAGCTCAGCCACACCATGCCGCATCTCAACAAGGAGTACAACCGCAACATAACCTACAGCGGCTTGATGGACCTGGTGTATAAGGCCACAGTCGTCTAATATTACCAGTATTAGCAGAATAACTTTTTTTACATCCCCCATCGCAGAGATGGCTATGTTCGACGGAGCGCTGGTTTTGCTCGGTCTCTTCGCCCTTTCCTTCGGCATCGGCGTCGTCGGCCCCTTGGCCGGCGTCGGCGGAGGCGTGTTGTTTACTCCTGTTATGCTGGGCTTTACAAATCTGCACCCAGACCTGGTCAGAGCCACAGGGCTGGCCATCGCCTGCTACTCCTCCATTATGGCTGGCGTCACGTTTTTTAAGCAGAGGATCGCCCCGTTTAGGTTTATCCTCCTAGTCTCGACGGTGTTGTTGCCAAGCGCAATTGTGGGGGCTCAGGCTGGGATTTACGTGACGGCCCTGGGGAAGTGGGGCCAGGGGCTCGTGAGGGCGTCCCTAGGCGTGTTGATGTTTATCGTGCTGGCGCTCCTCCTTGTGAAGCGGCTGGACTGGCCGGAGCCGAGATGTAGCGGCAGAGTCGTAGAAGTCCTAGGGCTTAGATATGTCTATTTTGAGAAGACCCTGGGGAGGGAGGTTGTGTACTGCCCCTCGCGTCTCGGCATAGGACTTCCGCTGCTGGCTCTGGTGGGGTTTGGCTCTGGATTCTTCGGGCTTGGCGCCGCCTGGGCTCTTATACCCATATACAACCTCGTGATGAGACTTCCGCTGAAGGTCACAGTAGCTTCCGCAAGCGCCTCCCTGGCCATAGCTGATACAGGCGCTTTGTGGGTGTATACCCACAGCGAAAAGATGTACCCGGAGCTTGTGATAACTGCGGCGCTTGCCGTGCTCCTCGGCGCTCAAATCGGCGCCAAGTTGCTACTCAGGGCAAGGGTAAGGTTCGTTAGGTGGCTCATCCTAGCCATCATGGCGTTTAACGGCGTACAATTACTAACCAGAGGGCTCGCCGAGATGGGCATAACGCTAGTAAGGATAATATGAAAGAGGCAGATAGCCTATACGCAGAAGCCACAAGGAGGCTTCTCTACGCCGCATTTATAGTGCTCGCCGCGGCCTTGGTCACGCATCTGGCCTTAAGCCCAGACGCCTTGACGCAACTGGAAAAGGCGGTACGCGGGGAGGTGTCCAGCTGGGCGCCCGAGAGGTTTTCAGACCACTTGGTCCTGTACGCCATATACTTCATAAACCTAGTCGTGCCCATAGGCCTGGTGTATATACTCCCCGCCCTGTATAGAGAAAACAAGGCGGTTGCTACGCTTACGGTATTTATACTGGTGCTGTTGATTCTTGAGATACTTGGAGTTTTGAGAGCTTGAAAAATTGAAAAATTAGGGTGGGATTATGTGTATGACTGGGCTCGTTCTGAAGCTCCACTGGCCGGTCTTGGGGTCGCGCCTCACGTGAGTGAAGACGTGCCAGTTGTCCTCGTCTATATACGGATAGTCGGCGTTTAGGTAGTAGCCGCGGCTCTCCTTCCTGTTCATCATGGAGAAGACTACGGCCTGGCCCACGAGCAGGCGGTGGTAGACCTCCCAGACGCGGAGGAGCTCGTGGAGACTCGCCGCGGCGGCGAAGCGGAAGTCCTCCTCCAGCATCTTAAGCAACTCCCAGCCCCTGTTTAGGAGGTAGGTGTTTGTGGTGTAGAACATGCCCCACCCGGCGGCGTATTCGTCCATAGTTTTCTGGAGCCGCACCAGGAGCTGGTACCAGTTGAGGTAGTTGGGATGTATCTCAAACCAGTTCGTATACGCCGGCGGCATCTCCGGCGTGGTGGTAAGCGGCTTGTTCTTGTGGTACCACTCCAGTGGTCTATATACAATTTCCTTGTAGCGCTCCACTGTGTCGTTGCTGACGGTCGGCTTGTAGTCCTTTGCTTGGGTCAACACGTAGCGGGCTGCCGACTTGCCAGCGATTCTCCCCTCGGTGAAGGACCCGCTGCTGAACTTGTGGCCGCTGGCCCCCACCACGTCTCCCGCTCCGAAGAGGCCCTCCACGGTAAGCATGCGGTTGGGGCCCCATCTGTATTCAGGCGGCGCGATGTCGGGGGGCCCGGAGGCCCACATGCCGCCTGGGGAAGCGTGGCTGGCCTGGACGTATGGCTCCGTGGGCATTAGCTCTGAGGGCGTCTTCTGCGGGTGTATGTTCTGAGAGGCCCAGTAGAAGGCTTGCGTGGGCGTCATGTCTAGGTAGTCCTCGAAGAGGACCTTGAGAGACTCTTCGTCTGGTAGTCTCTCCTGGGTCTGCATGAGGTCGGGCCCCCTGCCCTCCTTGAGGTTCTGTATGGTGACCCAGGTCCTGATGGGGGTAGGCGTCGGCTTGGCCCAGGCGTAGTCGTAGAAGATCTTGGCGAGCTCTGCCTTGGCCTCGTCGGGCAGGGGCTCCCACTGCTTGCCCTTGACGTCGGTGGACCTCATCTTGAGGAGCAGATATGGGAAGCCCACGGGGCCGTAGGCGTCTTTGAAGCGGACTACGACGAGCCTGAACTCCATGTTGACCGTCTCGGCCCCCGCCAGAAGCGGTATCGCGTAGGCGCTACCGGAGGCCCAGGTGGGGTACCACGCGCGGCCCAGCCCCTCGCCTACGCTTCTAGGCCGGTAGAGGAGGGAGGTGCCGCCGGCCGCCACTATAACAGCCTTGGCTTTGAACACGTAGAAGGTGCCGTCGCGGACGTGGAAGCCCACCACGCCGGCGATTCTGTTGGGCACATTCTCGTCGAGCAGGGGATGGGTGACGAAGACCCTCTCGTATATCTCGTCTGCAGACTTTCTGCAGGGCTCTGCGATGATGGCCTTGTAGCTCTCGCCGTGGATGGGGTGTTGCCACCTGCCGGTGCGGAGGTACTTGCCGGTCTTGGGGTCGCGCCAGATGGGGAGGCCCCACTCGTCGAAAAGCTTTATGGTGGAGGTCATGTGCCTCGCTATGTCGTAGACCAAGTCCTCCCTCACCACGCCGAGGAGGTCGTTCCTCACGTACTGGACGAACTCCTCGGGCTTGGGGTCGTCGGGGTCCTCGGTGAAGACGCCGAGGTTGCAGGCGGAGAGGCCCATGCCGACGGCGCCCGACTTCTCTAGGTTGGCCTTCTCCACGAGGGTGACCTTGCACTTATTGCGGCACCAGAACTTGGCCTCGAACACGGCGCCGCATCCCGCCATCCCGCCGCCCACCACCAAGATGTCCGTCTCGACGACCTTAGTGGGGAAGTGGAGCGACGACATGGCTACTTACCGGCGGCGGCCTTCGCCTTTATTATGCTACCGACGATCCTAACCGGTTGTTTAGGCCTCGGGAG
>Ga0326761_1000305_pt1 | contig 11611 bp, 9 predicted proteins | sample GCREP_P_FD_207739 | JGI IMG/M metagenome (GOLD analysis project Ga0326761, IMG submission 207739) | Hot spring water microbial communities from Geyser Creek Basin, Yellowstone National Park, WY, United States - GCR.EP_P | ecosystem: Environmental > Aquatic > Thermal springs > Unclassified... | reverse complement strand
GGCGCGGTGGTATACGCGGTGGACAGCCGCGACGTACTCTACCTGCTACTCCACGGGAGATACGGCTGGGACTTCCCACACGGCTTAGTCCACCTACACGAGACAGACGTCGCGGCGGCTCTGAGGGAGATCCTAGAGGAGACTGGACTAAAGGTGGAGTTGATACCCTCCTTTAAAGAAGAGATACGCTACAAATATTCCAAAAAAGGACGCACAATATACAGAGAAGTAGTCTACTTCCTCGCAAGAGCCAGAGACAAAAACGTCACGCTCTCTAAGGAGCACGATGCGCATATATGGACGACCCGCGACGAGGCAATGAAACTCATCACTAGAGATGAGACAAGAGCCGTGTTTTTAAAAGCCTTGAGAAAAATCCAGGAGATAGAGATAGAAAAAAGCTTAGCCAATTATAGACACGCCCTCAACCGCGTAGTACGGATACCTCGCGAAGTTGCTACCGCCTGTCCTATACCAGGTGGCGTAATTTGGCGAGTAAAGCAACGCCACATAGTCCACAAACAACGGCGTCCTGATGAAGTACAAATTAAAGCGCAGGTCCGTGCCTACTGTAGCCCTTGGAACCACAAACCCACCGCCCATTACGCCTGCAGACTTAAGTGCAAAGATGTAGTCAATAGGCGGCGTGCTTAAGGCAAACCTCACAAACGGCGGCATGGTATGTATCACGGGCTGATCTGCACCGCTTATAAACGGACGCACAACTCCGGTCACTGCCTCGCTTGTTCCGCACCCGCCGTAAAGCGACGTCCTAGCCAAAATAACGAAGCGGCTAGCCCCGCTGACGGGGTACGAGGCCGACATCGTTGTGTATAAGAAACCGCCGACGGCTATGGGTACGGCAAAGGAGCTAGACGGCAGAGCCACTATCCGGGTCTCTCCATTGGTGCCAGTCCACATGAACTTGCCGGAGCTGAGGTACCTATGGTAAGTAACTCCTTGGTTCCAGAAGTAGCCGGCGAAGAAGCCGTCGCCGGCGAGCGTGTATACGATGAGCGAAGTGTTGCGACACCTCCAGCTGAACTCCACATAGAGACCTCTGGCTAATCTTGGCGTAGACACATAGAAGACGCGCCAGTCGCCCGATTCGTAACGCCAATTCCAGTCGTTGGCGCCTCTCACCTCGCTGGCGTTATACCAGCTGTCGGATCTCCGTGCGGTAAGCGTAAAGGGCGTGTTGACAGATACGCTCTCAGTAACTATATAACTTAGCGGAACCACGTAGGTAGTTCCATTTATGTCAAACAACACCATCCTCTCATAGGCCGTGGGCGCCGCATCCGCTGGAGCAACAACGCGCACTGTGAAGCTGTAGCTCTGGCCAGGTCTTAACGTAATGCTCGTAGGCGTCACCTGGACATCGGGGGCCTGAGTCCTCTTATAGGCCACGACCTCTATTGTAACAGGTACTCTGGAAGGATACGGAGCTCTTATCGGCCTTACGTCTACTCTCAAGACGAGTCTCTGGCTTGGCGTAAGTTTACTACTTAGCTTGGCCACCGGGACTTCTGTCGCCGTCCCGCGTTGATAGCCGTAGTTAAGCCACGTCAACTCGCTGATGGAGACCACGCCGTCGTTGTTTAGATCTGTCCACCCGAATACCCAGAGGACGGGTCTGACGTTCTCGGCGTAGTTGAACTCTGGGTCAAATGCGGAAAACGGGTAGGTCATCCTAAACACCACGAGGTCGGCCTGCCTGAGGATTGTTTCGTCGAAGCCTAGTTGCTGCATGGTGAAGTAACCACCCAGAGTCCTAACGTCTATGTTCAGCTGAGCAGTCTTCCTATACACCGGCGTGAGCGTGACGGCCGACGCCGAAATGGAGAGTGTGGAGCTCTTAGACTCCACGGTGATCTGTCCAACGGCCTGCCCGCCAGGGTTTACAGAGAGATAGAGAGTGGTCATGCCTATCCTCGGTTGCGGCACCTGCGTCTGCAGGTAGGAGGCCCACTGCGTTGTGAGTATGTTGTTCAGCAAGTAGCCGAAATACAGCGGTATGTTCACCCTCCACTGGAACTCCCAGGAGGAGCCTAAGTTCACCGCGGAGCTTGTGCGAAACAGCGCCACCTGGGCCCTAGGCGCCGGCAGACCGTAGTAGCTCCTCGCAACAATAACCGCCGCGGTGGCGTTCACGAAGCCGTGGCCTGCGGTAAACGGAGTATAGCCGATATCAACCGCGGTGCTTGTTATGAACTGCCTCACAAGAAACGGATCCACGGTAGCGGGATCGGCCCTGTCGGCAACGGCGCTTAGCACCAAGGCAACGACGCCAGCAGTCAACGGCGTGGCTTGCGAAGTTCCGCCAAAGGTGTCCCAGTCTTCGGGGGTGTTATACCAGTATCTGCCCCAGCCGACTGGATACGCCGCTATGCCGAAGGCGCCTATATTCACGACGTCTGGCTTCACGTAGCCTGCCGGCGCGGGTCCTCTCAGCGACCAGCTGATGACGTCGCCCCAGCGGAAGCCGTAGAACGGAATTCCTAAGGCGAGCCAGAAGTGTCCGCTTGTGGCGGCTCCGACGGTTATGGCGCCTACGGCGGCGCCTGGGCTCGTGATGGTGCCGAAACCGTAGCCGCCGTTGCCGCCCGCCTGGACAATCACGATGCCCGGGTAGTACCTGTCGAGGAAGCCGGGCGCCGCTAGCGCGTTTATCACGGCGGATTCGAAGTCGTAGCCGAAGGCGGCGTAGTCGTAGATAAATGTAGAAATCCCCCAGCTGTTGCTTATCACGTGGGCCCTCTTCTGCCCGGTCCAATACCACTGCCCGTCTTGGTTAACGTCGAAGCCTGCAGCCCACATCATGCCCGGCTCCACCATGCCCCACCAGAGGCCCTTGACGCCTAGGACCTTGGCGCCAGGCGCGATGCCTCTGAGCCTCTGGGGACCTAGGTAGCCGAGGTTGTAGGTGGCTTTGCCTTTTCCAGCAGATACTGAGCTACAAGCGGTGCCGTGGCTGTCGAAGTCGTAGAATATGCTGAGGTAGTTACCAGCGAGGTCCCAGCCTGGGTAGAACTTGGCGTAGACGTCGAACCAGCGACCCCAGTCGTAGAAGTAGCCACCGGCAACGCCGAGGCTGACGGTGGGGGCCGCTGGGTTATCAACTATTAGCCTGTTGCCGAAGTACCTCAGCTCGGGGTCGTCCGCGAAGTTGCAGTTCCGGTTTATGTCGACGCGGACCGCCGTGTAGACGCCGGGCTGGTCCGGGTCGTACATGACGACGCCGACGTTTACATAGCCGCCGTACCAGGGTATGTACAGGTTTGTCATGCCGAATTTATACACGCCGCTTCTGCTGGTGAGCCCAGTCACCGCGTAGTTACATGTGGCGGATACCTCGTATAACTCCGTGCCATCTATCACGGAGAATACCTGGCCGCTGACGGGCAGGTAGCCGCTTGATGCCGTTACTGGCGTTAGTAACAGTACCTGCGACTCGTCGGCGTCTAGCACGAGCGGCTCAAGAGACGCCACCTGGCTTATGGGTAGGGACGCCGATTGCCACCTGAGCGTCTTATACTGCAGGGACGCGCCTGCTGGCGATATAGAGGCCGCTACGATCTCTCTGCCGTCTGTGGTCTTTATCAGCCAGGCAAGCGCCTCTTGGAGGTCTGGATGTCCGTAATCTACTCCTGTGTCTACTACTGCAATGATTACGCCGGTGCCGTTGACGCCGAACAGTTGCTCCACCCTAGAGGCGCCTATAATGTCTCTCATCACGGGAAGCGTGGGCTGGGGGGTCCCGGCCCCTCTTTCTTCTAGCGTGCGTATCTCTGTAAAGAAGTCTCTAGGCGGCACCTCAGGCAGTACCTTGACGAAGACAGACTTGACGTAGGGAGACTCGGCGATTGTCTTTAGAGATCTGGCGGGGCCCTTGTAGTAAAGCTCCGCGGTTGCCCCGTCTAGCTTGCCATGGACCTTGACCCCATTGATTGTGAGGGTGGCAAGCCTGATCTCCCTACCGGCGACCTTCACGATCTGCACATTTGGTGCGGTTTTCCACTGTGCCGCGAAGGAGTTTATGTCGGAGACTATTATTTTAGCAAGTACTGGCGTGTCTGTGTCGAACACAGCGGGGTTTGCGCCGGAGGTCGCCTGGGCATAGAGAATTGCTGTTGCGAAAATTAGTACTGCCAGTATGTGTCTTGAGTTCATAGTTGTTTGCTATGTTGTGTTTTTAAGTATTGTGCCGTTGTCAAATTTATATCCTAGGATGAACGCGTGCCCATGAAGATGGCGATAGTGATAAGGAAGGATCTCAAGATCTCCTGCGGCAAGGCGGCGGCGCAGGCAGGCCACGCCGCCGTGGAGTGCGTAATGCTGGCCCTCTTGGAGGATAAGTGGCGGAGGTGGCTGGACCGGTGGCTGGCGGAGGGCCAGAAGAAGGTGGTCCTCGCCGCGGAGGACGTCGCCCACTTATATGAGCTTCGCAACAAGGCGAAGGAGCTGGACCTCCCCACCGCCGTGGTTGTCGACGCTGGGCTTACCGAGATCCCGCCCGACACCCCCACGGCCATCTGCGTGGGGCCTGCCCCCGAGGAGCTGGTGGACAAGGTCACGGGCGCTCTCAAGCTATACAGGTAAAGTATAAATAGGGGAAGGGTACCGCCATCTGTGAAGTTGCTCTACGCCTACGCCGGCTTCTCCCTCGGAGTGACCATCTACCTCCTGTATCTGGTGGTCGCAGGGCTGAGGACGCCCGACCTCTCCATAGGCGCGGCTCGGTTCAACCTCTTCGACGTGGTTGTGGCGGCCTTCGTGATATTTACCCTCTACGTGTTGTATAAGCTCACACAGACACGTACCTGAGGTAATCCCCCTCCCCGACCTTTCTCTTCACATCGTCAATTGACATAAACGGCCTCTCACGTAGCATCGCCCTCATTTTTTCTCTGTCGAGGCCGGGGAGGTGGCGGAGGAGCCGCTTCTCCGCCCGGTTTATGTCTAGGGGGTAGGGCAGGCTCAGCACGCTCCGGGAGCCGTGCTCCACCACAACCACGTCGATGAACCTCCCCAGCTCTAGACGCGTCGGGATGTAGACAAGCAGAGGGTAGGAGCCCACCTGTCTTGCGTAGGTGCCGTTGTGGAAATGGGCCTCTGTGAACACCTCCCTCAGCACTGTGCCGGCCGGCACGATCCGCCTAAGCATCTCCCTGTCGAAGACCTCCCTCACCCACTTCTTAAACTGCTGGAATCTGGCCTTGTGTTCCCGAAGCTTTGCGGTCAGCTTCTTCGCCTTCGGCCAGAGGCGCGACGCCGGGAATATCAACACCTGCCTGATGTTTACCCTCCTGACGAGCAACCCCCTTTCGAGGACTTGTCGCAAGAACTCCATGTTTAGGCGGTAGGTCTCCGCGGTCTCGCCCGGTAGCCCAGCTACGAAGTTTATCCCGGCAAGGAGATGGGGCATCCCGTTGTGGCCGCGGACGGAGCCGTATCTCGTAAAGAGCTCAACGGCCTCCAGCGCCTCCTCCGGGCCGACCTTTAGGTTGTTTATCTTGACGACTCTGGGGTCGGCGGTCTCCACGCCCATGGCGGCCACGTTGCCGGGGGTGCCGTATTTCACCAACAGCTTCGTGACCTCTATCGACTCCTCTCTCCACCTCGCCACGGTGCCGGGATTCACGTTGTCTATGTGCAACGTCTTCAGCCCAGGCGCGGCGTTTCTAGTCCCAACAAGAAGCCTCTCTACGGCGGCTGGGTTGGGCCGCGGGAAGTCATCCCTGCCTATGTCGTGCGCCATGTAGGTGTAGAAGTCGGCTTGTCTCCCGAGCCTAAAGTGGCGCACCCCCGCGGCATACAACGCCTCCACCTCCTTGACCACGCCCTCTGCGTCTCGCATAACCACGGGGCCGTACCCCACCGTGGTGCAGAAGGAGCACCCGCCCGACACATACCTAGGGCAGGAGCGGTACGTCTCCAGCTCCACTATGAGGTTCTTGCCGTAGTTGGGGTGTTGCGTAACTATCCTCGCGCCCCTCCACGCGAACTTGTCCACCAGCCTGAAGTCTTTATGCGTCTCCGACGGCGAGACTCTTTCTAAGCCCTCCGTGAGTAGCCTGTAGACCACTAGGTCTACGTCGCCCGTGACCACCAAGTCGTAGTATCTGCGGAATTTATACGACGGCACGGCCACGGCGCCGCCCGCAATCCCGTAGCCGAACTTAGCCACGGGACCCCCCAGCACCTTTATAGGCCCCTCGACGCGGCCTATGTCGAAGATTTCATCTATGTGTACTGGGGTGCCCCCGAGATACTTCCCGGGGGTCGTTATGCCGGCTATTACAACAACCACGTCGTACTGCGCAAGCGCCCTAAGTGAGCTGGGCCAGTCTCTCCTCAGCTGGTCAATGGTGAAGTAATGAATCTCGTCCGCCCCGGCCGTAAACGCCGCTCCGGCGGCGTATCTCGCGTAGACGTCTAGATATGGAGGCACTCCGAGGCCTGCGGGCTCGTCGGTGTAGCCGTCTACTATAACCACGCTCACGCGTCCTCTGTAAATGCGGTTATAAAATAGTTTTTATATGTCCTTTTTATAGTTGCCGATGGCTAAGATTCCGTTCTGCGAATTTTGTGTGAAGACGCGTGTGTTGTGTCAAAAGTGCCAGTCGCTTATAGACAGCGGGAGGTACAGCTGGCTCGACGTCGAAGTTTCAGACGCGTTGTTGAGGGTTGAGCGTAAAATCAACTTAGCCGACGTGGAATATGTAAAGTCCTACGAAGTGGACGACTTCATTATTATACTCATGAGAAACACCAAGAAGATGCCACGCGGCGCGTTTATACAACTTGAGAAGGAGCTTTCTTCTCTCCTCGGAAGAAATGTCAGGGTGGTGGAACACGGCAGCGTCAACGAGGTGATTGCGCAGCTGGTGTCCCCGGCTAAGTTGTTGACGATATCGACGTCTTGGCTTCCCGACGGCACCACCGAGACCGTGGTGAAGATACCCTCTAGGGAGTTAAGGCGGTTGCCTATTAGGCCTGAGAGGCTCCAGGCGATTATAAGCCAGATCTCGGGGTCTAACGTCAAGGTGGAGCTCGTCGGGGAAAGGGAGCTGAGGGCGTAAACATATTTTTTATACGTCTTTCCGAGAGGCGTGTACCCTAAGAAGACGCACTGGATGAGTGAGATCACGCCTGAACTACACGGTAAGGAGGTGGTGGTTGCAGGCTGGGTGTGGGAGCTGAGAGACATAGGAAAGGTCAAGTTTTTGCTTCTGAGGGACAGGGAGGGGTTTGTTCAAGTGACGTTAAAGGCGGGGAGGACCCCAGACCACGTCTTCAAGGCGTTTGCAGACCTGGGCCGTGAGGACGTCGTGGTGGTGAGGGGGGTCGTGGAGGCTAGCAGAATCGCGAAGAGAGGCGTGGAGGTGTTCCCCCTAGATATCTGGGTGTTGAACAAGGCCAAGCCGCTTCCTCTCGACGTCTGGTCCGAGTCGGCCGACCTCCCCACGAGGCTTAGGTGGCGCTCCGTCGACTTGAAGAGGCCGCGTAACTTGGCGGTCTTCTCTTTGGCGTCGAGGATTCTGAGGGAGATAAGAGAGGCGCTGTATGGGGAGAGGTTTGTGGAGGTTTTTACGCCTAAAATTATAGTTACGAGCACAGAGGGCGGGGCTGAGCTTTTCCCAGTACTTTACTTTGAGAGGGTTGCGTACCTTTCCCAAAGCCCCCAGCTGTATAAGGAGCAACTGACTGCGTCTCTAGAGAGGGTGTTTGAGATAGGCCCCGCGTATAGGGCTGAGAAGCACAACACGGACTTTCACCTAAACGAGTTCATATCTGTGGACGCCGAGGCCGCGTTTATGAACTACAACGACATAGTGGACCTTTTGGAAAGAATTGTGAGGCGCGTGGTCGCGGCTGTTGCGGAGGAGGAGAAGAGGCTTGCTGAGGTTGGCATAAGGCCTGTGGCCACGGAGGTACAGGGAGTTCCTAGGGTCGACTACGACGATGCGGTGGACAGGCTGAGACAACTGGGCTACGACGTCAAGTGGGGCGACGACTTGACAGTGGAGATGCAGAAGGCATTGATGAAGTTCTACGGCCCTATCTACTTCATAGTTAACTTCCCAGCATCGCTTAGGCCGTTTTACACCAAACGCAGAGGCGGGGACAAAAGCGAGTCGTACGACCTCATAATCAACGGCATAGAGATCGCCTCGGGGGCCACGAGGATACATAAACGCGACGAGCTAGAGGAGGAGATGAGGAGAAGAGGGCTGGACCCCAGGCTCTTCGAGAGCCACTTGGCGGTTTTTGACTACGGCATGCCGCCACACGCGGGCTTCGGCCTGGGCTTCAACCGCCTGGTAACCGCCTTGCTGAACCTAGACAACGTGAGACACGCCACGCTGTATCCCCGGGACCGCTACAGAGTCGAGCCCTAGCCCTCCCGCAACGGCACAAACAAGACGTGTGTGACGGCTCGCTTCTCTATTTTCTCCCCTCTTTTCACCACCCGGTAGAGGACTTGCCCGGCGCCCTCCTCTACCGGGATCACCAAGACCCCGCCATCTCTCAACTGGTCAACAAGGGTGCGCGGGATCCCGCTGGCGGCCGCGGTGACGATAACGGCGTCAAAGGGCGCGTGACGCTCCAGCCCTCTTCTGCCGTCGCCGTGGAAGACCTCCACCACGCCCCAGTAGCCCAACCGCTCGATGTTCTGCGCCGCGTAGACCGCAAGCTCCTTCACTATCTCGATGGTGTATACCTTGCCTCTACGTTCAATCGCTTCCGCGCACACCGCCGCGTGGTAGCCCGAGCCGGCCCCCACCTCTAGGATCTTCATGCCGGTCCTCGGCTCTATCAACTCACACATCATGGCTACCATGTGGGGGGCCGATATCGTGGCGCCCGCGAAAAGAGGCAGGGGCCTGTCTTCATACGCCATCATCCTATACTCAGGCAGGACGAACTCCTCTCTTGGCACGGAAAGCAGGGCTTTCCTCACCCTCTCGCTTTTTATAACCCCCTCACGAGTCAGCTCGTCGACTAGCCGAGCCGCCATGTTAGAAAAATGAGTCGAGAGATGAGGTCTTCAGCTTCCCCTGCGCCTTCTGTAGCCTCTCAAGCGCCTTCTGGACTCTGTCCTCGCTGAAGTCGTGTTCGCCGACTAAGAAATCTACAAGCGCATGTTCATCAGGTTTTTTAAACTCCACGGAGTAGTTATCAGTCGCAGGCGGATTTAGGAAGAACCTCTTTATCTCTATGGGGTTCACCGGGAAGGAGACGCCCTTAAGGACGGTCTCCATCATCTTCTCTAAGGACCCGAACTCCCACACCAGCTTCAACGCCTTTTGAGGCCCAACCCCAGGGACCCCCTCTGGGTTGTAGTCGGTCCCCAGCAGAATAGCCAAGTCGATGAGTTGCTCCCTGTTCTTCAGTCTCAGCATCTTCAAAACGGCATCTAGCTCCAACAACTCAGGCGAGACCTCCACAACCTCCTCCCCCACCCTCCTCTTGGGAGAAACCGCAAGGTTGCGCACGAGCCTAGGGGAGCCAAAGAGGAGCGAGTCGTAGTCTTGGCTACCCACAGCCCAGCAATGTCCCCTCTTGGCCATGTGGGCGGCCTGTGCCTCCCCCTCGCTCGGCGCCTGCACCCACGGCACGCCCATGTAGGTCAGCAACCTCTTGGCGTCCTCCACCATCTCGCTGGTGAGAAACACAGCCCTCTTCATGTATTTCGCCACTTCCTCTCTCCTACCCTCCTTTATCGCCTTAACCACCTCCTCCATTGCCTTCTCCTTCACCCTTCTCCTCTCCTCTATCTCGGCAAGTTTAAACTCTGGGGGCTTCCCGTCGAAGACATATACGGGCTTTATCCCGGCCTCGAGGAGGTTTATGGTGCGGTAAAAAAGCCCCGAGAGGTGGCTTGTGACCCTCCCGGCGCGGTCCATGAGGGGGGTTCCGTCTGGCTGCCGTATAGAGGCGAGGAATTGATACAACGCGTTGTAGGCGTCCAGCGCAACGCACCTCCCGGCGAGGTTCTCGAGCTTTATTTCTCGCCTAGTCTCCTTCCCGATTAGTTTACCCAACTCGGTAACGCCCACAGAACCTTACACACGCGGTATTTAATAATTATCTACGCCTAGTTATTTGGAAAATATCCCTCCCCTCCCTCTTAATTTTTTTCACGTGGATCTTTTTATATATCTCAAGGATCATTAATGCTTTTATAAATTCCGAGTCAGAGATCTGTATATTTGCGCGTTTTAACAACATCTTGACATCTTCACTCGTGACGGAGTCCTGCCTCCTCAACAGAATCTCGATTATGTTGCCTATTGTAGTGATTATCATAAATACAGCGGCGGGGTTGCCTTGGCCTTTGCCGCTACTGTAAGCTGACGCGCCTTCTCCAGCCAGGTCTCGTAGAACTTCAACATGTCTGGAGCGACAGAAGGCCTAACCTTCTTAAGAGCCTCCTCAAAGTGCCGCATAGATACCTCCTTCGCGTTTATATCCTCGCGAAGAGCTAGGAAGGTGGCTTCTCTCACCAGGAGTTCCAGGTCGGCGCCGGAGTAGCCCTCGGTCCTCCGTGCAAGCTCCTCGAGATCTACATCTTTAGCAAGCGGGGTCGCCTTGGTGTGTATAAGCAAGATCTCCAGCCTCGCCCGGAAGTCAGGCGGTGGGACGTAGATTACCCTGTCGAAACGGCCTGGCCTCAGCAACGCGGGGTCCACAAGATCTGGGCGGTTCGTCGCCGCTATCACAACCACGTTTTCAAGAGCCTTCACGCCGTCCATCTCAGCCAGTAGCTGCGCCACGACGCGCTCGCTGACTAGAGAATCCCCCCCTAAGCCTCTCGCAGTGGCCAAGGCGTCTATCTCATCTATGAAGATCACAGCTGGCGCGGCCATACGCGCCTTTCTAAATATTTCTCTAACCGTCTTTTCCGATTCGCCCACCCACTTAGAGAAGATCTCAGGCCCCCTCACCGCTATGAAGTTGGCGCCTGACTCAGTAGCCACGGCCTTGGCGAGGAGGGTCTTCCCCGTCCCCGGCGGGCCAAACAGCAGGATGCCCTTAGGCGGCCGAAGGCCGAACTTCTTAAACCTCTCAGGGTACTTAAGAGGCCACTCCACAGCCTCCCGTAGCTCCTGCTTGACGTTTTCCAGGCCGCCCACATCTTCCCAACGTACGCGCGGCACCTCTATGTGGATCTCCCTCAACGCAGACGGAATTATTTCCTTCAGCGCATTTATGAAGTCGGCCATCGTCACCTTTATTTTTTCAAACGCCTCCGGAGGTATTGACGACTGGTTCAAGTCGATTAACCCGCTCTGAATCGCCCTTCTCAAAGCCGACATCGCCGCCTCCCGCGCCAGCGCGGCGAGATCAGCGCCGGAGAATCCGTGGGTCACCTCGGCGAGTTTCCTCAAGTCTACATCAGGCGCAAGCGGCATGTTTCTTGTATGTATCAGGAGGATCTCGTACCTGCCCTTGAAGTCCGGCGGGTTGATCCAGATCTCTCTGTCGAATCTTCCTGGTCTCCTCAGTGCTGGGTCTACTGCGTCTGGTCTGTTGGTGGCTCCTATTACCACCACTTGTCCTCTTTCTTGTAGGCCGTCCATGAGGGTTAGTAGTTGAGCCA
>Ga0326761_1000304_pt1 | contig 11695 bp, 10 predicted proteins | sample GCREP_P_FD_207739 | JGI IMG/M metagenome (GOLD analysis project Ga0326761, IMG submission 207739) | Hot spring water microbial communities from Geyser Creek Basin, Yellowstone National Park, WY, United States - GCR.EP_P | ecosystem: Environmental > Aquatic > Thermal springs > Unclassified... | reverse complement strand
CCACCTTCACGCCAGTCCGTCTAAAAGACCACGGACTCCCCCTGACGTACTGGGGGCTCTTCTCCTCCGTGGCGGCTCTGACGAGCCTCCTCCCCCGCGCGGTGCTTATGAAGACTGGGCTGGTGAATCCCGTTACGGCGGCGGCCTCAACCGCGGCCGCCATGGCGGGTCTGCTCGCCGCCACATATGCCGAGGACCTCGTGATGTTTGCTGTTGCCGGCGCGGTGTATGGCCTGGGCCAAGGCGGGATAGTGACGACGCACCAGATACTGGCGCTTGCCGGCGCCAGAAACGCCGGGCTCGCAAGCTCCATATACACGATGGGGTGGGACCTGGGCTCTATCTTAGGGCCCACTATATCAGGCGGCCTCGTGGAGGCGGCGGGCTTCTCTGTGCTACACTACGTGCCGGCGGTGCTCCTCGCAAACGTCGCAGTTCTGCTTTTATACGGATCACGGAGGTAGACCGTGGGTTTTCTTGAGGCCGTCTTGGCGGACCCAGGCAGAGAGGTAGTATACGTGAAGACAGACGAGGCCGACGTCGCTGAGGTTTGTTGCGACGTTTCTCAAGTGCTCAGGCCGGAGGTGGCGGAGGCGTTTAGGGCGTTGGGGATCAGCGCCTTGTTTAAGCATCAATACGACGCGGTGCAGAGCATAAGGGCGGGGAGGGACACGGTCATCGTGGCGGGTACGGGCATGGGGAAGACGGAGGCTTTTCTAGCGCCTATACTCGAGGAGGCGCTGGAGTCCCTCGGCGGACCTCTCGCGCTTGTGCTCTACCCCACCAAGGCCCTGGCCAGAGATCAGCTGGGGCGGTTTAGGAAATTCGCCGACCGGCTCGGGGTGAGGGTCATGACGTACGACGGAGACACCCCCCAGAGGGAGAGGAGGATACTCTACGAGATGCCGCCGCACATAATCATCAGCAACCCCGACATGGTCAGCCAGGCCTTGATGCACGTGGCTAAGTTCAGAGACGTCGTGAGGCGGGTTAGATACATCGTCCTCGACGACTTCCACGTCTACAGCGGCGTCTTCGGCTCCCACATGTACTACCTCCTGAGGCGGCTCAGGCGCTTCGCCAAGCCTCTCTACGTCGCCACAAGCGCCACCGTGGGGAACCCGGCTGAATTCGCCCAGGCCCTCTTCCAGAGCGACAGGGTGAACGTGGTGTGGGGGCCCTTGGGCCGGCGGGGCCGGCTTATACAAGCGCTTGTAAGACCGAAGTTCCGCTCCAAGTGGGTCGAGGCGGCGCGGCTCTCGGCGCTCTGCATAGAACAGGGGATGAAGTGTATAGTCTTCACGGACAGCCACAAATACAGCGAGTTGATCTTCCGCGCGTTGAAGATGGCAGGCCGCGGAGACAGAGTGGCGGTGCACAGAGCTGGGCTAGACCCCGAGGAGAGGAGGGCCGTGGAGGAGGCGTTTAAGAGAGGCGACGTAGACGTGGTGATAGCCACGCCGACGCTGGAGCTTGGCGTAGACATCGGCGACGTAGACGTCGCCGTGTTGGCGTCGATACCGCCGTCTTATAACAGGTACCTCCAGAGGGTGGGGAGGGTGGGGCGCCGCGGCCAGACGGGCTACGTGATACAGATCCTAGGCAACGACCCCATTTCGCAGTACTACCGCAACTATCCCCACGAGTTTTTCTCCAGGTCGCCGGAGCCGCTGGGCTTTGAGCGGGAGAACGAAGACGTCGCGTCGCTCCACATGCTGGCGGCCGCCGCCGACATGTCGCTCAGGGCAGACGAGCTGAGCCCCTTTGAGCGGGCCGTCGTCGAGAGGCTCCTGGCCAGCGGCAGGCTGAGGAGAGTGGGGAGGTTCCTCAGACTGACTCCAGAGGGGCGGGAGTTGTTGGCGTCGCTGAGCCTCAGGGGGTCGCCGCACGTGGTTAAGATAAAGACGACTGACGGGAGAGTCATCGGCGAGAGGGAGCTGCCCCTGGCCCTGTACGAGTTGCATCCAGAGGCGATATACATGCACGGAGGGAGGACCTACGTCTCGAAGGAGCTTGATCTGACCAAGCGCGTTGCAGTCGTCGAGCCTACAGACGCCGAGGACTTAATGACGCAGGCGCTTGAAGACATGGAGCCGCAGGTGGTGGAGGTATACGACGAAGGCGCAGTGGAGGGAGTGCCTTATCAATTCGGCCGGCTGAGGATAAAAATTACCGTCTACGGCTACGCCCTCAAGCGCTTCACCACAGAGGAGACCCTGGGCGAATGCTCCATAGAGCCCCTCTCCTACGAGTTCGAGACCAAAGGGGTTGTGTTCTACATGCCCTACATCCGTTTCAGCGCCAACGACGCGTTGGACTGGGAGGCGCGGGCCAAGGGCTACCACGCCGCCGAGCACGTCTTGATCTCCGCGGCTGAGATCGCTATAGGCGCTTCCAAGACTGACCTAGGCGGGATCAGCTATCCAGACGGCGTTATAGTCATCTACGACTCCCACGTAGGCGGCAACGGGACCGCCCGCCTGCTTCTCAACAACTTCCGCCGGGTAGCTGAGGTCGCGCTGAAGATCGTTAAGGGATGCGACTGCGCAGACGGATGTCCTAAATGCGTCTACTCGCCCTACTGCGGCAACAACAACAAAATGCTCTCCAGGAGAAACGCCATAAGGATCCTCGAGGCCGTGCTTAGAGGGGGAGGCGCGCCTGTCTTAAAAGAGATACCGAGAGAGAGAGGGATCGCCTAGCCAAGCCAGACGAGCCCCTCCTCGTCTATCTGCTCCGTCCCGCGCCCCGGCCTGATGTCGACCACTTTATGCATGTACTTCAGGTCTCTTGCGGCCGGCATCGCCGCCTCTGGGACGTAGAGCACGGCGTCTAGCCTGTCGGCGAGGCTCATACCTCTTCTGTTCTTATAACGCCACACCGCGCTGTCTATCTTCTTCACCAGCTCCAAGAGGCCCCCGTCGCCCTCCCTCCACCACTCAGGCGGGTCTTCGATAGACTCGTCGTGTATCGACCTGCCGAAGGCCTCCCGCCAGATCTTGTCGGTCACAAAGGGCATAATGGGGGCGAGGAGCTTGAGACTGTACCTAAACACGGTGTAGAGCGTCCATATCGCGGAGTTCTGCTCCTCCCGCGTAAAGACGCCTTCTCTGTTGTAGGCACGGGTCTTTACAAGCTCGATGTAGTGGTCGGCGAAGTCGTGCCAGACGAAGTCGTACAAGGCGTGGGCCGGCTCGTAGACGTCGAACTGGCTGTAGGCGGCTATGACCTTCTTCGCCACGTTGTACAGCCTGGCTAATATGGCTTTGTCCACGGCCGTGAGTTGCGGCGGCGCCTCCGGCTCTGGGAAGGAGAGGACGAAGCGAGAGATGTTCCACACCTTGTTGACGAACTCCTTGCCTTCTCTTATGACGTTTTCGTTGTAGCGGTAGTCGGTGCCGAGGCGGCCGGCGGCAGCCGCCCAGAAGCGGACGGCGTCTGCGCCGTACTTCTCCACGGGGGCCAGCAGGTCGATGACGTTGCCCTTGGACTTGTGCATAGCCTCTCCCCTCTCGTCGAGGCCCATCCCGTTTATCCTCACGTAGCGAAACGGCACATTGCCGAAGAGGAGGAAGGCCCTCAAGAGGGAATAGTAGAGCCACGTCCTAATGATGTCGTAGCCCTGGGGCCTCATTATGGAATGCGGGTAGACCTTGGGGAAGACGTTGAACTCCTTTGTGGCGCCCGAGGCGTACATCCACGAAATCGAAGAGTCGAACCATGTGTCCAGCACTCTGGTGTCGCCTTCGAGCTTGCCGTCTTTGCACGCCTCCTTCACCTCGGCTGGAGGCTCGCCGCGCCACGGCTGATAGTACTCGCCGCCGTTGGGCACTATGGGGATCCGCTCGCCGTTCGGCTTGACACACCACCAGATGGGCACCTCCGTGGCGTAGTAGCGGCGCCGCGACACAGGCCAGTCGAGCTCCAGCGACTTGATCCAGTCCACCAGCACCTGGCGGTACTCAGGGGGGTAGAACTCCATCTTCTCCGCCAGCTTGATGAGCGCCTCCTTAAACTCGACCTGCCGCACAAAGAGCTCCCGCGTCACTATGATCTCAAGCGGCGTCTTGCAACGCCAGCATATCGGGACGTTGTGGACCAGCTTCTCCTGCTTGACTAAAAGACCAGCGGCCTTGAGGTCCTCTATTATCTTGGCGCGGGCCTCTCTGATGCCGAGGCCGGCGTATCTGCCCGTCTTTATCCTGCCGCTTTCGTCGACTATGATCTTAATCGGCAGTTTGAGCTCGTTTACAATCATTAGGTCTCTGGTGTCGCCGAATGTGGAGATCATCACAAGGCCGGTGCCGTACTGGGGGTTGGCGGCTCTGTGGGGCAAGATGGGCACCACTTGGCCCTCCGGCGGCACCACCGCGTGGAGACCATTTAGCCTCTTGTAGCGTTCGTCTTCTGGGTTGAAGATCACCGCGACGGTGGCGGGCAGAAGCTCCGGCCTTGTGGTGGCTATTACTATGTCCTCCCCCGTCTCCTGCACTTTGAACTTTATGTAGTTTAGGTACGTCTCCTCCTCCCTGTACTCAATCTCGGGCTCCGCCAACGCGGTGCGGCACCGCGGACACCAAGGCGTAGGCCTCTCCGCCTCGTAGATGAGCCCCCTGCGCCACAGCTCCACGAAGGTCTGTTGCGTCATCCTCCGGTACTCTGGGCTGTCTGTGCCGTTGGGCCAGTAGTCGAAAGAGAGGCCCCACCGCCTAAGCGACGCCACGAACTCCCCCTCGTAGCTGTCCAGCTGCTCCTTGCAGAGCCTTAGGAACTCCTCCCTCGGCACCTCGTGCGCCACTATGTTGTACTTCTTCTCGATCTGCACCTCTATGGGGAGTCCATTGCGGTCTAAATAGAAGGGAAACACCACGTCGATGCCCCGCATTCTGAGGAAACGCGCGATCATGTCGAAGTGGGCGTAGGACGCCGTCTGGCCGATGTGGGGCCTGTTGCTGGAGAGATACGGCGGGGGCGTGTCGATTACGAATACCGGTTTGTTGCCGCTTATCTTAGTCTTAAACCTGCCCTCGCTTTCCCACGTCTTGATGAGATCCTCCTCCCACTTAATATCCCATCTAGTAGGTAGCCTATGGGCCACGGAACTGAACTGGGTGGTGTTTTTAAATAGTGCGGCTTTTCAGGAGAAAGATTTTAATATACTGTGGGTTCCCCCACAATGCTTAACCGTGAAGTATTTCTCATAGCCAACGGCACCGGGGCTAGGCTGGGCGAGTTTCTGGTGGAACTGAACTTCGACCAGCCGGGCATCTTGGCTACGCTTTCCAACGTCTTCGCAGAACACGATGTAAACATAATCAACATAGCTATAGACGCCGCCCGCCAGCATCTCCACTTCATTACAGACCTCACCCTCCAGACTGAAGAACAGATACGGGAGATCTTGAAACAGCTCCAGATGTTCGCCTTCGTCAAGAAGGTGAAACATAGAATATCGGCGGCGTCCATCTTCGTCCCCCGCCTCATTGTCCACGTCATAAACGGCAAACCAGCCTTAGTCCTCGAGAAAGACCTTGTGGTTCACCTCCAAGACCCCGCTAAACTCGCCGAGGAGATGGCCAAGAGAGACGTAAAGACCCTGAAGGAAATCACCACGTCTCTCGACGTAGTGACGCTGGAGGAGGCGCTTTACATAATCCAGCTCAGAGGCTTAGCTACTGTCGAAACTGCGTTAAAAGAGGGGCGGCTTACAGCGCGTCTATGTAATCTCGTCCAGCCGTTGATACGCACCTATCTAGACGCCTTCTTCAAAGAATTCGGCGTCCAGGCGAAGACCGTAGACGAAGGCGCCTGCCTCCGCGTCGAGGCTTAACTAATTCCAAACACAATACGCGGAGGGGGGCCGCACCTGATCCCGATTCTAAGCGTCAAGCGCATCAGCGGGTCGCTACACAGAGGATGTTCCTCCCTGAAGGGAAGGCCCACAGTGATGTTGATGACAGGTCTCTCCCACATGTCGGCAGTGGGGGAAGGCAGGTTTTCGCTGGGCTTCTCCTCGGCGCTGGCCCCCACGAGCCAGCCCAGGAGCGCCAGAAGCCATACCAAGGCCAGGAGAGACGTAGCTTGCATGTAGAGAAATAACTCCGTTATATATTTGTCTCTGCGCGGATTTTCTGCAGGTAGGTGTCCAGGAGGCCGGCCTTTTCGAAGAGCTCGCAGACGCGGCATACGTCCCGCGCGGAGGGGGCGCCGCAGTGTTTACACCTCTTGAGGGGGGTCTCAGGCGTCGTCTCCCGGAGGACGCGGGACAGCCTCTCGCCGAACGACGCCAGGTTGTGTTTAACGGTCGGCATCTTCCGCTCCAGCTCAGCCAGCATAAATTTTAGGTTGTAGCGGGGGTTCGTCGTGACGTATGGACACTCCAGCTCCATGAGGGGCAGGTTGTGGTAGTAGGCGTACAGCGCTATTTCCTCCTCTCTGACGTGTTTAAGCGGCTTGATGCGGGGGATGAGGTCCTTCTCCTCGGCGTCTTCGTAGGAGCCGTACCAGCGGAGCCGCGAGAGGTTGCCCATCAAGACGTTGAGGAGCACCGTCTGCGCCTCGTCGTCTAGGTTGTGCGCAGTGGCGATCTTCGTCCAGCCCCTCCTCCTGCCTATTATGTTCATGGCGCGGCGTCTCAAGACGCCGTCTATGGTGCACATATGCACTTCGTGTCCCGCCTTGGCCAGCGCCTCTGAGAGCTCCAACGCAGTGACGCCGAATATGTCTTTGAAGTGGTACACGTTGTACTCGATGCCGAACTTCGCGGCGAGCTCCCGCACGAAATCTCTCCGCGACATGCGGTAGAAGCAGCTGTAGGGGTGCCCCTCGTTGATTGTAAAGGCCTCCAGCTTCACACCCCCCAGCAGACCCTTCTCCCTAAACTTCCCCAGTATGTAAAGCAAGACGAGGCTGTCCTTGCCGCCGGAGACGGCCACAGCGACGAAGTCGCCGGGTTCGATAAGCCGCTCCTCTCTAATCGTCTTAAGGACTTTTCTCTCCAGCGAGTTGAAGAGGCAACGTAGACAAAGCCTCTCGCCGCTCGCCGCCCTTAAGTACTGCGCCGGCCTCTTCCTACAGTGTTGACAGACATTATTTGTCGAGGTCAATGTGCGGGATGGCTCCATGTTTGCGCTCCGCCTTTTCAATTTCTAAAGTAAAGGTATCGAGAGACGTCCTAAATATGTAGAACACAAGCCCGCAGTTTCTACAACGGGCAATCATAACTGTGTTCTCTGGCCCCTTGTAGCGGTAAGTATAAGGCGCAGGCAAAGCCTCCCACTCGGGCATACCACAACGCGGACAAGTAATCACGCCTCTACCTGAAAATGGGTATATTAGTTTAGTTTGTTGATTAGCCCTCTACTCTTTCCCCTCCGGGCACTCCTCGTCCAGCAACGACGCCAGCGTGGAGTTGGGCATGGGGCCAGCGACATGGAAGGCGGACAGGGCCCCACATTTTACAGAGACGCCAGGCGGCAGTTGCTGGTGGTTTTAAACTCGTGCCCACAAAAGAAGCCGAGCATGATCATAGCTGATTACGTACAGCTAGCGGCGTGTTGAGAGAGTCGCGTAGTACTCGGCGCTACGGAGGATTTTTTAAAGTGGATGCAAAGCATACACATGCCGTCGGTGGTAGGCGTGTTGGGACCCCACGCCTACATGCTTACGAAATACGGCGTAAATCCAGATGAAGATGTGGCCACGGCAGTAGCCAAACTAAAAACCAGAGCGCCGCATCTAGCCAACTTCCTGCAAGAAGTAACACAACGGAGGCTGTAACTCCTCCCCCTTTTTCGCTCAAATCGGCATTTTTCCGCTCGGCGGCCTAAACCACAGCGGCACGCCGCAAGTGGCAGAAACCATCAAGCTAGAGCGGCCATCCACTTCCAGGCCTCGCAGAGAGAGGGAAAACTCACATGACCCCCCTCCTTTCCCACCATGACTGTGAGGAGACCTGCCGCCATGGCGCCTAGGTCCTCTTCCCCATCCCCCACATATATGGTGTCATGGGGCTTTGCCCCAATCTTTCTTAGGGCGTACATAAATACGGGCTTGAGCGGCTTCCGGCGAAGCAACACATCCGACGTCACCACTGCATCGACGACAACGCCGCTACTCTCGAGGAAAAACTCCACGAAGCATCGACACGGCGTGTTGGAGAGTATGGCCACCCGCCCCCTCTCCCTCGCCCACTTGAGGAACTCCACCGCGCACGGCATGGGCGAAAGCTGTTTCTGCACCTCCTCCACAAACTCCTTGAAGAGGACGGCTGGGTCGCTTCTCACCCCCGCGGAGAAGACCTTAGCCACAACCCGCAGGGGCACCTCATAACGAGCTCCGTAAATCTCCTCAAAAACCCAAGAGGTGGAGTCCACAACCTCGTGGCTCCCATGCCTGCTCAACACCGTGCGCCAGACGTCCCAGAAGTCAACCCGTCTCACGAGCAGGCCCCAGAAGCTAACTACGAAGTTCATGTCGGTCTGTACCTCACCGCGACATCGCATATCACTTTGACGCGTTTCTTCTCCACCAGCCGCATGAGGTGTCTAGTGGCCACGGGCGGCGGGATGCCGGCTTTCTGCGCCTCCTCCACTATGGTTTCTAGATCCGCCTCGCCGAGTTTCTGCAATATCTTATATATCGTCTCCACGTTTTAGTTTACACAGTATTTAAGATGTGCGGCGGATGCTGTAGCCGGTGATCCACAGCCAGTTGTACCTGCCGGCGAGGGTTATGAGGGCGGGGACCACGAGGGGGCGTATTATAAACGCGTCGAGTAGGGCGGCTAGGGCAATGGTAAAGCCTATTTGTCTGAGCAACAAGGTCTGAGACAGCATGAGGGTGGAGAAGGCGGCGGCAAGCACTATGGCGGCGCCTGTGATTACGGGGCCTGTTGTTACAATGGCTGTTTTTATGGCCTCTTTTTCGTCGAGCCCATTCTCTATTTCTTCTCTTATTCGGGTGATTATGAAGATGTCGTAGTCTGTGCCTATGGCCATTAAGAAGGCGAAGAGCGACACCGGGACTAGCCAGTAGGTGGGCTGGCCCAGGGCTTCTTGGAAGAGCGCCACCTCGGCGGCTAGGCTCCAGACTATCGACATGAGGACTGTGGCCACTAGGCGGAGGGGTATGAGGAAGCTTTTGAGCAGAAAGGCGAGTATGAGGACTACGGTGGCTATGACCACGTAGATTTGGAGGCTCCAGAACTTGACATATATTTCATTAAATATCACATTTTTCCAAGAGGCGGCTCCGCCGATTAGATAGGGGCCGTAGTAGGCGCGGAGCTGGTCTAGCCGTCTGTATACGTCAAGTAGCTTGTCTGATGTGTCTTCCAGCGATAGCTTGACGGCGACTATGTACCAGTCGCCGCGTTTCTCTAGGGTGTAGTTGACGTAGTTTGGCAGTTTTTCCACCTCGTGCAACAGTTCGGGGGGCGGCGGGTTCTTCATGGCGATGTATGTGGTGGAGAGCGCCGTCACGTTTTTGAAGTAGGTCGTCGCGACTTCCAGCGCCTTTTTGTACTGAGTCTCTGGCATTGCTACGACGGGGTTTGCGGTTATTCGAAGCGTGGAGATTAGGAAGAGGAAGGAGAGAAGCGTGACCAGCGTAGCAACTACGGCGACTAGGAGTGGTTTTTTGAGGGCTGTGTCGACTGCCTTTTCTAGCAACCTAGAGCGGCCTCTGTGGGCTGCGATGGTTTTCTTGGGCCAGAACACCCTGTCGCCGAGTAGGTAGAGGAGGGCAGGTAATATTAAGAAGACCGTCAAGACGATGAAGAGAGTGGTTATGAGGTAGCCTACGCCGATCGACTGCATAAAGGGTAGGCGGGATATGGCGAAGGAGCCCAGCGAGGTGGCGACTACCGCTGCGCTGGCCGCTATGGACCTGTTGGCGTAGCGTCTCACCACCTTGACGGCCTCTGTCTTGTCTCTGCCGAGGGCCCGCTCCTCGGCGTAGCGGCTTACCATGAGCAACATGTAGTCGACGCCTATGGCGAATATCACCGGCGCCGCCATATACACAGTTAGGTAGTAGATCTTCTGGACCTCGTGGATCTGGTAGAAGAAGCCCAAGACTCCGAGGTAGGTGAGGCCTACGGCGGAGATTATGATGACCGGCGCCGCGAGGGTCCCCATGACGTAGAGCAACACTGTGAAGAGGGCGGCGGCTGTGGACCTGTCGATTTTAGACACGTCTTCTGTCACGACTTGTGTGAAGCTTTTTAGGAGGAAGGACGTGGAGACGGGCACGCCGAGTTGCGGCGGCACGTCGGGCATCTCCTCACTGCTTTTGACCACGGCTAGGGCGTATTTGTCCTGGTACACCAGGTCGGCGGCGCCCGCTATTGAATATATAGTAGGCGGGGGGTACCTCGTCGTTAAGTTCCTCACAAGATCAGACTTAAACATCTCTACGGCCTTCTCCACGTCTCCGCCGCAGATGAGGTAGGGGAGGTACGGCCTCACGGGGGGCGGGGTTTGATTTATTAGCCGTAGGTAGAGGTACTGCCTTACGCCCATCGCTGCGGCGGCGCGGGCGAGGTCTATCACAGTTTTGTTGAGCCTCGTGGCGAGGATGGCGTCTGCGACGTTCTCAACCGCCTCTAGACTCGCCCAATTTTTCCAAGTGACTCCAGTTAAGTACTGCGATACGTTGCCGTATGTCTCGTCTGCGGCTAGCCTAACTGCAGTGTCTACGTCGTAGGTGGCGGCGTATCTCTGGTACAGCGCCAGAAATTTCTCTGTTTGGTTATCCGCAGCCTTGCCCAGCGCCGCGACGCCGTATGTGCCGAGCAGAAGCTGTCTAGCCCTCTCCCGGGCCTCTCTGAAGCCCTCCACAAGCCGGTTAAGATCTTCGCAGACTTTCTGCGTGGAGTTGGCTATCTTCTCAGCCCCCTCCCTAAAGCTGGCGGTGGCGTTTTCAACGACTTCGTCGAGCCTCTCGCGGTAGATCTTCAAAGCCGTGTCTAGGATTGACCAGGCTGAAATGGCGTTAGGAAACAGCCTAGAAAGGTTTCTCGCCTTCTCCTCCACCCCCGGGCCAAATACGACCACGGGTATCGACTTAAGGCCGCCGACCTGCGTCTTGTTTAGAATGGCGTCTACCGCCTTCGGCTCTATGTCCGGCGGCATGAGCTTAGACTCGTCGTAGATGAGGACGTCGAATACCTTCGGCGACTGCAAGGCGAGGTACACGTAGACCGCCGCTAGGATGGCCGCGACGGCCACGAGCTTCCTCACAGCCGCAGATGCGCCTTACTTCTATAAAAAGATGTGTACAAAATGATTTATACGGGGAGCTGGGGGGAGGTGTGGAGCATGTGTTTCTCATCGCCGCCGGGGATTTCAAGGCGAGGGCGGTCCGGTACCTACTAACCGCCTTGGCCATCGGCGTCGGCGTGGCTCTACTCGTGGCCCTCGTCGTCGTAAGCGACGCGACTAGGGAATACGTGGAGCAGACGCTGTTTAAGGTGTACCCAGCCGACATCATGATCTACTCAGACTCGATAAACATCCCTACATACATCGTGGATGTGTTGCAAAGCAACGCGGCTGTGGAGACTGCGGAGGGCATCGTGATAACTACGGGTCTCTACAACGGACAGGTGGTCTCCATCGTGGGGATCCCGCTGAGGAATGTGGATTACTTCGCGGTGGATCTCAAGGAGGGTAGGCTCCCCGCGTCTGGGGGG
>Ga0326761_1000302_pt1 | contig 11713 bp, 9 predicted proteins | sample GCREP_P_FD_207739 | JGI IMG/M metagenome (GOLD analysis project Ga0326761, IMG submission 207739) | Hot spring water microbial communities from Geyser Creek Basin, Yellowstone National Park, WY, United States - GCR.EP_P | ecosystem: Environmental > Aquatic > Thermal springs > Unclassified... | reverse complement strand
GGTGTTAAGAGTGTAGCCCTTGAAACGCACGGAATGTTACTCTCGAGGAGACTCGTAGATAAACTACACAATGCTGGCTTAGACAGGGTTAACTTGAGCCTGGAGACCTTAAATCCCGAGAAAGCGAGGTTTTTATATGGTACACAAGCATACAGCGTTGAAAGAGTCGTAGATGCAGCGAAATACCTCGTGACAGAGACTAGTGTAGACTTACATGTAACGCCTCTATGGCTCCCCGGTATTAATGATCGAGACGTGGAGAGAGTTTTAGAGTGGGCTTTGAGGATAGGGGCTGGGAAGAAGTGGCCTCCTGTAACTGTGCAGAAGTTCGTTAAGCACAAGTATGGCCGGGGACGTGGACTAAGAGAAGTCTCGTGGAGTGAGTTCTGGCGTTTTGTAGAAGAGCTTGAGAGGAAAATTGGTGTTAAACTTAGGTGGAGTATGAAGGAGTGGGGAATGTACTATACTAGGAGACTTGCAAACTCACTTAGAGACGGCGACGTAGTAAAAGTAGCTATTATCTCGCGTGGGTGGCTTCGAGGCGAGTACCTAGGTGTTTACAGTAACGAGTGCCTTATAGCTGTGACGCCGAGATCACTGAGAGTGAGAGTTGGAGACGAGTATTTAGTTAGAATTAAGAGCTCGAAAAACAGTCTCCTTATAGGTTCTGTTATTGAGACTAGTTACTGAGTTCTCTTCTTTACTCTTACAACGAGCCAGCCTGTGAAGCCGTGTACTGCGAGGGCTAGCCCCATTATCGAGATTGTGTAAGCTATGAGTGCTAAGGGGAAGTAAAATTCTCTTGGGATTAAGTCTAGAACGAGTAGAAAGGAGATTATCCAGCCGGAGAGTAGCATTAAAAATCCTACTATTAGCTCGATTATGTCTCGAGACGCTGCTATTTCCGGTTCTCTCAAGTTATCACGCATATAGCCAGCACTTTACTCTTCTCTCCTCTGTTATCTCAATTAGTGGTGGTTCTTCTCTCTTACACTTATCCATTACATATGGACATCTAGGCCAGAGTCTACAGCCAGGTGGTGGTCTAATTAGGCTTGGTGGTTCTCCTGGAAGCGTCTTCTTCATTGTAAACCTGTTATTAGGGTCTGGATCCGGTAGAATGCTTAGGAGGGCCTCTGTGTAGGGGTGTTTTGGCTTAGCTATGACTTCTTTTGAACCCCCTATTTCCACTATTTGACCCGCATACATTACCATAATGTCGTCCGAGAAGTGCTTTGCAGTGGCGAAGTCGTGTGTTATATACAGCACTGTTAAGTTGTACTTTTCTTTAAGCTCTTTGAAGAGAGTTAGTATTTCTATTCTTACAGAGGCGTCTAGCATTGAGACCGGCTCATCTGCTAGGACTAGTTTTGGTCTAAGTATTAGGGCTCGCGCTATTGCTACTCTCTGTAGTTGACCTCCGCTTAACATGTGTGGGTATTTAAAGATGAAGTCTTCCGGTGGAGTTAATCCGACTTCTGTTAAGGCTTCATATACTCTCTTAGTCCTCTCCTGTCTTGGCACACCGTGTATTTTCATGGGTTCTTCAAGTATAGTTTTAATCGACATGAATGGGGGCATTGCACCATAGGGGTCTTGCTGTACTAGGCCTACTTGGCTAGTATACCACTTTCGTATAATTGTCTTCGGTAACTTAACGATGTCTCTTCCCTCAAACACTATGCTTCCACTATATACTGGGACAAGTCCCAGTACCGCGCGTGCTAGAGTTGTCTTGCCGCAACCTGACTCTCCTACAATTGCTAATATTTTACCACGTGGAGCAGAGAATGATACATTGTCAACTGCGCGCACGTAGCCTATTACTGATAGTAGTCTCCTAATTGGATACCATACTCTAAGGTCTTTAACTACAAGTATCGGCTTCGCACTCTCACTTTTCTCCATAGAGCCAACACCTCACATACTCATCTGAGCCTGTTTTAATAATTGGTGGTATTGTTTCACACTTTGGCATAGCGTACTTACACCTAGGTCTAAATCTACATCCTTTAGGTGGATTTATTAGACTCGGCGGAGTTCCAGGTATAAATGTCACTGGCACATCCGACCTCAATCTCGGTACACTACCTAGTAGCCCCTTGCTATATGGGTGTAGAGGGTCAACGTAGACTTTCTCAGCTGGGCCTAGCTCAACTATCCAGCCAGCGTACATTACTGCTACTTTATCTGCTAACTCACTAGATACAGCAATGTCGTGTGTTATAAATATGTATGAGAGGTTCATTTTTGACTTAATGTCTTTTAGCGTATTTAGTATATTTGCCTGAGTCATTACGTCTAGAGCTGATGTGGGCTCATCTAGTATTATTATTTTTGGCTTTGTTATAAGTGACATTGCTATTACTACTCTCTGCCTCATTCCACCACTTAGCTCAAATGGATATCTCCATATGAAGTCTGCTGGTAGCCCTACCATTTTAACAGCTTCAATAGCCCTCTCAATAGCCTCTTTCCTTGGTGTTTTATAGTGAATTATGAGTGGCTCAATTAAGTGATCAATTACCTTGATTACAGGGTTCAGTGAGCTTATAGCTGCCTGTGTTACATACGTTATCTTCTTCCACCTTATCTTATCATTGAATTCGCTGTCACTCATACCCATTGTCTCTATACCGTCTATTACTACACTACCACTTAATTCGGCTACATTTCTCGGTAGGTATCTCATAATGGCACGTGCAAGCGAGGTCTTACCACAGCCTGACTCTCCAAGTAGCGCTATTGCCTCTCGCTCTTTTAAAGTAAATGAGGCGTCTTCAACAGCTTTTACAGGGCCGCTCATTGTCCTGTAGTAGAGCTTTAAGTTTCCTATTTTTAATACCTCCGACACTGTTAAATCACCCGATTTTAGAGCTCTCTCAGCCTCGGGTTAAATACTCTGTCAAGCGTGAGTCCTATTGAAGCAAATGACACGGCTAAGAGGAATAGCGCTATTGATGGAGCTAATATCCAGTGGTAAGCTCCAATTAGTAGTGCAGCTCTATCAAATGCGTCTTCGAGAACTTTACCCCACGTTATAAGCCTCGGGTCAGCTATGCCCAGTATTGCGAGTGCCGCCTCTAAGAACACAAAGCTAGGTATTGCTGTCACCATGCTTGGTATGAGTAGGGGTATTACTCTCGGAACCATGTACTTGAACACTATTCTAGGACTACTCGCCCCATACGCCTTAGCTGCCTCGATGTATGGCATTTCCTTGATCTGAAGGAACATTGCTCTTTGAGACTTTATACCGCCACTCCCTAATACAGAGAATACCAATATTACCCATATCATTCTCCACAAGTCAACACCGTAGAGTAAGAATAGCATTACTATGGTTGGTAAGAATGGTATTATCATAAATATCTCGTTTACACGGGATATAATGCTATCTACTACACTACCATACCACGCTGCAATAGCTGCAATTATCATTACTAATAGTGTTGACAAAACAGCTAGTGTTAATCCAAAAGCTATTGCGATTGGTGTTCCCCACGCTATTGCCATGAAGAGATCTCTTCTGCTACCATCTGTTCCTACAATACCATAGACTGTTCCATATATTACAAATTTAGCGTCCACATTGGCATTGATATCTATTGTTCTACTTATAATGTTAATTGTGTATATTCCGTTAAGCACTTTTAATACACCTTCCTTAATGAAGAGCTCGTCGTCAGCGAAGAGTAGTTTTACTGGATCTATGCCAGTTACATCTACTTCTACACCATAAGTTCTTTTGATGGCCTCTCTATAATTCTTTTGAACTAGCGATAGAACTCCTGGTATTAATTTTATTAACTCTGTCTTTACACCCCTATCGGAATAACCCTCGTATATTTTTACTCTAAGACCGTTCGGCTTAACGAATACCATGTCAATATATACTCGCTCTTTCGCATCTACCGTTAGTGTATATCCAGCTTCGGATGGAAACTCATCGTAGTAGTAGCTTAGTGTAAATGTGAAATTCTGTACAAGTACTATTCCTCTTACTTCTCTAATGATTGTGATATTTACTGGTGTACGTGCTATAGTGAGATTTAGGCAAGTGATTACACTCTTATTTCCAGTTGTTTCGCTAGTACACAGCGATGAATCGATTAGTGAACTGAGAATTATTGATCCCTCGAGTTCTTTTTTCCCAGTGAACCAAGTGATCCAAGCTGGTTTAGCGAGTAATGGGTAATCTCTCCACGCTTCTGGGCTATTCCACTTTGCAATTGCCTCGTCAAACGGCCATGTCTGATATGCGTATACTATTAGGTATACGAATAGTGATAAAATTACGAGGCCTAGTATAAATGACTTGTAGTGTAATGCTCTTTTTAGTACTATGAGTTTTTTCGCCGCCATTTACATCACCCACCTACTCTTACTCTCGGGTCTATTATTCCGTAGATCATTTCTAGCGCTAGTACACTTATTGCTAATAAGTATGCGTAAATAGTTATTATGCCTATAATCACTGGTGGATCCACCCTCGATATAGCATCGTAGAATACGCTTCCAAGGCCTGGCCAGCGGAATACTCTCTCTGTTATAATTGCACCCATCCAGGAGGATATTAACATTAATACGAATGACGTTACTATAGGTGGTAGTGTAGGTCTTAGAATATAGCGTCTCTCAATTATCCTGGGGGGTACTCCTCGCGCTCTCGCGTAGTCAACATACTCTTCTGTTGAGAATAATAAGAAGAATGTTCTATAGGAGTACACACCTATAGGTACGTATGCTATCACCCACGATAGTATTGGAAGTATCATGTGTCTCAGTATGTCTAGTGCTCTAAGAAACGGGTCCGTTATCAGTGGATCTACCATGCCGCCACTTGGTAATAACCTCAGCCAGAAGGCAAAGATCATTATTGTGAATAGTCCGTAAAACCAACCTGGCATCGAGGAGAGCGGTGCTAAAGATACTGCTATTTTGTCTAGCAATGTTCCATATTTTCTTGAGAGTGAAAGCCCAGCAAATAGCTCAATGAAGAATATTATTAAGTTAGCTGTTGTGAATAAAAGTATTGTTGCTGGTAGTCTCTCTATTATTATGTCCCATACTCTCCTTGAGCCTGTGTCACTGTACAGGTGTATTGCTCTCCCAAGATCGAGTTTTAAAGCATCTTGTAGGTATATAAATACTCTCACTATGAATGGCTTATCTAAACCTCTCGCCGCCATTTCTATTTTAACTCTGCTTTCTACCCACTTGTTAATGCATTCTTCTTTACATTTTTCAAGTTTTTCTCCCGTATAACCCATGCCTATGCATGTGCTCTCACATGACTTTTTAATTTGTGCTCCTTGTCTTGGATCTAAAAGCACCTGGGCAACAGCCGTTCTGATTTCTGTTTCTAGAATTTGGTCTATCATACCACCTATATTAGCAATGATGATCGTTAGGAGTACTGCGATTACGACAGCTACCCCAAGCTGTACTGCTCTAATACCTATAAACCTAAAATATCTCGCAACGCCTTTAGCTACACGTATACTTCTACTCACAACTATACACCCCGCTTGGTCTTTAATAGCACTCTTAACTTTTAAATACTTTTCTCCTACAACATGTACTTATTTAGTTTTACTAGCTCGGCTTATATACTTAGAGTTTATCTGGGTGCTAAGAGTCGTTAGTTAAGTAGAAATAATTAGTCTTATTACAAATTAAGGGAGTGGTAATTAGATTGAGGGAGGGAGAAAAAATTGGTTAAGTTATGGGTGACAATGGGTTTATTTCCTCCTCGCTGCTAGAGCAATTATTGCTGCTATTATGATGACTCCTATTATTATTCCTATTATTAGCTCTGGCCGTATAGCTGGTGGCGGCGTTGGAGATGGCGTTGGCGTAGGAGTAGGCGTTACAGTCGGAGTGGGTGTCGGAGTAGGTGTTGGAGTGGGTGTTGGAGTAGGCGTTGGAGTTGGTGTCGGAGTGGGCGTTGGAGTTGGAGTAGGAGTAGGCGTTGGAGTTACAGGGGTTACTGCTGATGTGTAATATTTCTCAGTGGTTGGTATTCCAATTATTTTCGAGACAGCTATTAATGTGATCTCTACTGGTCCCTCTACTAGTTGACTGGTTTGCTCAGGTGTTAGTGTGACTCTAAATAGTCCTGCTTCTACTGGTGTGGCTTCAACTATGAATTCTCCACCTAAGTGAGTAATTAGTAGCTTTATAAACTCTATGTACCTCGTCTCGTATGGTGTGCCAGCTGGTGTTTTAACATGTATGTCTATTGTCGCTGACTCACCAACAATTATTTTCTCGGGTATAACTGGCTCTACGATGGGTGTTGGAGGCTCTGCTAAGAATGCATACTTGTCTGCTGTATCAATGTGTCCTCTCCAAGCCTTAATGAGAACTGTCTTAGCAGTAAAGTCGACTCTCTCGAGGTAGAATGGACCATTTCCAACCCAGAAGTGACCTTTAGTCGTATACCAGCTCTTTAAGTTCAGCCACCTCGCTCTCGCAGCGGCACTTGTTAAGCCAAACTGGCTGAGTATCGGCTCGTACGGCGTTGTCCAGTTCTGTGATATGAAGTTGTCTAGTATCCCACTTAGTATTGTTAGAGATGGACCACCAATTAAGTTGACTTGGTCGACTTTAAGTAGAGTTGCCTTACTAGTAGTAAATGCTAACTTACCTTCTCTCTCTGCTTCAGCAGCTAACTCCACGACATGCCATGGACCTGGACCCTGGCTATAGTATGGCCAGAATGCGTCTGCCGCACTCGATGCGATGTACTCAGCGTCTAAGTACCAGGTATCATGGTAGTATTCTATTACTAGTGGATTCACTTGGACAATTCTAAATCCTCTAAACATTGGGAACCATGCTTGGAAGCCATCTACAGCGGCTTCATCGTATAGTGGGCTACCTGGACATACCCTGTCAAATGTAAGAATGAACGTGTAGATTATGTCGATAATGCTAAATGGGCTGCCATCATGCCACTTGTAAGCTCCAGTAAATAGTTGCTCATCATAGTACACTACTGTCTTAGTTATAGCTCTGTCACTAAATACTCCCGGATCTATGCCATACGCTTCAAAGGTCTGGTTTATCAGCGTCTCATTAGCCTTGAGTTCTCCAACAGTGTAGATCTTAGTTACATTACAGTCAAATATTAACCACGCGTCATCTGGGACTACGTTCTCATCAACAAAGGTTAAGTTAAGCCAGTCTAGTGTCCTAAAGACCGGTGGGTGTATGCCGAGTTCTGGATCCTTAGCTACATACACTTCTGCTCTCTTTACTCTGTGTGGCCAGGAGAGGCCAGAGTATGGGTCTGGTATTATAGCTGTATCTCCAGTTGCCCTAATTATAGTTTGATCATAGATCCAGTTGCTACCACCAATCGGGTTCCAGGGCTCTACGAGTATACCTCTCATTGAGGCTCTCAAACTCCCTCCAACTTGGTCTTTTATTCTAATTGTCCATGGCCATAGTCGCGCACCAGAGTATCCTCCAGCTAGATCCGACGCTATGACCACGTGTGGTCTTCTTGGCCACACAGCAATCAAGTTAACGAGGAATATTCTCTGGTTCTCCACAGTTACTGATAGGTTTATAGCTTTAGTAAATAGCTCTCTTCTCTCATCGAGAGTAGTGAACTTGTTATATGCTAGTTTTTCTGCTACCTCATAGAACTCTGGAGTATTAACTATTTTCTTCCATAGTGGTTGGGGGAGGCCCATTTTTGTGTAGAAGAAGGCGAAATTACTTCCCTGATCTCTATCTACCGCTGTAGTTATCCAGCCTCCAGTATACAAGTGGAATGTGCCGTCATCGGGGTCTGCACGTATCCAGTATGGTGCGAGCATACGTGAAGTACCATAGTATCTTAAAACTGTAAATCCGAGTTTTTCGAGTTGTGCAGATACGTAGTCACCTATGTCTCTTCTCTTGTCCTCAGTTCTAATTAGGAATATCAATATTACAGGCTCGCCCTTATAGTACCACTTACCATCTGCTCCAAGTGTAGCACCCAGCGCCGTCATTCTCTCATATATAATGCTCTTGCCCTTCTCAAAGTCGTATTTGAGCTCCCTCTCAGTCTTCAAAAATACGTCGTAATATCTACCGTAGTCTGGGAAAGCTGGTGTTATAGCCGTGTACCTCGGCACAGCTAGACCTTCATATATATAGCTCGCAATGTACTCTCTGTCAATAATGTAGTGTAGTGCTCTTCTCATTTCCCTGTCACAGAATGGGTTCATTAGTATCTTGTCCTGAACGTCGGGGTGTGGTAGCTTACTCGGCCTTGGAAAGACGGGTTCAATTATTTCTCCAGTTGTCTCGTTCATTTTACACCTGTAGTTGATTGTTAACTCGTTATATAGTCCATAGGATATTGTATAAGGTAATCCAGCCTCTGTAATTCTCTTAAATACAGCTGGGTCTTCGACAGCGTCGTGCCACCAGTCTATTTCACCGGCTATTAGTCTCTCAATACCTACAGGTGTGTCAGGTGTGGCGTCGAACAGTATTTCGGAAACCCATGGTCCTCTAGGCGCTACTTGTGCTTCAACAGTCGTTATTGTTACTAGGCTTAGGAGTATTATAGCTGAGAGTATTACGGCTAATATAGCTCTCCGCATACTGAGAGACACCTACCTGTATTTTATAAGGAAAGGGAGAGTTTATAAGCTTTCTCTACTCAAGCCTGGATTACTGTAGAGAGGGATTAGTGCGGGGGGTGGGATTTGAACCCACGCAGGCCTACGCCACCGGGTCCTCAACCCGGCCCCTTTGACCAAGCTCGGGCACCCCCGCACCTTCTATTACTCCTTACACATCTACAGGGGGGTTCAGTTCTTATATAGATATTGTTTTATGGTCATTGCCTCATCTTCTTTTCTCCTGCATCCCGCTTGGGTTTTCATCGGGCTTGGGGGCGTTTAGGGCCACCCCTAAGACCCCACATCTTGAGTTGTTGCCCTCGGAGAGAGCCCCCACAGGGGCTCTTCACCCCTCACAGGAAACCCTATCAAGATGTATAGTAATGCCAAGCCTTATAAACCTACATGAAGCTTAAAACAGCTACATGAGGCTTTATAACCCTTAAATACATTGTAATTGAATTACTCCACTGGTGTGCAGTTAATGTATAAGTCTATTAGCTTAGATGATTATCGCGTATTACATCCGAGACCTGTTTACTTAATTGTTTCTCGTAGTTCTATTGGAGGGTTAAACGTTATGGCGGCGTCGTGGATTACTCCTGTATCTGATGAGCCCTTCTTAGTTGCTGTATCAGTGTGGAAGGGTAGTTTAACACACCAGTACATTAAGGAGACAGGGGAGTTCACAGTTAATATTCCTCTAGATAAGCACGTTAACCTAGTATTTAGAGCGGGATCAATCAGCGGCCGCGAGGCGGATAAGATATCGCTGCTAGGCTTAAAGACCACACCCTCTAAAGCAATTAATACACCTGGACTCGAAGACATGCTCGGCTTCCTCGAGTGTAAAGTTACTAGTGAAGTTGATGTTGGAGAGTCAACTCTATTTATAGCTGAGGTTAAAGCAGTACATGTGAGAGAAGACCTCTACACTAAGTATGGCTGGGACCTCTCAAAGACAAGGATTCTACTACACCACTCTGGGAGGGGATTTACAACTACTAGTAGACTCATTCTAGCTGAAAAGTAGCACTTTAAATAAAAGTGCAACTTTATAAGCACACCGCTATCCATAAATTAACTGTGAGAGCATGCCTCGCGTTAAGACAAAACTAGTCTCCTGGGATGAGATCGTAGAGTGGTCAATGGGCCTCGCAAACGTTATTAGTGAAAGCGGGTTTAAACCAGACCTCGTCGTGGCCGTTGCGAGAGGAGGCTTTGTCCCAGCGAGACTACTCTGCGACTTCTTAGGAATAGAGAACCTTCTCAGTATTCAGAGTCAACACTGGACTGAAGCCGCGAAAGCCGAGGAGAGAGCTATTCTCAAGTACCCTTACACCGTAAATGCTAGTGGACTGAGAGTCCTAGTTGTAGACGACATTGTAGACACCGGGGAGACATTAATGCTCGCCAGGGACTACATTAAAGCCAACTGGAAGCCCAGTAACGTGAAGACCGCTGCCTTGCAGTGGATTAGCCCCGTAGCTAAATTTAAACCAGACTACTACTACATTGAGGTTAAAGAGTGGATTTGGTTCCAGTACCCGTGGACTAGGCTAGAAGACACCTACCAGTTTATTAAGAGAATGCTCACAGAGACCTACAAGGAGACTGGCAAGTTAGAGTGGACTTACAGCGAGATTACAAGTGGCTTTAAAGAGTGGTACGGCATTGACGTAGGTGAAGCATACTACAAAAGAGCGCTGAAAGTCCTATTAGAGAAGGGTGTTATAAAACACGACGAGAGTAGAGGAGTCTACAGGCTAGTGGTGTAGTGTAAATGCTAGTAGAGCCCCCCGTTAAGGCTGAAATAGGCATTATCGGGGGAAGTGGTCTCTACGAATTACCCGGCATAGAGAATATTAGAGAGTTTAAAGTCTACACCCCGTACGGTATGCCAAGCGATAACATCGTGGTTGGAGAGCTTAAAGGTAGAAAAGTGGCTTTTCTAGCTAGGCATGGACGCGGGCATAGATTGCCTCCCCACAGAGTGAACTACAGGGCTAATATTTGGGCTTTGAAAACATTAGGCGTGAAGTGGATACTAGCGGTCTCGGCTGTTGGCAGCCTCAGAGAGGACTACAAGCCAGGTGATTTCGTTGTACCAGACCAGTTTATAGACATGACTAAGGGGATAAGACCTCACACCTTCTTCGAGGGGGGTGTCGTAGCTCACGTAAGCACAGCTGACCCATTCTGCGAGCACTTGAGAAAAATTATCCTGAAAGCAACCTCGGAGTTCCCCGATATAAGAGTTCACAGTAAGGGCACGTACGTGTGTATTGAAGGCCCGCGTTTCAGCACTAGGGCTGAGAGTAGAGTGTGGAAAGAAGTCTTTAAAGCCGATATAATAGGCATGACTCTCGTCCCCGAAGTGAGCTTGGCCTGCGAGGCTCAAATATGCTACGCGACGATAGCCATGATAACAGACTACGACGTGTGGGCTGAGAAGCCTGTTACAGCCGAAGAGGTCATGAGGACAATGAGCGAGAACACTGCTAAAGTCAAGAAATTAATACCACGAATAGTAGAGCTACTACCTAGTACACCAGATGAGAGAGAATGCAGTTGCTGCAAAAGCTTAGAAACAGCTCTTGTTTAAGTAGAGCTGAGGACTCTCTTAAACTCGTAGAAGAAAAAGCCAGAGAGTACTCCATTCTCATTGAGGATTTTTTAAGTAAAGCCCCAGGAGACCTCTACGCATCCTACACGGGACTAGGCTACTTACCGGCTAGTATCCTATACTGGTACTTGCACACAGTGTCGAGTAACTCGAAGTGTATAATTGGAGAAGTTGAAGAGACATCACTCCACTTACTACCCTACAGGGAAAGAGGGTCGATTATCATTTTCAGCACAGAGGAGTACTCCAAGCTAATTCCAGCACTACAGGCAATAAGAGTACTTAACTACGACTACTTAGCCTTCTCACTCACACCCCTAGATGACAGGCTTCGTGCACTACTAAAGCACTACGGTGTAAACACCTATAGTGCCAGCAATCCGGTAGAGGCATCGCTACTACTAGGACTCTCAGTATTTCACGCACTCGCGAGAAAATACCGTAGTAGCCTCCAGAG
>Ga0326761_1000301_pt1 | contig 11714 bp, 13 predicted proteins | sample GCREP_P_FD_207739 | JGI IMG/M metagenome (GOLD analysis project Ga0326761, IMG submission 207739) | Hot spring water microbial communities from Geyser Creek Basin, Yellowstone National Park, WY, United States - GCR.EP_P | ecosystem: Environmental > Aquatic > Thermal springs > Unclassified... | reverse complement strand
GTGCTCCAACTTACCTGGGGTTGCATGTGGAGAGATCTAGCCTAGAGGAGAGAGTTGCCAAGATTGAAGGCGTACTTGAGCAGATGGATAAGAGGTTAAACCACCTTGAGAGCGAGATTAGGGATCTGAGGGCCTATTTTGAAGGTGAGATTAAAAGTCTGAGAGCTCATGTTGAAGGTGAGATTAAAGGTTTAAGGGATGAGGTGATGGGTGAGGTGAAGGGTTTAAGAGGTGAGATAAGCGATTTAAGGAGGGATCTTAACAACAGGTTCCTATGGATTCTAGGGGTTCAGATAACAATGTGGGTCACGATAGTACTAGCAATAATTTTCAGGTAAGGAGTGGGATACTGTAACCGATCTACTGGAGCTCCCGCCACCCGGGGGTTTCAACCTAGCTACCTTCTATCCTAGCAACCCTCTCCTTCAAGCTAGAGCTCTCTACAGGTGTGTTAGAGTACGTTGGAGTTATTTAAGGTTTAAGACCCTCCATCGACCTCCTTGAAGGTTACCTATGAGCCGGGGGCCTCCAGCTACCAGATGTCTAGGGTAACTCTCGTCATGACCGTGAAGCTTGAGGGTAAGGGGTTCTCCGGGGTTTAGCGTTAAACTCTAGTAACCATCCCATCGAGCTCCATCTATTGGTGTCTTATGGAGCTTGCACCATGGTATCCTTTAGGGAGGTTACCTTGATGTAGGAGTTGATCTTCTAGAGAGTTGAAGTCGACCGTTGACTGCTAGTAGCTTCTCCTCCTTAGCCTTGCTAGGATTTGTGCTCCCGCTCTACGTGTTGTAATGTACTTTAGCGTGTTTGGTAACGTTGTTCTGAATACTGGGTCTTCTATCAGCTTCCCGGTGTACGCTTTGAGTATGGTGTGTGGTTTAAGCTTGTAGGGTGCCTCGACCAGACCCTCCCTTATCATACTGCATGCTTTTAGGAGCTCCTCCAATGCCCTCCATGCTTTGAGCTCCAACGCTATACCCCACGTTCTCCTGTTAGTCCAAGTCCACGCTGTTATGCAGTCTAGGAGTAGTACCACGTGCTCCTTGTATACTGCGTGTGCTGCTGCCACGACAACCTCAGCCTCCCTCGTTAGACCATAGGCTCTAAAGCCTCCGATCTCAAACTCCTCCCTATGATCCCTCAGTAGCCTACCTCCATCAAGGTATACTGTCCAGGCGAATGACGGTTGTGTGTATAGGTCCACAGTGAAACCCCTCCTAGACAACGTTACAGTGTAAGGCTCTGAGACTACGACCTCGAAGCCTACGGACTTGAGGGCTCCAACAGCCCTCCCAACACAACCACCACCGACTAGTACGTCTAGATCAACGGATACATGCTCAACAGGCCTCCTAAACTTAAACAAAGCATAATCAAGCCCCCCGAGGGCCCTGACAACCTCCACAGTATTCTCCATAAACCACCTGTACCTACGCTCTTCGCGGGAAAGCTCACCCTCAGGAGAGCGAACCCTCCTAAGGTAGGCTAGGTAAACCTTATTCAACCTAGAGAGCCCAGCAAGCCTCCCAACCTCCCAACCCACAGGCTTATACAAACCATACAGGGTCCATAAGAGCCTCACAGTACCCGTTTCAAAAGCCATCCAAACACCTCAACCGGAAACCCACACAGTAAACCCTCCAGGGACACCAGAGACTTCCCCCCAGGTTACCCCTGGGTTAAGCCTTGGTAGAGCTCTTATCCTCTCTTGTTTCCAGGCATGATAGGATCTCCTTTACGACCGCTTGTGGGCTCCTCCTACCGGTGTCAATGCTACATCTAGACGTGTACCTGGCTAGCATATTGTATGCTATGAGCTCCCTAGCAATAAAACTTCTCGGCACATCAGCTCTCCCAGCTAACGTGCCCACGTCAGCGTAGAGATATACGGGTTCCTCAAGGGTCGCAATTCTTAGGAGGAACCTACCGTAGGTGCTCGAAAGGAACGATGGGTGTTCTAGAGTTACTATAACCCATACGATGAAGTCCATGAAACCCCTATCGCAGACGAGCACCCTACAGAAACGCCTTAGAATAAGCCTAACGATAACATGTGGTATGAGAGACCAGAACTCGACATGAACCCATAGGGGCCTAAGCCTCCCCGGAACACAAACCCCATAGTAGGGGTTACAGTAGCCCTTGAACAGGCTAAAGCGAGAGAGAAGCCTGTAGAGGGGGGATGCAAGTAGATGAGAACCCCTAAACCAGTGAGTACAAATAGAACCTTGAGAAGAGAAGTAGGAGGCTAGAAGCCTGACAACAGTAGTCTTACCAGAACCATCAGCACCGGAGATGACGATATGCATATCTTCTCAGCCCTCTCCTAGACCACCTGGTGAGAGAGCCTCACTCATTATTAACAGCTGAGCCCTCGAAGGTTCTGAGAAATCAGCTTACCTCAATAGCCTATCAGAGTGTCCTTAATGTAGGTGTGAGAGGGGTGCATCGTTATGAATTCATATTCTATAAGTTCCTGTCTACATCCTCTAGGTGAATCTCACTATAGCACTCATCAATTCAATGTAAATGCCAGGGTTAACTTAGTTATAGAAAGGGAGGTGTTGACTACACACGTTTCCTCGTACAGTACACCACCCTGTATCTCGCTACATGACTACAATTATAGTCTCTAACTAGTACCTTTAAGAGTTTACCAGTAGCTCCTTCATGGTATTCAAAGGCTATCTCATTGAATAGTTTAACATGCTTATAGTCATTAAGTATCACATCATACTCGCAACCCTCACAATCCATCTTCAAGACAGCGTCACGGCTAACGTCATATTTATCGATTAAATCAGCTAAGGTTATTGCAGGTACGGCCGTGTCGCACTCACTAAGCCCATGGTATGTTCCATACGTTCCTTCAACATCAACATTCTTAATACATATCACACCCGGTTTACTGGAGAGACCAGCGTTAACCGGGGTTATCACATCTTCAAGACCGTTAAGCCTGATATTCTCAACCATCACCTTATAAGCCTCAGTATGAGGCTCAACAGCAATAACCCTCCTAGCACCCCTTAATGCAAAGTAGATAGATGAATCGCCAATAAAAGCACCAATGTCAACAACAACTTTATCCTCAACATTCAACCCATCCCAGTGACCGTAGTCAAAAACCTCGAGGATACTGTTATACCAATGTTTAAACCTAACATTACCCCTAACCCAACAATCACATGAATTATCATACCTCCAACCGTGTACATAGCGGGGGAGGATTTGCCCGGTTAAACGCTCAAACACCTCTAGACTTACTTCGATTGCGCGACCGCTGATTACCATCTTAAGTTTAACATTGAAACCAAACTTAGCTAAGATATATTTAGCCAACAAGTACTCAATCAGCAACGAGCACCAGTTGTCAAAAACATAACGACTAACTAAGGCTATCTTTACCCTTCTCATATTTCTCAATATTACATTACCATTCAATCACAACTCACCCTCGTAATCCAAGGCTTCCTCTTTCTTACACCTTTACCGTCTACAAACTCAAACCTTTTAATGCTTACTCTGCTCGATCTCACTTTTCTAGGGTAACATATATTCGCATCCTTACAATCCATCTTCAAACCTAACCCTAAACTTGCTAAGTTTAACCCTATACTGGTAACCTCTTTGATCAGCGTAGACAGCCTCATAGACTTAATCCTAACCTTAAACCTACCACCACCATAGATAGAAGCACCACCATCCATAGACGTGCTATAGTTATTAAGCCCTAAGTCCATGTTAACAGTGGCTTTCTCAGCAGCTCCTCCCAATTAACTTAGCCGAGATCCTTAAACCAAAATCCCTCTCAGCCGAGTACTTAGGTGGTTGGATAATGTGCCACGAAGGAGCGGGTCGTATAGCATTTTTATAGCACTTTATGAGTGAGCATCCCAAACATTACGTGTGGTCCGGGCTATGCAGAGCCTCAACACTTCTTGAAAAATGTTTTACAAATCAATGCCTTAAAAACAATTAGACAATTATTTGTGGATTGCTCTATGGCCTCGTTAAGCCTTATGGAAACCAGCGACAAAGAGCCTCAGGGAGCCCCTAGGACTTTACCGTAACAAAGAAACACTCAAAAATCTTGGTGAACTAGCATATAACTTCACTACCATAATAGCGGTCATAACCGTAACTAGATCACAGGTTTAGCAATTTCTGAAGCTTTTTCTCTAGATATTCCGAATATTCTCTAGCATCATCTAACAATCTCTTAAGTTTATCAACAACTTTTGTCACAGAAGAAGCTATAATCTTCTCATTACTAAGGATCTTTTAAAAAAGATTTTCTGCAACATCTAATGGAATGCCCAGTTTCAGAACAAGATCATTAGGATTCTTAATCTCGCCAGATCTTATCAACTCAATAGCTCTAGCCTGGATCTCGACAGAGACAACCTCTCTCCCAGCTTCTTCAAACATCTTGTCTATATATGCATCTAATAATGTTGTGATATCAAGTCTGTATGGCGTCTCTGCCAATCCTCTTCTCACTAGGCTGCATATCTCTATTGTCTTTTCAACTGACTTCTCTATGTCCAACTCGTATGCTACGTCTCAGACCTTTTGTTCACCCATCTCCATATTGTTAAACAATCTATCAAAAGAATCATATGCTCCTTATATATCGCATGGGCTGCTGACACAGCCGTCTCAGTTTCTATGGTCAGTGCTCTCGCCCTGGCATTGTTTATCATGATCTCCTCAGAGTATTCTTTGAGTAGTTTCTCACCATCTGATGATCCATGCTAATGAAGGCTATGTATATAAGTCTACGACAAAGCCTTTTCTTGCGAGAGTTATTGTGTAAGGCTCATATACTATCACCTTGAATTCTTTCTCACGTAGATGTCTCACTACTTTATAGATATCTTTTAAACTGATTATCATATCAAGGTTCTACAGTTACGTTTAAATATTGAAGTACTCGCTTAAACACTCCTTGAAGTCAGGATAAGAGCTATCCTCAATGTAGCCCCCGCTACACTAAGAAACCTCGTTAACTCTACTGGAATCATGCCCTCGCGGTCAAATAAAGTCTCATCTGCTTTTGCAAATCTTAGCATATCTGTTATTGTTAAAGATCGTCTTAGCAGAGAACGAAGTCTTTTGCTTAGGTAAAATCTCTCTAGCTTTTTATCTCTTTTTAACTTTTCCATTAAATATCTTAGTAGCAATTCTTTCATAGGCTTAACATACATTCCTGGCACCAACATAGTACGCAAGAGGTCTACATTTGTTTTGTTAGTATGACATTATTGTTTCGCTTTTAATGGACACCATTCTTTCTATGAAAATGCTCGCGACAGTCTCCTCTGACACTCTATCTTAATCACCTTACAATGGGTTTCATTAACCATCTTGTAAGGCGTCAGTCTTTAGTCCTATTACTAGTTACTAGAATTCTTATATTTCCATCACTACTATCATTTAATAATACAATGAAACACTTCTTTTAACCAAGATGCCGTATAAAAGAATTTATAGCTAGAATAATATTACAAATAAAACGATAAAGTATATCATCAAAAATGAACACTTAAATACTAAACGCCTAAGAAGTTGATAAATATTTCTATCTTTTTCGCCAAATATTTTGGCTAAAATAAAATAAAATACCCATACTGGGACAAGTATCAAGTGTGATATTCCAGCTGTTACGAAAATTTTAAGTGTATAACTAGTTAAGTTAAATATGCTTATATATATACACAATATAATCATCACCAAGTAGGGTGAAAATGATAATAATGTTGTAAAAGGTTTGTCGCGTAAAGAGTTCCACACGTTTCGGAACATATTAAATACTGACCCTTTGCTTAGATAATAATCAAAATAAATGTTTTCAAGACTACTCCTTAAAATAACATAACCGATAAATATTAACCCCCATAATAGAAAAATTGTGAACGCAAATATATTATAAGTCCCAAGGAAACCAGTACTAAGTAAATATGAGAAAGAGAACATTTTCATAGTTTGTTGCAACGTAAACGAAATATGTTTCATAACAGTACGCTTTTTAGAAAAAGATTCAACGACAGATAAGAGGAAAAATATTAAAATTAGGGTAATCACGTAATAGGTGTTCACATTATACTCCTTAAGAAAGTTTAAAGAGATAGCAGCTAAAGCAGCATAATAGAATATTTGAAGAATAAACCCTTCAAGCCGTCTCCCAATATATTGGATAAACCTGAACTTGTAAAACGAGTATTTTTCTGGATCATACGAAAGCGCTTTATCATCATAGAAGTTAATAAAATCGTTTACGGCATATGTAATAGCATATAAGTAATGAGTGCATGACATAGTAATAATTAACATACTTAGCGAGACATTTATAGGATGTCCATTCATTCCATTCATAAGCGAAAGAAAAGATATTTGATATATAGAAAATATCGAGAAATTTATTAGATTCTGTAAAAAAGCGTCAAACCTAAACAATACAAAGTTTATACTCACCATAAGTACATCTTTAATTACGTTATGATCTCTAAGCTTCATAATACGACCTCTATCTATACAGCAATTTTAATGTGCGCGGATTAATAATTTTTAGCCTTCGATCTTTTTTGGCAAGTTCAATCACCTCTTTTTCCGGCGAATCATCTATGATTATTACCTTGTCTATATCCCTAAAGTTAAGAAATGCTTTTACCACTATATGCTTATGTCCATATAAATCACGGATTCTATGAAATATTCTTTTATTATATACTATTTCACTAGAATAAACCTTCCTAAAACCAAGATTATAGAAATAATTTGCTATCGGCGAAATACTTGCAGTAAGTAATACTGTCAGATGAGTTTCATGAACCTTAGATAAAAGCTTAAGTACTTGTTCGTTAAGCAGTGAGTTACTACTTAGTAACATCTCGATATATCTATGTGCAAACGTATCAATTAATGCTTTATCTAGATTCCTTAAGCATACCCTTAACTTGAGATATTTCGAGAAATCAATCCCAGTTCTAAATAGTTTGAAAAGCACCAAAGTAAATATTTGGGCAAGAATCAGAAACGGTTTCATAAATAACAACGACCTCCTACATCCCAAAAAATTAAGAAAATGTGATGTTGTTTCAACGTTTACTATAGTGTAGTCGAGATCTATGATATATACTACCCTAAATACGTTTTTCTCCATGAAAAGATGCTCCTAGGAAAGTTTTATTAACAGCATCGCTTAACACTTAAAAATAAAATTCAGGGTATATACTTTTGTATAGGCGACGAAAAGCCCTAGACCACCAGTATTCCACCAGTATTGTGGAACGGATTTGAAATAGCAGATGTACTGTCATTTTGTCCACGTCAATGCCTCTATAATCACTATAAGGTATAAATTCGAATTCAATGAGGTCTTTGGAAAACCCGCAATGTGACAGTATCCATACAGAAGACCTCTTCATCAAGCAACTTCCTATTAAACTAACTCCTGCTAGAATAGTTGCTCTCGCGGTAAGCGTCTCTAGAATACGATGGCGCTGTAGTGGATATAACTAACTGAGCTTCACCTTGGTTTTTATCTACTGATTTAACGATGGGTTTAGTACCTATGACACTATCTTCTAGTCTATTACCTCTAGGTCTACTGTGTCTTGTCTACTGTGTCTTCCTCCGACAACATGCTTCTAAAAAAGCGTAAAAGGCAGCTAATGATCTTATAGATCTATTGACACAAGCAAATAATGCTAAAATCATAGACTTATAGAAAAATTTGGGACTTGATATAAAATCTCTTAACGCATCCACATAAATCATAGCTATACCTAATATTATAATCGAGCTTGTAAACCATGGCAACGAGATGAAAAGCCCTGAAAGTAGAACAAAGATGAATGGTATAAATAATGAATAAGACGAGTACCTTAATTTCATTCTTAGTGGCATAGATTTCAATACCCTAAGCCATGTCATACGATGAGGCTTATTAAAGTATCCTATGAGCATCTTTAGGTAAGTAAAGAAGTTTATCTCCTCACTCTTTTTACCCATAAGCCTATTCACCCAAAGATCTCTTCTCGCTCCAAGATGTTTCCCTATAATGTCGCCCAATTGAACACATTTATATCCTGCCTTCCATATGCGGGCACCAAATTCAAGATCTTCGTCAATCGTGAAAGGCGGCCCCATTGATTCATCATAAAATCCTGCTCTTTCTACAACCTCACGTCTGATCATGGCCGAAGCAGTACAAGCTATCGTTGTTCTAATTTTTCTAAAATGAACATCATATCGCCACTTGGTGATGATATCCCGAAAATCTTCTTCAAGTAAGAGTTTAGCACAACCTATATCTGGGTTGGACTCTAAGAAAAAGATCAATCTGCTTATAGCATTAGGTGGTAAAAGAATATCGCTGTCTAGTATCATAATATATTCTCCTCTTGCATGTTTCATACCATCATTTCTAGCTTTTGAGACCCCATAGTTTCTATCGTGAACAATAAACTTAAAATCATAGAATTTATTACCATGCTCTTCCATAAACCTCTTTACCTTGTTCACCGTCCCATCAATAGAATGGCCGTCAACCACTATAACCTCAATAAGCTTTAGTGGGTAATCTTGCTGAAGTAGAGAATTTAAGACATCCTCTATTGTTATCTCACTATTATACGTTGAAATCGTTATTGTGACAAGAGGTCTTCTCGTGCCCCCCATCATATATTGCTCCACCTTAGGCAAGATGCTACTCGGATCACCTTCATATCTCGTATTCGAAATCGTTACTAAGGGCTCCCCCTGAAGTTACACCTATAGTCATTCCCAAGTCATGATCAATTTCCATCCATTAAATACTATACCCTCATTAATAATCTCTCCATAGTCAATATACCCAGCGAACTTAACGAAAAGCCTCCCCCCAGAAAAGTCCCAATAGGATTTCGCGTTTATGACTCCTGGTATTAGAAACCTTCCGGTTAACAGGACATTTATATGACTATAAGGGTAACCATAATAAGATATATCTGGAGTGAAGTAGAGGTTTAACATGGCTTTTTCCCTGCCATAGAATACATTGATAACATATCCTGGATCAACACTATATATTAAGTAGCTACTTAAAATGAAGTTTTCTATTCTCGGCCATCTTCCGCCGGTAAAGACATTATATTGCTCGATCATAGCATTAGGAGAAAGAGTACTAGCTAAACACATAATACCAAGTAGAATTATAAGTATGTTTCTCCATTTAGAACGCGAAGAATCTTTGATAATGTTACTAAGATAGATGATGCTTTGAAAAGAGCTTAACACGATCCCTGGCACAGCTAGATATCTGGAGTAGGAAGTCACTAGGTTTGTAATGACGCCTGCTGATATAAGAAGTAAACCGGTACCCAATACGAATACAGAGGTTTTGTCTCCTTCTTTTTTCTTCATTATTCCTATTAATTCAATAATAAATAAAGCGCTAATGAAGCCTATAAAGCCGGCAAAAGAGAAAAGCGTTGACTTAGGTGGCGGATTTAGGCTACCTTCATAAGCTATCACATCTATTGACTTTTCAATGGAAAGTAGAGTCATTAGACCTTTAAGAAGAATATCGATAAGTGTTTTAGCTCCTAAAGATACTTCTGTAAACACTAGCTTGATGAGAAATAAAATTATGCTGATTATAGATGATAAGTAAATGAGATTATTAACTTTCGTTTTAACAGAGTTATAAATTAGTACCGCTAAGGATACAGCCATTAAATAAGCAGGGATCATAATAGCCATAGGATGCGCTAATATAGCAGAGATAGTGAAGATCATAAAACCTATTAATATCGCATAATTAGCATAAGCATTGATATAAATACTCCTTGACATAAGTAATATGGCTAATGTACTGAACACTAAAGAAAAATTCGTGGGAGGAGTTGACATGCCTATTAAAAGAGCATAAGGATTAATAGACATCAATAAAATTGCGATGCCCCATCCTTTAATAGAATTACCGAATAGATCCTTAGCGAATCCAAACAAAATAATCATTACTGAGAATGACAGAGCACTATACATTAGAGTTGTAAGAGTAGCATCATAAGGATTATTTATTCCTAGAACATATAATAAGAAGACCTTCACTATAGCATCTACTGGAGCTAAGTCATACCAGCCAGCGTGACGTGAGAAAACCCAACGACCCTCATAATAAATCTGTAAAGTATCTACAGTAGTTTCAGACGCTTCAACACCGTTTAATAAGACCTTACTTGAGAAAAAGAATGCATATAAAAAAGTTGAAAGCACAAAGAGAAAAATAAACGAAAATCGACTTGAAATCTCGGACGAAGTAAAAGTTAAAATGATCGTAATAACCAAGATGCTTATATAGGCTACGAGACCTAAAATTAATAATAAATCTATAGTATATAGATATATACTAAAACTCATTCCAGCAATCATTAATATAACTATCAGCAAATATATTGCTGAAATCGAAATCATAGAATATTTATGTAGAAAAATATTTTGCTTCATATAATTAGGATGTTCATATTTAATTTTGTATAGAGTTAACAATGTCAAGAAGAATATTATGCTAAAAGATGTTGTTAATACTGCTATGTTCGATATTTTATCTAGTCCTAAGATTCTATCTATGAATTTAAACAGGTCTTCCACATACATCTAACAATACCTCTTAATACTTACATTACGTAATAAAGCCTTAAACTTCTAATTAACGAACATATTCAAATAAATAATTATTGCCATGTTGTGCTCTTAATCGAAAGCCAATTCTTTTTAATAAATATAGGGCAGACTTGTCTTCATCTAATAATTCAATTTGAAGCCAGTGAATTCTTTTAAGAGTATCTAGCATGCCTGGAAATGCTTTCATCACGTATCCTTCAATATCAATTTTTAGATAGTCAATCTCTTTAATATTTAACTCATGCATTATATTATCAAGCGTGTCCGCCTCTACTTCGTAGCTAATATAATTTGGTTTTCTAATTAATGAATCATACCTAAGACTCGCCACGCTAACACCTACCTCCTTAGCTATCAAAGGCAAGAAAATCTTGGCTCTTCTTCTCTCTTCAGCTATAGCCTTATTAATTAAGATCACCTTAGCATTTCGTCTATGTTTGTTTAATTCGAGATTCACATAAAGCGCCTTAAAATTTAATGGTAAAGGCTCTATCGCTACAACAAGATCTGCTGAATACATAGCTCTAATACTATATGTCCCAATATAGGCGCCGACATCAACTACAACACCTTTTGCAAGAGGTTTAAACCACTTCTCAAGCTCGTACCTTTCAGCAACAGCTACGGTATAGAGATCAGGGGTTCTAGCCCTCACCATAAAGAGGAAGCCATCCCAAGTTTTAACAATCATGTTACATCTAAGGTGGCTCTCAAGAGGCTTCCGCGAGCCTTTCAGAAGATCTGAGAGCCAGGATAGTGAAGCATCAACTAGACACCTCTGATCACGAAGAGTAATAGGACGCACATTGAAATGGTAGGAGGTTGCTTTGGCGAGCAGATCGCTGAACACTATCGGAGACAGTATAACGTTATCCATTCTCGTTAACATCGACTCTAGTGGGTGGAAGCATTTTAGTGTTATCCCTTATAAAGTCTCTCCTTGTATACTCTCGCTACATCGCTCCATGTTGGTATATCTGCTGGTTTCTCCTTGGGAGCTCTCTCTAGGAGCCTGTAGACTTCATCTGCTATCCTGTCTA
>Ga0326761_1000300_pt1 | contig 11737 bp, 5 predicted proteins | sample GCREP_P_FD_207739 | JGI IMG/M metagenome (GOLD analysis project Ga0326761, IMG submission 207739) | Hot spring water microbial communities from Geyser Creek Basin, Yellowstone National Park, WY, United States - GCR.EP_P | ecosystem: Environmental > Aquatic > Thermal springs > Unclassified... | reverse complement strand
TTTAGGTGTACGTACGCTTGGCATATTAAGGCTTTCTGCTGCCTATTCCAATTCCACTCCGGGCATCTTATAGAGTAACTGAGGTCTTTGTCGTACTTAAGGCCCTTCTCCTCTGCTATAACCCTTAGCTCCTCTTTGGTAGCCTCAGCTGATCTACGCGTCTCCTCTAGGATTCGGTCTAGTTTGTCTATTGTGAAGCTGCGTGTGATAAGTCTTAGTAGTGGTTTAGGGTCCATTCTAAAGAACATGTTCTCGCAGAATTGCTTAGAGCATACACGATGTAATCTGGATAGCTCGTATGCCACGATATCAGCCATAGCATCTACATCGTACATGTAGGCTAGCTTACCCTTCCTGATAGCCTCGTTAATGATCTTGTAGAATCTGCTTCTAGCCCCCACCAGGGTGTCGATGTGCCTTAGCGCCTTCCGTTTCAGCTCACGTACATTGAATGTAGTTGTTAGGACTATGAAGACTAGATCCTCAAGTTGTATATCCTCCAGGGCTATACCCCATTGCTTAACAGTATTTTCTAGAATCCCCCTCACCTCCTCTAATTTAACGAGCTCCCTAATCACATCGATAATGTTTAGTGTACCCTCTCTTCCTCTTAGCAGAAGGGGTATTGATGGTGGTATTGGGGCTTGTTCTTGGAGGAGCTCTACTATTCTAACCACATGGTCTACTGTTGTCTTACCTGTTACATCGATGTTAGCTATTATATAGCTAACGTCGACACCCTCCTCGTAAAGCCTCCAGAGAGCCTCCTCTAGGTTATCGTACTCGAAGGTTCCTGGTGTTAGGATCAGCACTAGGTGTTTGATCTTATCAGGGCTACCTACTCTGATAAGCCTGCCTACTCGCTGGTAGAATCTTAGCGGGTTTCTCGTAACATCGCTCATTACAAGGAGCCATGCTTCAGGCATGTCTATACCCTCCTCTCCAACCCTTGTTGATACAAGTGCTGTGATCTCCCTCTTCCATAGCCTTTCTTGGAGTTTAAGCCTCTCATTCCTACTAACACCTCCAGTCAACACTTCGACCTTCAACTCCTTCTCTTTTAGAACATCGCCTAGCTCTAGTGCTGTTTGAACCCTCCCCGTGTACACTAGCACAAGCCTATCGTGTTGCTGGCCGACGTTATAGGATTCTAGGATCTCGAAAACAACCCTAGCCTTATGAGAGTACCCCTGCTCCCCGCATAGGAGGCTTGCCGAGATATCCTCAGCCACCTTACCGGATTCTAGGAGCCTCTGGTAGCTCTCACAGAAAGCCCTCACACCATAGCTTACAAGGGTTTTCTCAAGGAACTTAACCATATGTGTATCACCAGCAATCCCACCTCTTAGAAGCTTATCGTAGACCTCCAACTCCCTCCCAGAGAGCTCCGAATCGAATATATCAACTATAGCTCTTGGAGGTTCAAACTCCGGATCCACCTCCTTCAACTTCTTGAAATCGTAGTGTAGTAGCTTAAACCCTCCTAGGAGCTCGACCAATCCAAGGCCTGAGGAGAGCCTATCACTTGGTAGGAGGGCTGTGAAGCCTACAACGACCTTCGGTTTTAGAGACCTTAAAACCTCAGCATAGCGTTTGTCTCCGAAGGCGTGGTGAACCTCATCTACAACAACGAAGTCGAAAGCCCCCTCCAACGCACACTTACCCGAAGTCATGGGGGTAGCTATTACAATCCTCTTCCTTAGATCGAGGAAGTCGTCACACCTACCCTCATAATCCACCCCAACAATACCCCCGAAGACCCTGGACCAAAGCCTCCTAAACATCTGATCACAAAGGAACCTTGTAGGCTCTAAAACCAAAACCCTCCCATACCCCCTATTGATGGCGTAGTAGGCGGAGAGCATCTCAACGAAAGTCTTACCACTACCAGTAGGCATAGAGACTACGATGAAACGGTGGCCGCCCTCGATTAGCCCAATAAGCTCGCGAGCAACACTAACCTGGTATCGTTTCAAAGTAACCAATCCACCAGGCCTATCACGGAAAGCTTCACTCAATACGCGGTTGAAACCATCAATAATACTGTTAACCTCGTCATCAGGAGGACTACCCAAACCTGGAACCCCAAGGGGATTAGTTGGAAAGCAAGTTTAACAAGTTTTAAGTCTATTAGATTATCAATGCCGTCTTTAGGTGTAACCGGTGTTGCTAAATTTATTAGAACGCTCCTAGCGGATTACTTCCATCGTTACAGGACATTCCCCAAAACACCCTTAACCACATCTCGACAACGAGTCCACCAGGTACCCCTCGAATTCAAGCTCCTAGCATCCCGCTGAGTATTATTACGGCTATGAGGGTTACAGCCTAGCCTATTTAGGTAGCCTATTCGAGGTAGAGTGAAGGAGGTTTCCCAATGGGAGTTTTAGAGGAAGTATAGCATGCCCTCCTTTAGGTACTCCTCATTCACCTTCCATCCTCTCTTTAGTGCTTTAAGCAGTTTGTCGGCGTAGTGTAGGGGTGCTGGTAGTCTTAAGCCTCCTCTACCCTCTATTGTTGAATAGTTTAAGTAAGCTAAGTTTCTGAGCAATTTTAGTTCAGTTAAAGTTATAGGCTTCTCTTTGAACCCGCCTTTATCGAATACCCGTATAATCTTATCTACTTTAATGGGTCTAGGGAGGCCTGTTCTTGGAGTGTGGCTTCTGAGTAAGTAGGAGTCGCCTATGTCAGAGTACCAATCGACTATACCCTTCTTGTCACGGTCGGGTTCTAGTTGCTGGAAGGGGGTTCTCTTCCTTACATTAACAACCTCTATCACGCACTGCCTCTTCCTGGTGAAGTCCTTTAGCTGTTCTTGCTCCTCTCTGGTGAGCCTCCCATCCCTTAGTAGCAGTATCCTCCTGTTCTTAAATCTTACGTAGCCTCTCTCCTCAGCGTACTCAAGTAGATCCTTGATCCTCCCCGTCTCCCTTCCAGGGTAGCTCGGCACGTACACTGGGATCATGTTGATGAGGACGCCATCCCCGCTGAACACCACTATTGAACCTACGGTCCTCGACTCCTCAACCTCACCCTCACCAACATCAACCCCGATTATAAGGTCGTATCCAGTGTTCAGCTTAGAGGTGAACAGCGTTATGCCAAGCTTACCCAGCATGTCGTAGAATATGTTGGAGAAGGCGTACCCAACCGTTTTACTGTCAACACTACCATCCTCCCCTAAATACCTTTCAACACTAACATTCTGGCTTATAATACCCCTAGCGAACAACACCCTCTTAAGGTCATCGTAGTAGTCTAGGGCATCATAGTCCTCATCCACAACAACACGCCTACCAAAGATTAGAGCATATGAGAGAACACCACCTGTAAGCTCTCTGGCCTTCTCCGCAATCTCTATGAAATCACTATCACGTCTAAAGGATAGAGGATCCTTAGGACTAAGACGTGGAAGCCTATACCCGGCCCTCTCCCAGGACCTCCTCAGACACTCGTGGAGGCTAATGAGATCTGTGGAAAGCCTCTCTACTACCTCAAGCTCACCCTCATTCAACCCCTCTTCAACTAGAATAATGAGCGGTAGCTCCCCCATCTCCCCTAGGAGCTTTGGCAGCTTGTGTGGAAGTGGTACTCTAACATTGTCACCCTTATACCCCCTCCCTCCAGCTCTACTTCCCTTCCCGCACACTTTAAGAAGGCTTAGCGGTTTGAGTATCTGGGAGGTCGTTTTCACCGTCTCCGTAGACTTAGTATTGTTACGGACATCGTATACATTGACGCTCAGCTCAGGATCCTCATCAAATCTAGTCACTAAACTTACAGGCTCGCTTCGTAGATAGTTGAGTTGATTCACTAGTCCAAGGATTAAATCTCTCTTGTACTCATGGTGGATGAGTCTCTTGAGTTCAGAAAGGATCTCTTTTTCAACATCGTCGGCTATCGCTGGGTCGAATACTGGTACTACGTATTGAGCTGGGAAGTAGAATTTCTCGCCCCCGCTACTCTCAACTTCTATTATTGGTTGATGGAGATCAATCTTGTCTACTCCAATACTTCTATGTAGCTCTTCTAAAGAGGCGACTTCCCTACATTCGCTTTTCAGCTTCCTCCTAGGGTATTCTAGGAGATCTTCGTATGAAAGCATCGCACCACGCTTCTCATTATAAAGGTTTCTATAGTCTTCCTCTGACAAATACCTCTTTACAGTGTAAGTTCTACTCAATCGCCTGCACTCCTCAAGGTCTAAAAGGTACCTAAACCTAATGTTACTTAACTCTTTTAACTTTTCCATATCCCGTTTAACAAGGTGATCCCAGAGGTTACCATCAAAGCGAATTACCAGACTTACATTGATAGTTGCATAGAGCTTATTGTCCTTCCAGAAAACAAACACGTCGTTATCATCAACGAGCACCCTAGCAATCCACGAGCGTATCTTAAAGGTGGGTCCGTTTCTAGAAATGTGAGTTCCAGCGCCTTTGATGCGCTTGTTGAGCTCGCTCTTAGCTTTACTTTCAACCTTAGCTAGGATGTCTAAAACTTTGCTGGCTGATTCTAAGGCCTTATTTAGATCCCTTCTTACCTTATCGAGGACATAGATCTTCATGATATTAGCTACTCCATCTCCAGGCACCTCATTGATTGTTATGGTGTTTATCTCTTTAAAATGGATCTTATCTCTGCAATCCTTATGCATCATACTCTCTCTCATCGTCCTGGTGGTGTAAAGCTTTCCATTTCTGATGTCGTAGTAGCCGTTGTTATTAAGGGTGGCGATGCAGTCTTCGGATATAGCGGGTATAGTTAGTTCTACATCGTACACTTTAACTCTAGGCTTTTTAGGATCATTCAATTCTCTCCATATGTATTCTAAATCTACTTCAAACGTGTTCAACACAGCCAAGCACTTCCCCACCCTCTATATGGGTGATTAAAAGCCTTATAAGGGAGGTAGAGTGTATTATTTGTCGAGGAGACCTTATAAGGGGGGCAGGAGCGTATTATCTGTTGAGGTCGTATCTGAGATTGACTACCCGGGTAGATAAGTCCTGAAATATTAGAAGCTGAGGAGGCGCCATTCTCATTATTAATTACTACGAGGTCTTAGAGAGACGTCTACATAGTGCGTCGTAGCACGCCTTATAAGAAGCTGGAGTAAAGTGATGTCTTTCGGAGTGTCAATAGGATATACGAGAACTTGTCGGTGCTAGCCGGATGTGCTACATACAGGCTTAGAGCTCCAAGAGAGTTACGTAGAGGGTCGGGTAGAAGTATGCCTTATAAGTTTGCTAAATCGCCATTCACGGGATCGCTTCCCTGCTAGATCTCCTCAAGGACCTAGGAGTTATAAGGAGTGTGTCTGAAGATACATGCGTACTCTCCCTTTAACACTGAAGCTATTTCATTGAAAGCTCTTAGGTTTGATATAAAATCGTCACTTCATCGCATAACATGCCCTCCATGAAAACTTGGTTCAACTTAAGGCTATGCTGTGGCAACTCTTTTAGGGTAACCCCCAGGATGAAACCAAGAGGTTACCTAGGCCTATGACCGAATTTAAACATCAACTGAAAGAAGCTATCAGCGCGTTCCAGCCTCTCATCTCATAACACCTAGTTAATCACGGGTAAACGGAGCTCCTAAGCTCGTCGAGCCACACCATATACCCCGCTCAAACCAGCTATACAACCTTATCATAGGCTACCTTGAAGATACCACTTGTGCAGGTCTCCACTCCAGCTTTTTAACATGCTACCTCTTAGGGGCTCCTTGTCTGTAACATAAGTTACATTGTTTAGTTTGTGGTATTTCAATGCTTCTCCCACGTGATACGTGCACGCCTCGTTGAAACTCCTGTGCACTATAGAGGTTGTACATTATATAAAAAACGAAAGGTACGCTAGTCGTATGAAGGTGTAGGATGAAACCCTTGAATTAAATGGAAACATGACCTGGATGAGGCTACAATGTTTACTTATAGCTGAACTTCCTCCTAGAGTACTTCATAGGAGACAAGAGGACTTACCTCTATGTCTTAGGCCCTGAGAGAATTAATAGCAATGCACATCACATAGACTAGATCTTATTCAGGTCAAAGGATAAGGATGAGTCTTCAAGAGATTCAGGGAATGCAGATTCTACCTAATAGACCTAATAGTAATAGATATGATTAAATGCTCAATAAGGGGCACTGGAGGATGTCACACAATAGACCCTAGCATGTTTAGATGTGCTAAGCCCCTTACCCGCTTGTACAAGGCTAGGATCTGTGGATTGTGCTTAAGGCTACATTAGGTATGTAGGGTTCGAAGAATATCAGCTTCAATGTCACACTTTTACTGCATCCTCCTCGGCTGGCATATGACCATACAAAGTCTTTAACTTCAGAGAGCCCGAGGATCTCCCTCTAAGTAGGATGAACTGATTTAAATCCATAATCTAAGGAGGCTTCCATTTCTGCTCTACTTTAGAGCTCCACTCGTTCCATGAGAACTCGACTGCCGGCTTAGCCTCCTTCAACTCTCTACCTGGCACTATGTATAGAATCGGGTCGCTTAGAGCATTTAAAACTACATATACGTAGGTACGCTCAGGCTTGTTAAAGAGAAGTTCATACTCACTTTTAGCTAACGTTATGGATTCGTAATAATAACCGCTACGAGCCTTAACCTCTATGTACTTAGGGGAGCCATCGGGCATTCTTGATTCAATATCGTAACCTTTACCTCTCTCTGACTCCGTTAAGGGCCGTGCATCCTTAACTCCTAACACTTCCCTCTCATATTTGAGTGCGACCATGATCCCTACGTTCTCTACTAGCCTCTTTCTATCTACCTCGCTACCCACCTTAAGCTCTTCTAGGAATCGTCTCCATTCATCTATCTCCTTCTCGGGAAGGTCCTTAATGAATACTGGGTCTACAAAACGCTCTTCGACTAATCCAGGATCGAGTAGCCCTCTCTTAACTAGCCTTTCTACATCCTCAAGAGGTCTATACTCTGACGGTAGTAGGGCTTCTTGAGGTCTAATCCACTTCCCGCTCTTAGTCCTAATCAGAAATCCTCCTTTCAATAACTCATCGCTGCTAACTATACCCTCACTCCAACGCTTCTTAAGCTCCTTAACGATTCTTACCTTCTCCTCGTCGCTAACATTAGGATCCCTGAGTTCGTTGAGTAGATCGGAGGGTTCTAGAAGCTCTAGGATCCGCTCACCCCACTCATCCCACTTATCCTTAAACAACTCCTTTAATTCCTCTCGCGGTATGCTCTTCAAGTATTTTCTCAAATCTCTTATTTCCTTCACCTCTTCCAGTTTTAAAGCTCGAGGAATTTTAGCTTCAGGATGGAGCATATTCTTATGAGCAACTCTTTTTATAATCTCTTTTACAAGATCTAGACCTAACGACTCTATGACCTTCTGATCTACTTTAACTACATCTGAAGCTTTCACGAAATCTTCATCTATAGTAAGGTAATGGGCTCCACTCCTGATTTCATCATTTACAGGCTTAATTAGATGTGAGTAGAACGGCTCAGGGACATACCTATCAACATAGAGTACGCTGGTGTAAGAATACCTCCAGATACGATGAGATTTAAATGATTCTATCACAGATCTTACTATGAAGTTCGCTATCTCATCTAGCATCCATATGTTCCATGGAGCATCCCTATGTATCACCTCACGCCCCGGAGCAACTAGGAAATCTGCGTGGATGTAGTAAGGCAAGAGTACGTGCTCTTCCCCCTTAAGTGGGAGATAGCTAAATACACCAAACTTAACGCCAAAGCTGGCGGTTTCGGGGACTGCCATTAGGTCTCCGGAATCGTCTAGTCTGAATGCTACGGCTATCTCCCTGTACTGCACACCACTCCTATCCCAATCCTTTGTAAATCTATCTTCTCTTATGTGATCCGGTATCTCAACTACCTGGCGGAACACCACCCAATCAGTAACCTCTTTATCTCCACCCTCTTCTACCTCTAGAGTGTAAATAGTGTAGTTTTCGCTCCTCTCTTTAACTCTTCTTCTAAATATCTTTCTTGTATTATTAAACTCCAACTCTATCTCATCAACCTTATGGAGGAAGAGTAGCAGTGTAGGATGTAGGTTCTCCAATTCCCTCTTAATCCTTTCATAGCCTTTCTCATCTATCGGTATGTAGAACCCTACATTCCATTCCTTAAACCCCTCTGGAACATCATCTAACCATATTGGTGTGATCTGCCAGGGGATTTCCTCGGGTTTAGGCCAGTAATTCCTGTCAAATTTAAACCTGTACGGTTTCGAGTAAATGTGCGGACTCGAGGATATTTGGAAGACAGCTTTAAAACCTACACCTAGGTAACCAATATGCTTTCTAGGATCTTTACGAGATCTCCCTACAGAGCATATACCTTCAACATCTTCCTTCGAGAATGGATTCCCATTATTAAATATCTTCACGGCATCTCTCTGTAAGACGATCTTTACCTTCGTCGCATCGGCATCCTCAGCGTTTTGAATGAACTCTAGTATAAAGTGACCTGAGCGAGCGAAGGTCTTCTCAATAACCCTTATAGCTCCTGTAAGAGCTTCTAGGATACGACCACTCTGGGCAATATAGCTTCTTTGAATATCCATTATGTGGTTTCGTGCCTCTACTTCAGATAGAGAACTCATAGAGCGATCACCTACATATTATTGTAGATAGCAGATAACATTTAAGGTTTTCATTCACGATTCGATATCCTCCTATGAACATGATACAGGATAATGCAATATACACTAGGGTCTCATGTTGTCTCTGGAAGCCTATGCCTTTAAGTTGCCTTCAATCTATGTTGCTTGCTATTTTATGAGTATTCGGTTGTTAAAGCTTAGGTTCTTCAGCCATCTCCCAAGTTTTATCGAAGAAGGTAATAGCATCTCTGACCACTATCTTATCAAATGAGAGTATTCCGGCTTGCTTTTGGTTACTTAAGCCTTCTGAATCGAGGTCAGCAGAGGATACGATAACAGCTATATCGTCGAAAATAACCATTCTTGCATGGAGCATTCTATCAAACTTTACCTCAGCACCCAGCTGTCTTAGTATAGATACCGCGTCATCATGAGCCTTCTTATCAGGCTTTCTCGTAAGAACCTTCACCTTAACCCCGTTCTTCAACATCTTGATTAGGTACTCGGCTCCCATATTATCGAGATAGGGACTTGCAACCCTTACCTCTCTTAAGTGAGCCGACTTATCGGCAAATTCAGCTAGCTTATCTCTTATAGTCTTCGTCTCATATAACGTGACTAAAAACTGTTGGGTTATCTCTATACGTTCGCCTCTATAAACTTCTAAGAATTTTGCTATTACATCATCTATCTTCCAGAAGCCCCATCTTCTACGTAGAGATTCCAGCTCCTCTACTAGCTCATTGGGTAAGAGGATTATCTGATAGTTTGTAAGCCCTAAAACTCTTTTCCACTCTGCAATCGATGTTTTAAACTCAAGCACCCTACTAATGGAAATTTCACCCATGGAATAACCGCTTGTTGATCGATAGTAAGCTTTACCCTCTACGCTCAATCTCCATGATATATCCTCTACACGTGACCTTATCCTCTCTGACTCAATAAGCTGCAATAATCCAGGGTAGAGTGGAAGCTCAAGGTTGTATTTCTCACTTCTAACACCTGGTGTGAGCACTAAGTGTAAAGTTTGTGAACCGATCTTGACTTTCGAGAATCCCAACTCCAACCTGAACTTTAGGAAAAGCTCCGTAAATCTATCGGTGAACGCGTGGGCAAAGTCTATTGGAATGGTTAGGAATGGAGGTTGGTATTCAGTATCGACCTTCAGCTGATCAATGTCTATCCATAAGTATCCAGGCTGTATATCGATCCTCACCTTGAATCCCTAAGAGGAAATATGAGCATAAGCATTTATAGGCTTTCTTAGGAAGATCATAGGTGTTGAATGGCTCATAATTTCATATTGTGATATGAGCGTACTCTTGCTTCATACGAGTTTTTACCCTGATGTTTTGCGTATGTGTAGCTTCGGTAAATCCATGTAACTTGTACATCAACCTTAGAAATATCCTTACTTTATGCTTTAAATCCCTAGAGTTCTGAGTGGGGCTTAATGATCTAACCTCTTAACCCAAGTTTAACCTAGGATAAGGTGAGTTGAGCTTCAGCCTCCCCCCACTCAGGAGCCCTCCATCTTCCACTTTTAGGCTTCACATTAACACCCTCTATTCCCAGAGCCTAGCTTTGATCTTAGGCTTTGACAAGGTTATGTCTATTATTAGCACAGGTGGTAGGGTTGGGAGGGTTAACGGTAAGCCTTACTTGCATTTGGCCTGCCCGATGATTGTGAGATGTGTGCTGGTAGGCTCGATAGGTACCCTGAGGATGTTAGAAAGTAGATTGAAGGTACTAGGAGACCTAGGGGTAGTGCTGGAGACCGGAGTGATCAAAGTAGCAAGGCTAGCAGCCAGGCCTAGCTCATTCCCAACAGTATCACCTTGCAAGCATCGGGGTTGAGGATGGTAGACTTATAGTGGAGCATGGGATTAAGCTTGAAAGAATGGGAGATGTTAAACGTATAACATTGGATCATAGAACACCTAGGCTACAATGGTAGTCTAGGAGAGTTCAAATCAGACACTGTACTCTCTTCTTCAAGGAAAGAGGTATAGAGATTATGCTGAGAGCACCCTTGGGGGCTGAACTAAGAGTGAATTTAAAATCAGTCAATACTAAGATCACGACTTCCTAAAGTTCACACAGTGAACTATGAAGTTCTTAGCTGTACTCTTGTGGGAGCCGGAGGGGTGTTTAGTGTGGGGTGTATCGGAGGGCCTTATACGTTGGGATTTTAAGTCAGTCTCTTTTCGGGGTTGCAGAGGTTTGCAGCTCTTGCTACCCCCTCTTTGAACTTTTCAACATTATCTTTACTGCGGAAGGGTAGGGGGAGGAGCTCGTAGGGGAAGTTTAGTGTTAGGTAGTCCTTGATTTCATTGAAGGTTGTCTTCCCTATGAATATTGCCTTCTCGAATTTAAGTTCTCTAAGCTCCTCTTTAAGGTAATCTACGCATTTTCTAGCTGCTCTCCTCTTCACATCCTCCGGTAGCCCCCCTACCGGGCATTTAATCATGTCTATTAGGTAGAACCCGCACTCCTTGAATCTCTTGAAGAACTCATCTTTATTCCTTGACCTGAATAGGACCTGGTCTATGTGGTACGCGATGCTGTTAACCCTCTCGGGGCCCGAGGCGTAGAAGTAGGCCCTCCTATCCCATATGAAGGCTTCGGGAGGGGATTCGGCTACGAATAAAACTGTAATCTTATCCGGGACATGCTTCCCGTTCAACTCGAGAGTTTCATCCCGTGCTTTCAAACGGTCAGCGTACCTCCCGTCATCATATAATGGGCAACCTCTACAGTGCACGTTGCCACGCACACGCTGGATAACAGGGTTCGCCAACACCACTCACCCCACCAGCGTTAAGGCCACAAAAGCCTTTAACCTAATGGGAGAACATGGTACTGGGTAGGAGGTGGGATAGGAAGAGGGTAGGATCCATTGAATGGATTCTAAGGCGCAGCTCGGGTATGGGGTTACCCTACCGGGGGCCCTTAGGGTTACCCCATCACCTACGTCATCGTTCGTATTAGTTAAATTGACACTATTAGCTAATAACTAATAGTTTCCTAGGCTCTAGCCTCTAGAGGATCGCTTTATTCATGGGGAAAGCTTGGAAGCTCGGCATGAATCACTGGAAGTCTAGAAGGCAAT
>Ga0326761_1000299_pt1 | contig 11739 bp, 13 predicted proteins | sample GCREP_P_FD_207739 | JGI IMG/M metagenome (GOLD analysis project Ga0326761, IMG submission 207739) | Hot spring water microbial communities from Geyser Creek Basin, Yellowstone National Park, WY, United States - GCR.EP_P | ecosystem: Environmental > Aquatic > Thermal springs > Unclassified... | reverse complement strand
GAAAGCAGCCAGAACCGCTTCGGCCCCATCAAGTCCAAATGAGCAGCAAGCCGTAGCTGGCGAAGTCCACTCTACCCTGGACGCGGTGCTGCAGAGAGGTGGGCGGGCTCGTAGGCTATCCCTTCCCCTGATCAGGGCGAGGGAGTCCAGCAGGCTCGAGGGCGTTGAGGTCCCCCTGCAGCCCATCAAAGGAAGGCTGGAGCGCGTGGCCTCGGGCTACCTGCTGTTCGGTGACGGCGTGGTGCGGGTCTACGCCGAGCGCGAAGGACCCTGGGGCCCGCTGCAGCCTTTAGTCGATTACGGGGAGACGCAGGAGGTTTTCGTAACTGAGCAGGACGGCATGGTTCACATCACCGCAGGCATCGCTGGCAGGCGCTATGTGGTCGAGCTCCCCAGGGAGCTAGTCGTCGAGCGGCTTGCGCAGCGCATCGCGATCGCCGCAGGCATCCCGTTGAGCGAGCGCAACCCGCAGGACTCGGGCGAGTACCACGGCTGGCGCGTGAACCTAGCGCTGCCGCAGATCGCCGGCGGCTGGCAGATCTCCGCTGCGAGGGTGGTGAGGGTGGACCCGCTGCGCGCGCAGCCACTGCTCCTGGCCAGGCTGGTCACGCTGGCAGCTGCTCCCAACAGCCTCGTCTTCGCCGGCCCGCCGGGCAGCGGGAAGACGACAGCGCTCATCGGCGTGCTGAGAGCCCTGCTGGAGCTCTGGCCCCAGCTGCGCGTGAGCATCGTGGAGGAGGAGCCTGAGGTCGCCGTGCAGGTTCAGGGGCCCAGCGTGGTCCGCTACTTCAGCTTCGGCGGCCGCACTGTGACGGACAACATCCGGGCCACCCGCAGGTACGACAGGCCAGACCTCCTCGTGGTGGGGGAGCTCAGGGGCGAGGAGGTCCCAAGCTGGTTCGAGGCCGCTGGCTCCGGCATCCCCGTCCTGACCACAGCCCACTCCGTCGGCCTCGCGGACGCTGTGAAGCGCCTGGACACGCTCATCCAAGCAGCAGGGCTGAGGGCGAGCGTCCTCGACGCAGTTAGGGTGTGGGTGGTGTGCGGGAAGACGGTGAGCAGCGCGGGGGTCGAGCGCGGCGTCAAGGCAGTCTACGTCGTCACGGAAAAGGGCTTCCAGCCCGTCTACAAGGCGGGGAGGCACCTGCCGGAGGACGAGTTCCTCAAGCTGCTGCCGCCCGAGCTCCAGCTCGCCCTCGAGTCCAGGGAGTCTGGGGAAGTGTACGGGAGGATTAAGGAGAGGCTGGGCGCCGGGGAGGCGTGGTTCGAGCAGATGGAGCCCCTACCCTTCGAGGAGGCCCTGGGCGGGGAGGTGGGCTAGGGTGAGCCTCCTCGAGAGGCTGAGGAAAGCCCTGCTCGGAGCGGAGGAGGACCCGCTGAAGAGGGAGATCGAGGAGATGAGAGCTGCTGCGAGAAAATCGATTAAGAGGAGTAAACGTGTAGAGAGATCCCTACGCGTAAAACGTGGCGGCAAACAGGCGCTAGGGAAGAGAAAGCCCGAGGAGCGGGCAGGGCTTCTACGCGCCGCAGAAGAGTTTGAGCTGCTGTTTTCCGAGCAGCTCGGTCAAGAATAATTTTTATACCCTCACCCTTTACTAACCTTTATGATGAGCCTAATGCTCAAAAGGAGAAAGGGAGCGCTGCCGCCGGTCGTTACAGTGCTCATAGTAGTCGCCGCCGTCGTGGCCACCGCGCTGGTCGCCTGGTTCCTGTACGCGTCCACAGCCCGCGCCACCCGCACAGCCATGCTCTCCGTTGTGGGGGTGCCTACGCTCTACGCGGACGGCTCCCTCTACGTCACCCTCAAGAACGACGGCACAGCCCCCGTGAACATGAGCGGCGCCACCATCGTCGTGCAGGACGTGAACAAGAACCCCGTGACCTTCGGCAACCCCTCGGGTGATCCCGCTATACTGAACCCCGGGCAGAGCGGCAGCTACGTCTTCAAGGGTAATGCCACTAAGTTCAACGACATACCGGACGGCGCCCTAGCAACCCTGCAGACCCCCGACGGCTACCAGCTCAGCTTCGCCGTGGCCAAGCCCTGAGGGGGCGTACTCCTAAAACGAGTCTTTTTCTCCACCACTCTCCCCGCCCCTCTCTTCTCCATCACGCTAAAGAATAAATACCACATTTGCAGCGCTTACACGATGCCGCGCGGATTGCTCGAGAAGAGGAGAGGGGCGCTGCCACCCATCCTCGTGGTGCTGATCACCATGGCGGCCATCGTGTCCGCAGCCCTCGTCACCTGGTTCATGTTCACCACCACGAGCTCCGCGGTCAAGCAGCCGGTGCTCCAGGTCACGGACGCCTACTACGTAGGGGACACCCTCTTCCTAACCATCAGGAACCTCGGCGCCGTTGACGCCACCATATTTAATGTGACTGTCAGCTGCGCGAGCGCTGGGAGCTCCGCCTTCGGCACGCCCGTTTACAAAGCCCTCCCCAGGGGTGGTTCGCTGGTCGTGCAGATCCCTGTCACCAGCGGCAAGCTGAGCGACGGCGACAGCTGCAACGCGGTGGTTACGTACACAAACACGGCGACAGGCACGCAGGCGACAAGCAACCTAGGCTTCAGGGTGGTCGTGCCCTAGCCTCCCCCGAGGAGGTGTTTTTCTCTTGCTTTTCAAGTGGCTTAGGAGCGAGGCTGACGCCGTCCCCCTGGCCCTCGTGCTCCTCTCCTCGCCGCAGCTGCCCCTCACCACGCTGCGCGAGCTGCAGCAGGCGGGCTTCTACACCTACCTCCCAGACCCCGAAACCCTCCTCTTCGACGAGAGGAAGGCCGTGAGGGGCCTCTCGGACAGGATGAAGCGCGTCCTCGAGGCAGCTATCGCTGTGCAGCGCTCCGGCCGAAGAGAGGCGCTAGAGGAGAAGATGAGGGACGTGCTGAGCGAGCTCAGGGCAGCGCTGGAGATGGCTGACTACAACATCTCCAACATGTACTCGATCGTGAGCACCTTCGTATCGACAATGGCGAGCATGATCGTCGTGACAATGGCGCTCGTCGGCGGGGGCGCCGTGCCTGTTGCAGTCGGCCTGGCGCTCTCAGGGGCGCTTGTCAGCTCGCTCGTCGGGCTAGCAGTCTACCCGCTGGAGTTCAGCGTGCCCACGCCGCCCTGGAAAAGCTACCTGCCGCTACTGCTGGCCCTGCCCGTGTACCTCGCCCTCCTGCACCTGGGAGCACCCTTGCCGCTGACACTCAGCCTCGCCGCGGCTAGCGCGCTGCCAGCGGCCCTCCACGTGTACTACGTTAGGGGGGAGGTGGGAGAGGTGCTCCGCGCCAGGGAGATGGTCCGCGCGGCTGCCAGGGCCGTGGGCAACCCCTTCCACACCCTGGTCAGGGAGGGCTTCGTAAGGGAGCCAGAGGAGCTGCTCAAGCCCTCAAGCCCGCTGGCCTCGGCCGCGAGCCTCAGCCTCTACCAGGTTTTGCTGCACGGCGGCTACGAGCTCTTGGAGCGCCTCGACGACTACTACTCCAGGATCGTGGACTTCATCCTCCGCCTCAGGTCGAAGACGAGGGTGTTCATGCTCTACGCCGTCATAGAGGCGGTTCTCGTCAGCGCGATCTACGCCTTCACCATCGCGGTCAAGCCGCTCTTCGCCGCTGGCGGTGCGGCGCTGGCGCAGGCCGGCCTCAGCCTCGCGGGCGTGGAGGAGCTCGAGCAGGGCATCGACCTCGTCCTCTCCAGCGCGGCCCTGGCGCTCAGCGTTGCCACGAGCAGCGCGAGGGAGGGTAAGCCCACCCTCTTCACCATCTACCTCCCATTGCTCGCGGCCACGCTGGCGGCGTCCTACCTCCTAGCCCTCAGCCTAGCACCAGCCCTCATCGGCCTGTAGGTGGTGGTCGTGCGAGTGGACGCAGCCCTCGTGGCACTCGCCGCCGTGGCAGCGGCAGCGCTCCTCCTCTCAGCCTACGCGAGGCTGGAGAAAGGCTACACGGGCTCATACGACTGCTACCGCGCCGTGAACAGCGAGGCGCTGACAGCGCTCAATTATGTGGACAACCCCAACGGCTACACCTCGACACGCTTCAGGGCCACCTTCTACTACAGCAACGGCACAACCATCGTCAGGGGCGCCAGCCTGCCCAGGGTCCAGTGCTACACCTACCTCACCACGAGCGACGCAAGAGGTGACCTCGTCCTTGTCAAGGTCGAAGGCTAGCTTTGCAATCCTATTGCTCTTTCTCGCTGCCCTCCCAGCCCTAGCCTTCTCAGAGCCCATCATTGTGCACCAGGTCGCGTGCCACAGCACGACTAAGGCTATCCTATACAATGGGACAGTCCTAGAGCTACCGTCGCTCAGGCCGCTCGCGCAGCTCGGTCCGATAGAGGGCTGCGACATCTACGAGGGCTACGGCGAGCGCATCGCCATATGGAGGGGCGGGCAAGTCGAAGTCTACGACAGGCTGAGCAGGCGTTTCACGGTGCGTGGAGACCAAGCATACATCGGGTCGAGGTTCGTCCTCGTCACGGCGAAGGACTTCGTCGCGGTCTACTCGCTCTACGGCTTCCAGGTCTTCAGGCTCGACAGCCACACCGTGCCAGCCTACGTCAGGCTGCTGGGCGCGGGCAAGGCTGGCTCAAAGGCGGTTCTGCTCATCACCCCGACGCTCTGCAAGGTGCGCATGCAGGTGGAGAGCTACCTCCTCGTCTATGACCTGGACCTCGGCCTCTGGGACATCCACCAGACGGGCGCCGTGACCTTCCTAGCAGTTCCATCCGGCGCCCTCTGGGTCAAGAACGGGACCCTATACCACAATGGACGGGCTATTGGCAACGCTCCTGACAGGCTGTACCCAGTCAACGGCTTCGACGGCTACGCCTACGCAGAGGCGGGAAAAGTCGTCATCGTGGCCATGAACGGCTCAACGTACACTTTGCCGGCCCCAAGCGGGAGGGAGCTAGCCATAAGCAGGCTATCGGAGGGCTTCGCCGCCTGCAGCGACCACGAGTGCGCGTGCACCTTCAACTGCACAGGCTTCAGCGAGGTAGCACGCCAGGCGTTCTCGCCACCAGCAGCCGCGGAGACTGGCACGCACTACCTCCTCTACGCGAACACCGTCCTCTACATCCTCGAGAAGCCCAAGCCCGCGAGCACAGCCCCGCAGGGCAGCACCACGCCCAGCGGACAGCCGCCCATGAACGCCACCACGCCGCAGAACAACACGCCTACCACCCAGCCACCCGCAAGCACAATCACTCCGCAGAACAGCACCCCGCTATCAAACAGCACGATGCCAGCCAGCAGCACGCTCAGCACGCAGCAGAACGCCACTCAGCCGCAGCCCGCAAGCCCGAAGCAAAACACCAGCCAAGGCTCCAGCACGCTCCTGGCGACACCCCTCATAGCCCTCGCAGCCCTGGCCCTCCTGGGCTACACGCTCCACAAGAGGAGGCACCGGTACATCGCGTAACGCCAAACTTTTATGCACCTGGAAAACCATCCCGCACATGCAGAGGAAAACCCTGCTAGCACTGGTGCTGGCCGCGACTCTCGCCTTGGTGCTTTACTTTATGTTCCAGCCTAGGGCGCCGAGCCAGCCACCAGCACAGACGCAGCCGCCTGTGAACGCTACGCAGCCACAGGCACAGAACGTTGCACAGCCCCAGCCGAAGCCCCCGCTAATCACGGCAACAGTAGAGGCGAGCCAGGGTGGCAGGGTGCTGGTGAACGGGACTGAGGCTGGCGTGGTGAGCTCCACCAGGCCCTTCGCCCTCGTGCTCGAGGCCATGCCCGACAGGGGCTACGTCCTTGACCGCTGGCTCGTCAACGGGACAGACGCGGGCGGAGAGCTGAGGCTCAACCTCACAATCGCCGGAAACACCACTATCGCGGCGGTCTTCAGGAGGGTTGCGTTCACGGCCAGGTTCCTAAACGTCACCGTCCCAGTCAAGGTGAACGTCACAGGCAGGGTCTACACGGGCGACTTCCAGCTAGGCTTCAACGGCAGCCTCGCGGTGGAGGTGGCTCCCTACGGCGCTGACGACGCTGGCTGCGTGCCCTACAACAAGACGCACAAGGCCTGCCTGCTCGGCTGGCTCAACGGCAGCAAGCCCCTCCACGTCAGGTACCTCTACGCGAACCTCACAGGGGACGCGGTGTTCACGCAGCTCGTCGAGTACGTCAAGGCGAACTACTCCGCGGCGCTCATCGACATCTGGGTTGGAAACACCACGATAAAGACCATCGCGGAGCCGTCGAAGACCATGCTAGTCCCCTTCAACGCGGAGTACGAGGTGGTTAGCGGGTGGTTCCACGTCAAGGGCAGGGACTGGGTGTTCTACGTCAAGATGCCGCCCTGGAGGAAGCTCAGGGTCTACGTCAACTACACAGCCATCATCGAGTACGGAGGACAGATACCAGCGAGAATAGCTGTGATTGTCAGGAACGGGCCCGTGTACCTCGACGTGGGCACTTACTTCGGCACAATCTCCCTCACTGTCTTCACCTTCGACAGGCAACTCGTAGACCTTTACGCCAACGCCTTGGTACAGTGCAACTACGCGAGACCATGCATGGAGGAGTTCTTCGACTACGAGAGGGACTACTACAACTACGTCACCTGCTACAACATCGCGTGGGGCGAGACCTGCAAGCCGGGAAAGACGATGGCCGGCCCCAGCGAGCGTCTAGAACCCGGGGACTGGAGCCCAGGTGACTTACACATCGAGGGCAGCGGTGAGATGTGGATTAGGATCGAGGTCGCGGGGTAGCCCCCTCAAGCAGGAAATATTTTTCTACTGCTTCTGCGCCCTACTCCCGATGCCTAGGAGGCTGCTCCTAGTAGCAGTAGTGGTGCTGCTAGCCCTCCTCGCCACCAGGGCCCTTGCCCTCAGCAGCGAGGATACGAGGACCGGCGACAAGCCAGCAGTGGACAAGGAGGGCAAGGGTACGCGGTACACCTACGGCATGGAGATGAAGGAGGATGACCCCTACCACATCACGATCCCGATGCCTAACTACGGCACATACTCTCAGCTGGAGGGTGGTAGCTACGTGTGGAAGCACGGCGACGAGTTCTACATCGAGGCCTCGAAGCTCTACGGGCAGGGGAGGGTGAATGGCACGTACCAGTTCCGCGCCTACCACTACATCACCCTGTGGTACAAGGACACGATGGTGAACATCACGGCCTACGACTCCCACCTGGACCCCGAGAACCCCTACCTGTACACGAGCTTCAGCCTCTCCTGGACCTCGACTGGCGCGAAGACTGTGAAGAGCTGGAGCAACAGCCCGACCGTGAGTCTCAGCGCGGCCCAGGGGGACTACCGCTACGACTTCTCCAGCAACACTGGGGCGGTGAGCGGCAGCGTTGGCGGCGGCATCACCGTGTACAGCGGCACCTACATCCTCAAGATACGCTCGTGGTTCCAGCTCCTCACCACCACCAGCGGCGGCGGAGGCGGCGGTGTAACCCGTAGGATCTGCTGCCCCGTCACGATCCGCATCGCGGTGGTGAACAGCACGTTGGCTGCGAACTTCACCGCGAGCATCACCGGCAGGTACTGGGATGTTTACAACTACTACGACGTGTACGGCCGGCCCCTGAGCATCACTCTCAACAGCTTTTACAGCCCCTCCTACCAGTTCTACGCCTGTGTTGACGAGAAGGTTCCGAGCTACAAGGTGGAGCTGTACCTCAAGACTCTGGCTGCCCAGGGCTACACCGCTGGCAGCCTGGTCGATCGGAAGACCATGCCCGTGCAGACAGACTACTGGCTGAGGCTGGTGTCCGACTACGGCGAGTACCTGACCGGGTCCTACTTCCTCAACATCGCGATCGGGGCCAGGGTAATAGTGGATTCGAGCCGCCCCTTGTACCTCTACGCGGTGAGCCCCGACGGCTCGAGGAAGCCCCTGCCCTACACCCTCAGCGGCCGGGTCGTCAAGAGCTTCCCGCTTCTGAGCAGCCAGAGGCCCAGGCTTGAAGGCGGCTACGTGCAGTCAGGCGGCACTGTCACCTGGGAGGTCTACGAGGGCGCTCCGGCCTGGTTCGAGTTCCTGTACTTGAAGGCGGAGTGGGGGGATGGGAGCCTGACCACCGCCAACCCAGACATCCAGCTAACCCTGTCCACCAGCCTCACTGTCACTGCCTACTATGCTGTCCGGAAGCCTGGGCAGCAGGTCCAGGTGAGGGAGGTTGGTCTGGGCACGATGTACCTGCCGGGCGAGGGCATCGCCACGCCCTGGCTGGAGAGCGCCGACTGGGCCTGGAACGGCACCTGGATACTGAACGTCACCGAGCCCTACCCCGTCAAGGAGCACATCGTAGCCATACTCATGAACAGCAGCGGCGGCGTCGAGGTGCTGCCGCTGCCCAACGGGACAAGCCTCGCGATCCAGCTCCCCGAGCGCTGGAGGCAGAGCCCGCCCGTCATCGAGAGGGGAGGGATGAAGATAGTGCAGCTAAACTTCCGCGAAGCCCTTCCAACCGTGAAAGTCGATGGCAGGGAGCTGTACTTTGTCGCGCTTGCGGCTTGGGACCCGTACAAGCCCCTCAAAGGGCGAAGCTATGACACCTCCTGCTGGCTCGCAAACGGCACAACGCTCGCCGTGTACAACCTCACCTACACCTACGACTTCGGCAACGGGACCAGGGTGGTGTTCAAGGAGCCAGTGGTCGTCTCCACCCTCAAGGTCACCGCCACGCCCATCTACACCTACGGCGACCTCAGGCAGGGCCTCTCCCTCAAGGTCACTGCGAGCTGGAAGTACCTCCCGCCCGCGAGGACGGGCATACAGCCGAGCCAGCCGAGCAGCATCGTGGGCGTGGTGGTGATCGGGAACAAGGTCTACGAGGGCGCGCTCATCGCCGCCGACTCCACCTCCAAGACCTTCCTGGTGAGCATAACGAACGACACCTGGAACCTGTACGCGCAGGGCGTGACGAGCATCACTGCCTCAGCCTACTGGCTCTCGAGCATGGGCACCCCGGAGGGGCCGGTGGCCATGCAGGAGCCCGCGCAGCTCAGCGTCGTGTACGTCATGCCCCACATCGACGCAATCAGCGAGGGCTCCAGCCTCACAGCCACGATAAGCATCTTCGACGTGAGGACAGACCAGCGGTACAGCGCGGACATCTACCTGGAGCTCAGGGACAACAGCACCTTCGCCGTTGTGTGGAGGGACAGCGGCTTGGAGTTTGTGCCGGGACAGAAGACGATAACCAGGAGCATACCCAACACGAAGCAGTACGTCCTCGCCATCTACGCCATCCCCGCGCCGCAGGAGGGCAAGCTAGTAGTCCCGATACCGGCGGTCTACCCGCCCAGGGCGTAGCTCACTCGCGAGCTAAAAATAAATAATTCCTTTTTTTCCCTACCCTCCACGTGGTTAGGGAGGTGCTCTTAGCGCTGGCAATAGTCGCGGCGGTGGGCGCTGCGCTCTACGCCGTCATGCGCGGCCTCTCCGCGCAGCCGGGGCACAGGTTCGAGGAGGCCTACGAGCTCAAGAAGGCCCTCCTCGCTGGGAGGCTGAGCGGCGTCACGGTCAGCGTCGAGGCGAGGCCCATGACCATCAACATCACGCTGGACGGCGTCGAGTACAGGGTTCCGGCTGCGAGGGTCTACGTCGCCTTCAGGGCTAAGGGCCCGGTCTTCGAGGAATCCACGCCTGAGCCCTGGCGCGTCTGGGGGAACGGGACCCACGCGGGCGTTGCGAGCTACCTCAAGCTGGAGGACAGCGGCTACACGGTAAGGGTGTATTACTACAGCGCAGCGCCCTACACAGGCGCGAGCCTCTGCACCTACAGCGCCGGGCAGGCAACGTACTCGTTCTACGCCAGGAGCTCCGGGAGCATTGAGTCGTACAGCTTCACGGGCCCCAGGCAGATTGAGGTATACGAGGTGAGGGTGGGGTCGTGCCAGCAGTAGACGAGGCATTAATCGTTTTGGCGGAGGTCGTGCTGCTCGCAGGCCTGGTGGCGCTGGCTGGCAGGCTGTGGCTCGGCAGGCCGGAGCCCTACCCCCAGCTCGTCGCCAAGGCTATCAACGCCACCGCGCCCTACGCCGAGACGCTCATCATCCTACCGCAGCCGATCCACGTCGAGGCGGGCTACGTCAGCTTCAGGGGCGAGAGGGCGGGCATAGCCACGCTCGCAAGGGTGGAGGGCAGGGCGTACTGCTGGCTCCTCGTGTACAACACTACAGCAGCAAAGGTTGCGAGGGGAGGGTGATGAGGCACCTAGAGGCCCTAGCCATAGCGCTCGTGTACGCGGTCACAGCCGCGCTGCTCTACGCCACTGCCGCGAGACAGGCCGTGCCCGTGCACCAGGTCAGCGCTGAGAGGGCCGTGGCGTACGCCCTGCTCAAGTGCCAGACCGCCCCCTGCCTCCTGGACGCGCTGAACAAGACAGCGGGCACCAGCGCCCTCTACGTGAACGGGACCCCCGTCACGAGTGGGGACGCGTGGGTGTGCTACTCTGCCATAGTCTACGACGCTTTCAACGGGACCGTCACCAGGGTGAGGGTCTGTGCGAGGCCGTAGGCGCAGGGGCCAGTTCGCGCTGCTGGGCGTGATCGTGCTAGCGGTGACGCTCCTGGCCATTATCGCGAGCAGGCCGCCGGAGCCAGCGTTCGCGTACGAAAGGGGGCCGATGCAGTCGGCGCAGCTCATCCACCTCGCGAGGTACTGCCTAGCGGTGGGCTGCAGCAACGACACCCTCAGCAGGCTCGTGGGGGAGCTCGCGGCCTACAACGCCAGCGAGCCCCTCCTCATGTACCCCGTGGTCCAGGCGTACTACAGGTCCCTCGCTTCCACGAGCAGGGTCGAGAACTACACCTTCTTCACCATCACCACGCTACGCGGCTCGGAGACCGTAGCGCTGGGCGTGTCCGCGCAGGCGGGCAGCGTCCTCAACACCTTCTCGAAGACCGTGCGCGGAGTCACGTACATACTCAAGAACACGACCCTCACGTACTGCCACGTCTACGCTTCGCCGTTCTTCCCCACCCCCGCAGACGCCCCGCCGTGCCCCCTTTCAATGGGCCTGAGCGGGCTGGTCTACTGCCCGAGGATCTACGACCCCAACGGCGTGGCGGAGATAAGGCAGATCGGGCCCTGCACCTGGGCCGTGGCGGTGCCGGGAAACTACACGCTCAGGGACGAGTTCGGCGTACCAGTGAAGGTCCTTGTGAGGGGGTAGCCTTGGAGAGGGTGTTCATCTACCTGGCGATCGTGGCCGCGGTCTCCATGGTCCTCGCAGCGCTCTTCTCAGCGAGGCCGCACAGCCTGGCTAGGGAGGCCTGCGCGGACGTCAGGGCCCTCGCCAGGGATGTGCAGGTAGCATCCATTACGAGGGCAGCGCTCAGGGGCACCTACCACCTCGGCTACCCAGTCGTGGTGAACGCCACAGGCGTGTACTGCCGGGAGTGCCTCGTGGAGCTCAGCACCCCCACCCAGAACAGCACAGTCCTCACCGGTAGGCAGCGCCTAGTCATAGATGCATCTAGCGGCATTGTTAAATTATATAAATTTTAAAGTTTTAAACTATTTTTGACATCCCGACATCACCATTTTTATGTTGAAGAATTTTTAAATATATATTTTTAATTACGTAGGGAGTTGGCTCCCATCCCTAGCTGTTACAACGTAAAGCTTTACCGCGTCTGCCTCATGGCGACGAGATAGGGGTATGGTTGAATGCCCGCGAACCTCCCACCTGAGGCTAAGGCTAAGTGGAGAAAGGTCATGGAAGCAAGGAGCCCAGAAGAGAAACTCCAGGCACTCCAGGAG
>Ga0326761_1000298_pt1 | contig 11753 bp, 6 predicted proteins | sample GCREP_P_FD_207739 | JGI IMG/M metagenome (GOLD analysis project Ga0326761, IMG submission 207739) | Hot spring water microbial communities from Geyser Creek Basin, Yellowstone National Park, WY, United States - GCR.EP_P | ecosystem: Environmental > Aquatic > Thermal springs > Unclassified... | reverse complement strand
AGAGGAAGGGCGGCTTGGAGGCGCTCCTGCGCGAGGCCAGGGTGTTCGGCATGACCATGGCCAAGCTCGCCTCTCTAGACCTGTTCTATGGGCTGGACAAAATGCTTAAAGGCGGCTTCGACTACGTTTTTATAGACGAGGCGTCCATGGTGCCGCTGGCTCTCGCAGTGGTCCCCCTCCACTACGGCGTACGGAGAGTGGTGCTAGGCGACTCGCGCCAGCTACCGCCTCCGCTTGACGAAGAGGCGGACCCCCAAGCCACTGCGCCGTTGATCGAGGCTATCGAGACGCTGACGAGACCCGTGACGCTTCTGAGACAGAGAAGAGGCGTGAAGGAGATCTTCGCATACCTAAGCGAAGTGTTTTACCAAGGCATGTTGGAACACGGAGTCGAGGCGGCCGAGCCGCTTGAGATACCGCCAAGCGGCGACGCGTTGGACAGTCTGCTGGCGCCGGAGCGTCCGCTGGCGTGGATAGACGTCGGGGGTAGCCAGGAATGGATGAAGGTAATGCGGGGCGCCCGCCCCCGCCACTCCGCCTACAACAAGGCGGAGGCCGCACTCGCCGTAGCCCTCTACAAGAGGCTCCACGACGCGGGCCTCGCCGGGAAAACCGCGATAATAACCACATTCAGAGCGCAAGCGCTCCTCGTCTCAAAGGCGGCGGAGCTCTTGAAGCTCGGCAAGCCCTCGGTGGCCTACACCAAAGCGGATGAGGCGTTGCCACTAGGGGAAATAGAAGACCTCCTAGACCTCAGAACAGCGTCCACCGTAGACAGCTACCAGGGACGAGAGAAAGATATTGTGATATACTCCATTGTGGCCGCTAATTATCACGAAGCAATCGACAACTACGCGCGTTTCAACGTAGCGGCGAGCCGCGCCAAGAGAAAACTGATCATCCTCTCGTCGCTGGCGCAATACATAGATCAATTCCCCTGGCTAGACGCCCTACGCAAGAGGGTAACGCCAATCGCGTGGCCCCGCGACCAAACGCCCAAATGGGCGGTGGAGACCGTGGAGACCGCCGCGGCACAACTCAACTCGCCGGACTAATCATTTAGTGCCTCTGAAGCTTTGTGATAAGGTCTCTTCTTGCCGGCCGCGGAGTGGTCGAGGTTGTGTAGTCAGCCCAATGTTAGCGATCGCTTGAGCCTGCTCTCAACAATGCACAACATAGCAACCAGATACATGTCGCTCGATTTTTGTGATTTTATAGACCAAGGGCCTAAAGTAAAACTTTTAGATATGAGATATAGGCCTAAACAATGGTTTGGATGCCTTTCGAGGAGATCGCAAAGGGTAATATCGTAGAGACCCTCTATGCCGCCGATCTGTGGGCTGTCTATACGGGTAGGGCGGCCGAGAGATATGCAGATCCCAACAAGTTCTTCGAAAGAACCTACTTTACCTCGTCGCTTAAGAGCCTCCTCTCGTCGGTGGCGGGAAGACTGTCAGGCGATCCCAACGTCAACCCCATAACTCTCATCCTCACCGGCTTAGGCGGGGGGAAGACCCATTCCCTCATCGCCGCGTATCATCTAGCCAAGAACGGAACTGCGCTTTCAGACTCAGTGACGGCAACTCTGGAGAGGGAGGGAATACGCGTCCCCGCAAACGTCAAACCCATAGTGGTGGTTTTCGACGGCGCGCAAGAAGACCCCAAGTCCATCACTGAGAAATATGGAAACGGCGCATTGTGGAGCTACATATTCGGGCGCCTATACGAAGAGACAGGAGACGCGGAGTTTAGGCGGGCGCTGGAGACCTACGTAGATGTGTACCCCGGCGCCGAGAAGATCTACGAGCTTTTCGAACGCCTAGAGGCGGCCGGCCGGCCCCTCGTCTTGTTGATAGATGAAACACTAAACTTCCTCAAAAACCTCGACAAAAACCAGCGGGAGAAGACACAGCTCTTCATCCAAAGCCTCACCAAGGCCTTGACTCAGCTGAAGCGTTCGTACATGGCGATGACGCTCCTCGACACAGAAGAGGCGAGGGAAATCGCCGAAGGTCTTAGGGCCGTCGTCCAAAGAATTTCACGAAACGAATCTATGATAACCCCCAAGGAGCTACCTGCGGTAATACGACGCGCTCTGCTTCGCGCGGTCTCCAACGCCCGCGAAGAGGCGAAGAGGCTATACGACAAATACGAAGAAAATAGACAAAGCCTAGGAAAGAGGTGGGCCCTTGATACGTTGATAGATCATTACCCAATCCACCCAACCACCATAGAGCTGCTCTCTAAACTCGCCGAAAATGGGGCGATACAAGCCACAAGAGACGTGTTGAGGATACTGGCATGGACGCTCCACGACCTCTACAAGCAGGGAAGAACCACGGCGTTTATACTGCCGGGCGACATACCGATAGAGAGGGAGGAGATACGCCACGCCGTGTTCAAAGACGCACAGTTCCGCCTCGCCATCGAACAAGACCTCAGAGACGTGGAGGCGCTGGAAAAACTACTCGGCGCAAATTCAGACTGCGGCAAGCTAGTCAAGCGGATCTACAGATCCATCGCCCTAGCCACAGCCGCCTATGGCTACATAAGCGAAAAAGACGTAACCACCTACGTCTACTCGCCAGACCTCTCCGTATCTCCCCTCGTGGTGCCCACCTGCGTAAAAGAACACATGACGGGGTACGTGACGCATCTACACGTCTTCACCAAAGAAGACACGCCCTACTACGCCGTGAAGAGCAAAGCCTTCTGGAGAGCAGTCCTAAGGAGAAGAGTAGAGGAGCTAAGACAAGAAGGCATCGAAGAAAAAGTCTTACAACTCATAAAGAGAAAGGTGGAAAGATACGTCAAACGACTACGAACAAGAGTCTATGTGTGGGAAACGCCGAAAGACGAGCCCGGCCTCGTACTCGTATTTGCAGGCATAAAGAGAGACGGCTCAACAGACGACCCCACGTACATAATTAGCAAAAGAGAAGACGGAGGGCCGAGGATATACCAAGGCGCAGTGGTTGTGGCAAAGCCAGACGAAAAGGCGGCAGAACAAGCAATAAGACTAGCCCTAGAGCTAATGGCAATAAAGGAAATCCAAGACAAATACAGAGAATACGGCCTCGACGAGCAAGACTTGACAGAGATCAAGAAATATGAGGAACAGATAAACGAGCAACTAGATAAGACAGTAGCAAAAGACCTATACACAACTCTTGAATACGCCAAAGGCGAAGGCGTCTACGCCTCCATACCGATCTCTCTAGACCTCTCGCAGGAAAACGTAGAGGAAAAAATAAAAAAGGCATTGAAAGACGACGGTAAGCTCGCTGAGAAGATAGCGCCTAAGATTCTCCGCGAAGTCGTAGAACGCCTATACAACAACAGAGGAAGCTGGCCAACCTATAGGGAGCTGGTGGAATACTTCGGAGGAAAGCTAACAGACGTACCAACCCTCATAAACCCAAAAAGAGACCTCGCCGCATCCATCAGAGAGGGGAACTTCGTGGTGCTCAGAGGAGGCGTGGCGTTGAGAGAATACGCAACAATCGAAGACGACGACCAAATAGCCCTCCCGGAAGCGGCACCGCCGCCTCCTACACCCGAACCTGCCGATACGGCCACCCCCCGCCCAGTTGTCGCAATACAAACGCCTAAAAGCGCCTATGTCAAGCTCAAAACGCTCCGGGAGCTCGTGGAGAAGTTGCCACAATACGACAAGGTGAGAGTCACAGTTAAACACACTGCAGAGAAAGACGCAGTAGAAGACGCCTCCGCCCTCTTCAAGACACTCACCGACAAGCTCCAAAACCTCATCAAGGAGACAGAGATAATCATAGAGGTGACAGCTGAGGGAGGCGCCAGGGTAGCAAAGGTGGAGCTAGAGACCAACACCTACAAGACAATAGACGCCGTGAGAGAAATCGCGTCATCTGCAGTGGCCAAATTCTCTAGGTTGGCAAAGATCAGCCTAAACTACACCATCGTATTTGAAGGAGACGGCAAAAAAATCGCCGAAACGTTAAACACGCCCTTCATCCTCGAGCGATTCAAAAAAGTATCCTTCGACGCCACGCTAGAAGAAGTCGTCTAGCTTAGCGCTCGGCTTCATATTTTTCTCGCCGGCGACGACGGGGCACTTAGCCTCAATCACGCCGAGAAGCTCCCGCTCCCTGTTCTCAGCCGCCTGCCTCAACTGCTCCACGTATCTACACACCACGGGCCCCAGCTTAACCCCAAACTCCTCCAACCTCTTCAACGCCTGCTCGGCCCCGCCAGCGGCGGCGGCTCTCAACGCGGCGGCCAGCGCATCCACAAGCCTACCCTTTACATTTCCCTTAACCTCCAGAAGCGGCAACACTGGGAAGACCTTGTCGTCCTTGGACTCCCGCGGCCTCCCGCAATACGTCTTGATAAACTCGTCGTGGCTGAAGCCAAGACCAGCCGCAAGCCGCCTCAAGTCGTCGTAAGACGGCTCGCCGTATACGCCCCTCGCGATTAGATACACAAGCGACATCCCATCCACCTCGCCGCCCAGAACGCTGTGGGTGAACGCAAGAGCCACAGCTCTCTCCACGAGATCCTCCAGTTTGTCTAGGGGGTAGGGCTGGCCCTCCGGCGTATACAACGGCCAGCACCTACTCACCACCTTAAACCCAGCGCTGTTAGCCGCCATCAACGCATCCACAAGCGAAAGGCCAAGCTTTGAATACGCCTCGGCAAAGGCGTCAGCCGCCTCCCTCATGACCTCCTCCGTGAAGCCGGGCTTAACGGTGCAGCCGCTCTCCTGCCTACGCCTAAACACCACCACCATGTTAGAACGGACGGCGGCTTTGCCCACTAAGTGCAGACTGCGGGGCATCTCCGACGCGAAACTCCACAAGGCAGACACCATGAAACCGGCGTCGAAGGCGCCTCTAAACATGGCCCTAAGCCCCTCAAAGCTCCTATGCCCATACACCACCACTAAGAGCCCATCCTCCTTAAGGACGTGGCTGAGGTTCTCAAACACAGCCCTAAGCCTACGCTCAAAACACCCCTCGTCACAACCACGCGTCTTGTTCACCACAATCTCCCTCTCCTTAGGCGCCAGATCGCCAGAAAACGCCTCCGGATACAGATCCCCAATAGAAAGACGTATCCACACATAGAAGTAGTCGCTAAGCTCCCCATAGTTCACGTTGCCGTAATAAGGCGGATCCGTCACCACAACATCAAAAACCCCAAGGTCGGCATACAGCGAAGGATCAGACGCATCTCCCAGCAATACCCTCGCAGACTGACCCCTCCTCCTAGCCTCCCCCAACAACTCCACAATCCTACGTACCGCCTTAACAACCCCAGTATTGCTGAAAAGAACCCAGTCTAAACCCGTCTCTTCAGTAATCATGTCACCCTCGCCGAAGTCCTGGCCTACTTGAAAGTCGTGTCGGTCAAAAGTATGATATATTGAGTCTCTATGAGAATTCCACTGGGTCAATATAGAATTGTAGTCAAGCAGTTTTCCATGTGCAAGTGCGAGGTATGTGGCTACCGCCTTTGCGTATTCGGGATCGTTTGTCTCCTGGAGGATCTTAGCGTAGACCTCACGTATTAGTTGCACGACGGTGGCGTGGACGAGGAGTTGCCGCGCGTTAAAGAGCTTATAGAAGTAGTCAAGCCCCCGACGTAGTAATTCTCTTGTCTTGTCGCCCTCTGGGATTTTTTGGTCTGGGATATATTTTCCGAGCCATTGGTAGAAGGTTCGCCGCAGGTCCTCTACGGCCCGTTGATATGCCTGCATCATCTCCGGCGTGGGTTCTACATATTTTCCGTTTTCCAGCTGGACTGCGGCCAACACGGCGGGTTGATGTCCGATGTCTCCCTTGTCCCAAGTCTCCATGGCCTTGGCGTGTATACTTCCCAGCTCCTCTGGGGTTATTATGTGGCCTTTGGGACATCTAAGCCCCCGCTCGTAAGTCCTATCTCCCTCGCCTTCTACGAGCTTTAGTTTGAAGCCGCCGTTGCTGTATTCGACCCTTAGGCCGTAGTCCCTCTTTTCGGAGAGTCTTGTAAATGTGACGGCTGGGATATCCACGCCGTGGATGGGGCATTTGTAGACCCGCACCCATATGTAGTTAGTGGGGTTGCCCTCGGGGTGCCGCGGGAAGTAGGGGGCGAGCCTTTTCTTCGCCTCGTTTAACATCCAGCGGGCCCACTTCTCCACGTCGTTTGCCAGCCTCTGGCCGTATCTCATGGGGTATTCAAGGACGGCCTTGAGAATTACGTAAGCCACGGGGTTGTACTCCACCGCCACCACCTCGCCTACGCCCAGCCGCAAGGCCTCGAAGGGTATAGAGCCGCCTCCCGCAAAGACGTCGAGTAGCCTCACCTCGCGGAAGGGCCTTCCGGCGAGCTTCTCTAGGACGTCTACGAGGGGGTTGTAGTTATACGCCGGCCTCTCGGGCTGGCCGGGATAGCGCGACTCCTTCCTCCTGCTGTTGCCCACCTTAAGCCAGATGGCCCCAAGGAACTCCTCTCTCCGCCTCTCATCTACGCCGTCGGCATCTACAAGAGAAGCCGCAATTACCGTACGCATACCGATTAGGGGACGCCTAGCCCACCATATGTGAAGCCAAAAAAGCGGTGGGGAGATCACTGCTCTTTCTCTTGCGGCCTCTATGGAGAGGTATTCTGTGGGTAGCCAGCGTTCGATAAGTTTCATATCTCTATTATTTGCTTTTAAACTTATTAAGGGGGTGGTTGGATTGTATATGGATTCTGACGAGATTGGAATGTTGAACGTTGAGGTTTTATACGACATTGTGGGGGATTTGGCCGACTGTAGGAATAGGCTGAAGGAGGGTCTTCGGGGGACTTCTCATCTTGTAAAGGCGGCGTCTGTGGCTAGGGCTGTGGGGCGGTGTCCTTTTGAGGCTAGGCTTATCGAGATTATGGGGGCGAGCGACTTGGCGGCGTCTACCAGCGTGTTTCCCGGCAAGGGCCAGTCGATTCATCAGGTTTTGGCTGTGGCTGTGCCGCGGCTGTTTGTCGACTTTGTTGCGGTGCGCGAATTCGACAAGGCTTTGGGCGCGGTGGAGAGCTACGTAAGCAATGCCTATGATGAGCTTCGGGAGGCTAGGGTGCCTCCGCTGGAGGAGGAGGCCCGGACCACCCGGGGGGATGCGGTCATCCGTTCTGCGGTTAAGATGGCGAGGGTTTTTGCACAGTTTATGCGTCAGCTTGATGCAATGCAGATTTTAGACGTCTCGGGGGCGCGGGTGCGGGCTGAGCTTCAGTTGTTTGACTACAAGATGCACGTTAGGGGGGTTCCTGATCTCGTGGTGGAGGAGCCGGCGAAACGGCGCGCCGTCGTGGTGGAGTGGAAGACATCCCTCGGCGTGGAGGGCGGCGCGACGCCCAGCCCCGACGAGATCGCCCAGGGCTATGTCTACTCTATTATGGTCGCGCATAGGCTTGGTTTCAAAGACGGCGCAAAGGCTGTGGAGGAATGCGCCGTATTTCCTGTGGTGATTAGGGATAAGGGTAGAAAAAACCCGTATTCTATCTCTCGTTGTTTTAAAAATGCGAACTCCACTAGGCTGAGCGAGGAGAAGATCTTAAAGGAGATTAAGCTTGCCGCGACGCATCTGATCCTCTCTATGCTTAACCTGAAGAAGGTTGACAGTTCATGGGATCGTGAGAAGGAGAAGGCGTTGTGTGGGAGTGGTGGAAAGGTGGTGTTTCGATATGTGCCCGAGGCGTTGAGGAATAAGGGGTATACGCTCAACCCCCACGTCAATACTAACTACCCCTGCGGCTCCTGTAGGCTCAGAGAGGCGTGTAAGTTCTACCTCTTCTCGAAGCAGAACCCCGACGAGGTGCATCAGCTGGCGTGGCGTACGCGCTACAGGGTCTACGGGGTGCGGGAAAACGCGCTTCTTCCTTTCTACTCTATAGCGAAGATGAGCTGGGTACGTGGGTTTATTCGGCTGGAGGGGGGTGCCCGTGCCGACTTTTTCGAAAGAATCGAGGTTGACGAAGAAGAGCTTAAGGCGGACCTCATCAGGAGTGTTAGAGAGGAGGAGGAGAGGAGAGGCGTGCCTCTGACGGTTAGGGAGGGGAAGCCGGTCACTATCTTCCTGGGGGATTCGGAGGAGATTATTTACTCCACGAGTTTCTCCGGTAATGTGGATAAGGTTTTAACGCAGGGCGATGAGTTGCGCGTAGTAGTCTCGTTTGAGGGTAAGTTTACTAAGTTGTCGTACTTCCTCCTTAGAGATTTGTTTAGTCGCGAGGAGAAGCTTAGCCTTGGCGTCGTCGCTGTGGAGAGCAACGTGGATCTTACACATATCGAGCTTATGGCTATCGACGCTTTTCAGCGGGCTGTGAAGAAGCTTGCAGAGGAGAAGGGCTTGAACATAGAGGAGGCCAAGCGTGTTGCCTTTGAGACAGGTTACAAGGTGAAGCAGAGGCTATACAGACTTTTCGGGCCTGTAATTTAATATGTTGACCGTCGAGAACTGCCTTGAAAGGGCGTTTGTTCAAGCGGAGGCTCCCAGGAGGCGGCTGGATCTATCCCGCTTCCCAGCCTATAGTGATAGCTACCGGCTAGCTTATCAGGCCTTGAGGCTAGACCTTGACGTGCCGCTTGCCGCTGTTCAAGGTCCGCCGGGGTCCGGCAAGACGTACATAGTGGAGCTGTTGGCCGAGGAATATATCGTTAATCAACTTCTGGAGCTTAACGAACTTATATTTTACATAGCGCCGACAAACGAGCTTGTCTTCGATGCCTGCGTCAGAGTGTTGGCGGCGATTTTCAGAAAAGTTGCGCCTGACCCGGGGGAGAGGTGTAGGTGGGCTCGGGGGATTCCCGACGTGGTGAGGGTGCTGGGCTACAGGATCAAGAGCAGCCGGAGGCCGGCTCTGCAGAGGGTATGCGGCGACGGCATAGATGCCGCCAAGATGGTAGATCTTAAAATCGACGAAAACGTGCGGCTCGTCTTCTCCACCGAGTTCCAGCGTCCATATATAGAAGATAAAGGGGGTAAGAGGCCTATTAAGGTCATTGTGGATGAGTCGAGTAAATCGCCTTATTTCCGCGCCCTCATCCCCATGGTGCGCAGGATTGCGGCCAGCCAGTATAGAGACTTCCCTGAGGCCCTTGTGGCGCTTGGCGACCCCCAGCAAGCCATATCAATCACCGAGTACGGCCGCGACATACTGCTGATGAATGTGGTGAAGCGGAAATTGAGAGAGCGCGGGCTTGAGCATCTCTATAAATTGCTGGATGTAACATTTAGGTTGCCGGAGCCGTCGCATGAGCCCATAAGCGCCGGGTACTACGGCGGATTGCTGAAAGCGCTGGAGGACGGGTCGCGACGGCTTTCCGGGCTTAATTTCGACTCCAGAAACGTTCTTACCCAGATGAATAAGTACATAAACGTAAGTAAGGCCGAGGTGCAACGGGTAGTCTCCCTGTTGGAGGATGCCATCAACTCCAAGACCCCCCTTGCTGTTCTTGACGTGGATGCCTTTAAGAGCGGCGACACGTTGGACGAGGCCCGGGCCAAGTTGGGTTTCTACGCCACGTTAGCCCTATACCTTTGGTCCAAAGGCCTTGGGGGAGGGCTGGGCTTGGCGGCGACCTCGATATATACCGACATGTCTTGGTCTATCGACTTTCAGATGGGGCGGTTGGGGCTGAGGTTTGACAACAGCTACACCGTGCAGGCTATGATTGGCGGGGAGCAGGACTTCGTGGTGACTATGCTGGGGAAGGAGTACGCGGCGTCGAACTTAGCGGAGACGTTTGCGACTTTGTACGCCAGAGAGCCTGAGTTGCTGAACGTGCAACTCAGCCGCCACAGGAGGCTACTCGTCGCGATAGGCTGCGTCGAGTGCCTTAAGAATTTCAGTTTACGTCGCGGCGGGATTTACGACGAAAGAATTAGCGATACAGGCAAGAAAATGATGGAGTTAATTGAGGGAGGTAAAGCCGTCTATGGATGTTTTAAACAGTCAAGGTGCCTCAGGTAACTACTGGGCTGACAAGCCAATTCACCGTATTCTGGTCTACACGGAGCATGGCTTAACCCCCGGGGTTGTGGAGGCATTTTTCCGCGAGGTGGAGTGCGAGGCGGTGTATGACCCGTTTATGGGGTCGGGCACCGTGGGGGTGGAGGCCCTTCTCAGGGAGCGTAGGTTTGTGGGCGTCGACGCCAACCCGGCGGCGGTCGTCACCGCGGCGGCTAAGGTAGCCCCGGAGACCCACGTGACGCTGAGACCCGACCCACGCCTGGCGAATTACTACCGGGAAGACGTCTACGAGAAGCTTCTGAGGCTGTCTAGGCGCGTCCACACGGCGCTTGAGGCTGGCGTTTTGTTCAACGTAGCGCGGCGCTTTTCGAGGTTCAAGTACTCGCCGGCGCCCCGCTTCAGAGACGGCGAGACCCGCGGCAATCCAGAGGAGTACTTCAAGACGATGCTGAGGGCCGCGAAGGAGGACTTGAAGCTTCTGGGTGGGAGGCGCGGCGACGTCGTTTTGGGCGACTCGACGTGGCTTATGCCGCGCAGAGTCTGCGGCGTCTTGACCAGCCCGCCCTTCGCCAACAACGTAGACTACGTGCGGCACACGCAGATAGAGCTTCTGTGGCTCGGCGTAGACCCCCCCAGGGCTAGGGACCTACAGCTCCCAGCCTGCGAGGCGGCGGCGAGGAGCTGGAAGCAACACACGCCCCTAGACGTCAAGCCGGGAGGAAAGAGGGCCAGGGGGTACCAGCGCTTCTTGTCTCAATATCTGTACTACATGCGGAGACACATCCACCTACTTGCGCAGAGGCTCGAGGCTGAGGCCTGGTACACCATTGGCGATTCAGTGCTCGGCGACGTGTATGTCCCACTTCACGAAATCCTGGCCAAATTCGGCGAGGAGGCCGGCCTAAGGGTCTCCCTCGTTGATTTAGGCGAGAGACGCGCAAAAAAGGGAAGACGCCTTTTCCTACTTAAGTTCAGGCCTAGAAGGTAAAAAGGAAACTATATATTGGAGTGGATTTAATGAGCTATGAGTTATCTCCTTCTCAAGGGGTCGCTTGAGAATTTTCTTCACAGCTTAGGTGATTTCGTGGGGAGGCGTTCTGAGTTGATTAGGCAGTTCCCCGCGGGTGTCTTCCTGTGGGGGGCCGGCCGGGTGGACAGCCGCGTCAAGGCGGGAGTCGGCGTGTTTCTCTACGTGACGAAGAACCAGTATAACGAGGGCGGGCTCGTCCTCTACGGCCGCCTCCTCGACGTGAGGGAGTTCTCGGGGAGGTACTGGCCCTCCGGCGAGTGGCGCCACCTCCTCCCCATAAAGACAGAGAAGGCGGCAGAAGGCGTAGTGGAGAGCCCCAACGACCCAACCAAATGGCGTCTGCCAGACAGGCGGCGGCTGGAGGAACTCGGCGTAAAGATACTACCAGGCATACAGACAGTGAAGCCAGAGCTGGCGGAAAAGCTGGCAGAGCTACTGAAGCCGTTGCGGTAGACCCCAGTTAACAAATTTTTTATTCAAGTAGAGATCTATATGGCTGTTAACGTGCCTGTGGCGTTTTGGGATAAGTCTACGTGGGATAGGTATTTCCGGGAGGAGCTAGGCGCCTTCTACTCGGCGTTGGCCGGCTTCCTGAAGGCGAAGCAGGATGTCCTGGGCCGGCTTTCCGGCGACTTGGCGCAGGTCCTGAGGGGCGGCGACAGAGATCTCGCCCTCCAGATACTCCTCGGCGGCGTGAGGCAGGAATGCGTAGACAGAGGCGTTATCGAACAGGGCTGCTTCCCCGAGGGCT